>OLSB01003787.1_pt1 | contig 10571 bp, 10 predicted proteins | sample 1672071 | NCBI WGS metagenome assembly OLSB01 (sample SAMEA3136642, study PRJEB25190) | human gut metagenome | biome: human gut; feature: human-associated habitat; material: faeces | place: Austria | collected 2013
ATCACCTGGGGGTTCCCCAGGACTTGGACCGGCTGGTGGAGAGACTGGCTGAGGGCATCCACCAGGGCGCCGTTGAGGGCGCCGCCCCCGGTCATCACCACCTGGGGCTCCACACCCACCCGGCCGGCCATGCCCACGATGCGGGTGGCGATGGAGTGGATGGCTCCGGCAGCCACATTGGCCTGGGATACCCCGGCGGCCAGGTGGGAAATCACCTCAGACTCGGCAAACACGGTGCACAGGTTGCTGATGGACACCGGCGCCTCCCCTGCCCGCGCCAGCTGGGCCAGGGATTGGATGGGGCAGTCCAGCACCCGGGCCATCACCTCCAGGAACCGGCCGGTGCCGGCGGCGCACTTGTCGTTCATGACAAAGTTCTCCACGCCCCCCTGGTCGTTGAGGCGGATGACCTTGGTATCCTGCCCGCCCACGTCCACGATGGTGCGGGCTTCCGGGGAGAGATGACGCACCCCTTTGGCGTGACAGCTGATCTCGGTGATCTGCTTGTCCGCCCCCTGGTAGGTCATCCGGCCATAGCCGGTGACCACAGCGTAGCGGACCTCTTCCGGCCCCACCCCTGCCTGGGCATAGGCGGCCTCCAAGGCCTGATGAACGCCCTTGGTCCCCGTGCCCAGGTTCACCACCTGAGCCGCTAAGATCTCCCCTGCCTCCCCCAAAAGGACCACCTTAGAGGAGGAGGAACCGATATCCAATCCCAAATACATCCGAAACTTGCTCCTTTCCTGCCCTGTATCAGGACAGATTGATCTCTAAAAAGCCCTGAATCCGGGTGCGCAGCTGCTCGGTGGACTCCACCAGCTGGTCGTGCTCCACGCTCAGCAGGGGGACCCCGGCCTCCTCCAGGTCCTTCTTTACCAGGGGGTAGTCGAAGGCCTCTGGGTCACAGAACTTCATGAGGCAGAAGTACACCGCGTCAGCCCCCCGTGCCTTGGCCAGCTGGGCCAGCCACTTGCCCCGGGGCTTCTTGGGCTCATAGAGGGGGGAAGCCCCCTTCAGGTCCAGGAACCGGTAGGCCAGCTTGGAGGCCACGGTCCCCCCTTCCCGGGTGGGGGTGCGGAACTGCATGGACTCGTGGCAGAGCAGGTCGTCCACCACCGCCACGTTCAGTTCCTCCAGCAGGTCCAGCACCGGCAGGGAGTCCAGCATGATGCCGGTGACCAGGAACTTCTTCCCGGAAAAGACTTCCTTGGGCTGGGCCTGCAGGGCCGCGGTGAGGGCCCGGATCTTCTCGGTGTAAACCTTCTTATCCATGAACCAGGCCGCCTTCAAAATCAGGTGGCGGACCTTGGGGGTGATGGTGTTGAGGTAATCCGGCACCGTGTCCAGGAAGGCCATCATGGCGGCACGGTAGTCCTCATAGATGGCGAAGGCCTCTTCCAAGGGCATGGGCTGGCAGTCCGGAGTCTGGACTTTGGCCAGGGCCTGGGCAAGATAGTCAAACTCATCCAGCAGCTGGCCGTGGGCAGCCTGAATGGTCCGGTTCTGGGGAATGGTCACCCCGATGACGGGGACCTTGGGCACCGCCACCTTGAAGTTCTCACAGACGCACTTCAGGGTGTCGCACTGGGAGGGGATGAGGGCTGCTTTCAAGAAATCGTAGGCTCCAGACATGCCCAGTTCCAAATTGGCCCGCATGATGGAGCAGGCGAAACTCTGGATGTACTGGTTGGACTTCTGGAAGGCAGAGATGCCTCCCCACATCCCCACCGGCAGGAACCCGGCGGCGTAGACCAGTTCCTCCGGGACAAACAGGGGGAAGCAGCCCACGGCAGGTTTCCCGGTCTCCTTCAAACTGGTCTGGATGGTGGCCTGAGGGTTGGCCCCTGCGGTACACAGATCCTGGATCATGGTTTGCAGTGTTGTCATTGTGCCGCCCGTCCTTTCTTGGCTTTGTTCTCCTCCATCATCTCGGCCAGGGCCTGGATGCGGGTCTCATACTGGGCTTCGGAGAAGAGGCGGGGGTCGGTCTGGTCCCCGTCGAAGATCACCGAGGGCACCCCGCACTCCTCCAGCACCCGGCGCTGGACCTCGTACTGCCGGAAGTCCATGAGCTTGCAGCTGCGGTTGGAGTGGAAGATGATGCCGTCCAGGTCGAACTTCCGGGCCAGGTTGACCATGTTGGCCACGTCGTAGTTCAGGTTCCGGTTGGGGTAGACGTTGGCAGAGTAGGCCCGGGCCATGCCCTCGATGTCCCCGGTCTCATAACTCACCGTCCAGGATTTGGGGTAGGTGGAGGTCACCATGTTGATGCCCAGCTTTTTTAGGGTCTTGTAGGTGTAGCGGAGATAGGGCCAGCAGGCGATGCCGTCCCACAGGACCCGGTAGTGCTCCTCCTGGTCCTTCCAGGGGCCCTGGTGGTTGCGGATCTTCTCCTCCAGCTCGTCGTGCCAGAGGTGGAAGAGGTCCCGGGCCTCGGTGGTGCCCCGGGCAAAGACGATGATGGCCATGTAGTTAAAGATGTCAAACCCGTCCAGGGGGGAGGGGTGGGCGGCGGCCTTCTCTGTGGCCTTCTTCCACCAATAGCAGGTCTCGTTGGAGATCTCCATGACCTCCCGAAGCTTGTCGTAGTCAAACTTCCGGCCGGTGATCTCCTCCAGCTGGTCGATGATGGCGTAGAGCTCCCCCTTCATATACTTGGCGTTGTGGTCCTGGACCTCATCGGTGTGGTTGAAGGGAGTGTCAAACATGATAAGGGGGATGTTCAGCTCCTTGGACAGGTTCTCATACCACTTGATCACCGTGTGGCAGATGTTGGTGGTGCACAGGAGGAAGTCCGGCATGGGCATGTTCTCCGCCTCGCTGTGCTGGATCTTCGAATAGGCCAGGTTCACCCGGGCGTAGGAACACAGGTCGGAGGAATAGCCCGCCCGCTCCGTGTAGGAGATGAAGGGCTCGGTGTCCCGCCGGGCGCCGATGGCGGCGGCGTGGTTTTCCGGATACATGGTCACAATGTCCATGGTGGTCAGCAGTTCCTGGGGGGCAATGGAGGTGCTCCAACACACCAGCCGTCCCTCGGCTTTGGCCTGCCGGGCCTTTTCGTAGTGTTCCCGCAGCATCTGGTCCACCCACTGTTTGGATGTGAGCTGGGTCGTTTGCTTCTGCATGGTCAATCCTCCCGTCGGTTTCGTCCCGGCAGGGCCGCCGGGCTTTCTTAAGGCCAGTATAGTCTCCCCCGCCGGGCTTTGTAAAACGACCATTTTTAAAACTCGATTTCAAAACCCTTCATACTACCCCCAGGACAAGGGGGACATTCTATGGTATACTGTGGGAAAACATCCCATTGAGGAGGACTCTGCCTATGAGCATTAAGAAATACGAAGTCCTGCTGCAGACCGCAGACCTGGGCAGCTTTACCAAGGCTTCGGAGGTTCTGGGTTACACCCAGTCGGCCATCAGCCACATCATCACCGGACTGGAGGACGAGTTGGGTCTGAAGCTCCTGGCCCGGGACCGGTTCGGCGTGCGCCTGACCGCCGAGGGGGAGGCCCTCTTGCCCGCCATCCGGGCGGTCTGCCAGCAGAACCAGGAGCTGCTCCGCCAGGCCGCCCAGTTCCACGGGCTGGAGGTGGGGCAGGTGCGCATTGGCACCTGGCTGAGCGTGTCGGTCCACCTGCTGCCCCGGCTGCTCCAGACCTTCTCCCAGCGCCACCCGGACATTACCTTTGAGCTGCTCCAGGGCAGCTACGAGGACATCGAGCGCTGGCTCAGCGAGGGGCGGATCGACCTGGGCTTTCTCCGCCTGCCTGCCAGCGGACACTTTGAGACCACCCTGCTCCTAGAGGAACGGATTTTAGCCATCTTCCCCCCGAACCAGGCCCCGGCCTGTGAGCGGGTCACCGTGGAGCAGCTGAAGCAGTCCCCCTACATTCTCCGGCTGGACTCCCTGGACAACGACACTCGGGAGCTCTTCCGCAAAACCCAGCACACGCCGCGGATCACCTATTCGGCCAAGGATGACTACGCCGTCATGGCCATGGTGGAGCAGGGGCTGGGCATCAGCATCCTGCCAGAGCTTCTGCTGAAAAACGCCCCCTACCACCTGGAGGTCCGGGAACTGGACCCGCCCGCCACCCGGCAGATCGGTGTGGCCTGCAAGCATGCCAACACCCTCTCCCCCGCCGCCCGGCAGTTCCTGCAGCACGTCAAGCAAGAGGCCGGCGGGGACGAATGTTGAATTTTCTCGATACCCGGTTTTAAGATTCCGCGTTTTACATTCCGCTTCCTGACGGCTATACTGCAACTATCGAGCGGACGGCGTCCCGCCGCCAGTGCCACAGGAAGGAGAATCGTGATATGGCAAAGTTCGTGACAGCCCAAGAGGCAGTGCAGCACATCCATTCCGGCGACCGGGTCGCTTTGGCCCACAGCGTGGGGGAACCCCAGGCCTTGGTCAACGCGATGATTGATAACTACCAGGCCTATCAGAACGTGGAGATCGTCCACATGCTGGCCCTGGGCCCCTGCAAATACACCAAGCCGGAGATGGCCGGCCACTTTTGGCACAACTCCCTGTTCGCCGGCCCCGGCAGCCGGGATGCGGTCAACGAAGGCCGGGCTGACTATACCCCCAACCTCTTTGGGGAGTCCCCCCGGCTGTTTTATGAGGGGATCATCCCCATTGATGTGGCCCTTATCACCCTCTCCCCTCCCGATGAGAAGGGGTACTGCTCTTACGGCGTCACGGTAGACTATACCAAATGCATCACGGAATGCGCCAAACTGGTCATCGCCCAAATCAACCGCAACATGCCTCGGACCTATGGGGACACCCTGGTCCACATCGACGACATCGACCTGGCGGTGGAGTGTGACGAACCCCTCTTCCTCCGCCCCATCCTTCCCGTGGGAGAGATCGAGGAGCAGATCGGCCGCAACTGTGCCAGCCTCATTGAGGACGGCGCCTGCATCCAGCTGGGCATTGGCACCATCCCCGACGCCATCCTCCACTTCCTGGGGGACAAGAATGACCTGGGGGTCCACTCGGAGATGCTCTGCGACGGCGCTTTGGGCCTGCTGAAATCGGGGAACATCAACAACCGCCGCAAGCAGATCAATAACGGCGTCTCCGTGGTCACCTACCTCTATGGCCGGGAGGAACTCTATGAGTACGCCCGGATGAACCCCAAACTGCAGATCTTCCCCGTTAACTACGTCAACGACCCCAGGGTGATTGGGCAGAACGACAACGTGGTGTCGGTAAACTCCGCCCTCAGCGTGGATCTCATCGGCCAGGTGGCCGCGGACTCCATCAGCGCCGACAAAATCTTCAGCGGCGCTGGCGGGTTTGTAGACTTTGTCCGGGGCGCCTCCTTCTCCAAGGGGGGCAAGTCCATCATTGCCATGCCCTCCACCGCTATGGGCGGCAAGGCCTCCCGGATTGTGGAGCAGTTTGACGCCGGCCGGCCCATCACCCTCTCCCGGTTTGAGACCCACTATGTAGTCACCGAGTACGGCATCGCCCAGCTCCGGGGGCAGACCCTCCGCCAGCGGGCTCGGGCCCTTATCGAGATTGCCCACCCCGACTTCCGGGACGAGCTGAAGGAAGCCTACGAGCGGAAGTTCCAGGAAGCCTATTGATGGACCGTTACCATACCATCCAAGTAACCTCTGATCCCTCTATCCTCCAAAGAAAACCAGCGGGACACCGATGCACCTCGGTGTCCCGCTGGTTGTTTTGTCTTAGAACGGGTCCATCGCCCTTATCCTTTCTCCACCCACTGGGCCAGTTCCTTCTCCAAATTGGCGTAGAAATGGGCCATATGCAGCCCGTCTACCAATCCATGGTGGCACAGGAGGCTGACCGGCAGGACCACCCTGTCCCCCTCTCGCCGGAACCGCCCCCAGGTGATCCGTGGGTTGGTGTCTGCCGGGCTGGGGGTGGGCTGGACAAGGGCCTCGTAATGCACCCAAGGCAGGGTGGAGATGAAGAGGAGGGGCAGGGCATCCTCCTCTCCCCCGTCGTCCAAACTGCGCTGGGCCTTGGCCGCCTCCTGGGTCTGGATGGCATGGGGGAGGTAGTCTGAAAACGGGAGGTCACTGCGCAGGGTGCAATAACAATACGTCCCGTCCTCCAAGGCCACAGTGTGGGAGGTGGGACAGTGGTCGTACTCCAGAATTTCCTCTCCCCGCAGCCGCTGCCGGAGTTCCGGCACGCCGTTGGCGGCCCGGGCCGCACAGTAGAGGAAGGAGAGGAAGAAAGGCACCTTCCGCGCCTCCACCGCCTGGTGGAAGGCTGTGATGTCCACTGGTACCGTGAGCCCTGCATAGGGCTGGGCCATGGTACAAAAATAGTCCAAGTGGGCACACCGAGGATAGGTTTCCCGGGAAAGGATGCGATAGGTTTCCATGGTATGACTCCCTTCTCTCTTCAGTAAGCAATCAGTCGATGGAGATTTTCCAGCACGGAAAAATTCCGGTGCTTAAAGATGATAAAACAGAATGAACCCCCTAGCAAGCGCAGGCACGGTCAGTTCTCCCAGGAAAAAACCTGTCCTTTGCCAGAGACCTCTACCACCCGGTCCCGGTACGGCGCACTGCAGGGAAGGGTTCGGAAGGTCTGTACCAAGGTGTAGTCCTCCCAACTGTGCATGGGAAAGGCGTGCTTGACTTCCATGGTACGCATCCACCAGTCAAACCCCCACCAAAACTCCCCCTCTTGCCGGGGGTCCAGGACGAAGAAGCCCACGTCCACCGGTTTCCCCTGGAGCTTGGCGCACTCTTTCTTGAAGTCCCGTTCCATCGCCTGGTTCCAGGCCGCGTCCTCCTCCGCCCAATGCCACCAGTGCAGGTCCCCTGCGTGGAAGATGGTTTTTCCTTCGACCTCGACCAGAAAGGCCACGCCGGCATCGGTGGAGCGGTAGGTTTGTATGTCCAGCCCTCCCAGGGAAAGGTGCCGGCCTGCTGCCAGACGGAACACATGGCTGTCGTCAATCCCGAGGGCAGCCTTCCGCTTGGCCGAAAGACGGATGCAGTTGGCCAAAACGTACCAGACATTGTCCATCCCCAGCTGGGCAAAAATCTCAGGGGCGTAGTGGTCGCCATGGTGGTGGCTGGCAAAGACATACAGCGGTTTGCTCCGGTCATAGTCCGGCACCGGACCGCCGTACCAGTCAAAAAGCAGGGTACAGCCGGACAGTTCCACCAAAAATGAGCTGTGATAAAGAAAGGTGATGTTCATAGAACCCTCCTGTGTGCGCATGTTCCAATGGCTCCAGTGTACCCAATCTCCTCGGGGTTGTCAATCATCCCGGCACGCCAAGTTTGGGCCGGGCATACACTGAGGAGAAAGGAGGTCGTTTCTATGCCACAATCCGGCATCCTAAAAACCCGGGTGTTCACCAGCCGCGGCCAACTGCCTGTGGAGGACGCCGCCGTCTCCATCGTGCAGCACGGACAAGATGGCCGGCAGCATTTGCTGAACATCCAGTCCAGCGACCGCAGCGGTAATACCCTGCCCACCGTCATCGAGACGCCAGACGCCTGGGAAAGCCAGTCCCCCGGACAGGAAGCTCCCTTTTCCCTGTGTGACGTCTGGGTAGAGTGCCCCGGTTACCAGCTGCTGCTGGTGCAGAATGTGCAGATTTTCTCGGGGGTCACCAGCATCCAGGACCTTCCACTCATCCCTTTGGCCGAGGCCACCGGCCGGCCAGCGTCCCGGGTGGACATCACCCCCCAGAACCTGTAGGAAAGGAGGGAAGGTATGCCCATCATTGTCACCCCCTACGTTCCCACTTACATCACGGTGCACTTAGGCACCCCAGACAGCGACGCAGAAAATGTCACCGTCTCGTTCCTGGATTACATCAAAAACGTCGCTTCCAGCGAGGTTTACCCCACCTGGCATGTCTCCGCGCTGCGGGCCAACATCTTGGCGCAGGTTTCCTTTGCCCTGAACCGGGTATATACCGAGTTCTACCCCAGCCAGGGGTACGATTTCAACATCACCGCGTCCACTGCCTACGATCAAAAATTCATCAAAGGGCGCAATATCTTTGAAAGCGTCAGCACCTTGGTGGATGCACTCTTTACCGCCGTCCAGGGTTTGCAGAGCCCTTGGCCGCCAGTTTCTGCAACGGCACCACCTCCACCTGTGATGGCCTGTCCCAGTGGGGCAGCGAACACCTGGCGCAGGAGGGATACAATTCCGTGGAAATCTTGCAGCATTACTATGGGGAAAACTTAGAAATTGTAAACAACGCTCCCATTCAAAACATCCAATACTCCTATCCCGGCGTCCCCCTCCGTTTGGGTGACGTCAGCCCTTACGTCCGTATCGCCCAAATTATGGCCAACCAGATTGCAGCGGCCTACCCCGCCATTCCTAAGATTTGGGACGTCAATGGAGTGTTCGATGCCGCCACGGAGGATGCCGTGCGGGAGATCCAGCACATCTTTAATCTGACCGTGGATGGCATCATTGGAAAGTCCACCTGGTATATGATGGTGCATCTATACACCGGGATTCTCCGGTTATCGGAACTGGTCAGCCAAGGGCAAACCTATTTTCAGTTAGGATTCACCTATGAGGAAGCCATCTATTACGGCCAGCAGGGAGAAGCCGTCTCCTTGCTGCAATACCTTTTGTCCATTCTCTCTGAGTTTTACCTTACCATTCCCTTTCTCACCATCGACGGCATCTTCGGAGACGAGACCTTGGCCGCAGTCAAGGCCCTCCAGCAGGATGCCGGCCTGGAGCAGACCGGTGTGGTCAATGAGGAAACTTGGAACGTCATCGTGGACCGCTTTCTGGGCATTGACCAAACCGTCCTCAGTAACCCCGACTTCTTCCCCTACCAGAGCCCCTCCGGGGAGACCGTGGAACCGGAGACCTTGCAGGAATACCTTGCCACCACCCCGGGACAGTTCCCCGGCTTTCCCCTGGTGCTGGGCTCCACAGACAGCGACCAAGAAAGGAGCAACCCATGACCCCCACCCCCTCTCCCGCTTTTCTCCGCGGGCCTGTGAGTACGTTGCAGGAGATGCTCCGCACCATCTCCCATGTGGACCGTGCCATTCCCTTTCTCCGCCCCACGGGCATCTTTGACGAAGACACCCTAGCCGCGGTGATGACCTTCCAAAAAGTCCATGGCCGCCCGGTCACTGGCGTCGTGGACCAGCAAAACTGGAATGCCATTCAAATGGCCTATCTCCAAGCGGCCCAACAGCTGACCCCGCCCCGCCCTGTGACCCTGTTTTCCCAGGGGGCTGCGCCCATTCATCCGGGCCAGCGCCACGCCTCCCTGGTCCATGTGCAGGGGATGTTTCGCGCCCTGGCCCAAGTGCTGGACGAGGTCATCCCCACCCCGTCCACCGGCGTGCTGGACCAGGACAGCACCGCCAACCTCCGTTGGGTACAGCGCCACGCCAACCTCCCCCAAACCGGGGTCTTGGATGGGAATACCTGGGAGACCCTCGTGCGGCTGTTTGAGACCTTCGTGACCCAAACGCCCCAGCAGGTGATTTCCGGCAGCGCATAAGGGCGGGTTCCCGCCCCCATCGGGGGCGGGAACTGCCAGCCCCATTGACCTGGGCCCCCATCCATAGTATACTAGGGAACACTTTCATCCCATCGCAACGAACCGTTTTCCAGGAGGCGCGATACAATATGCAGGTATGGCAAAAAAGGGGCAATGCAACCACCATCTTAGAGGCAATCCTAGCCCGGGCAGAGGGCAGCGAGGAGGAACTTCTCGCCCCCTGCCCCGTCCCCCCTGAGGCAATCGACGGGATTCCTGCCGCAGCCGATCTCATCGTCCGCTGCGCCCTTCAAGGGGACATGCCCGTGGTCATCGTCGGCGACTATGACGCAGACGGCGTCACCGCCACTGCCATCCTGGTAAAACTGCTCCACCATTTCGGCGTCTCCCCCCGGGCCATCATCCCCCGCCGTTTTACCAACGGCTACGGAATCACCCACTCCCTGGTGGAGGGCATCTCCCACTCCCTCCTCATCACCGTGGACAACGGCATTGCCGCTGTGGAGCCCATCCAGGCTGCCAAGGCGGCGGGGAATGTGGTGTTGATCCTAGACCACCATCTGCCCCAGGCAGAGATTCCCCCCGCCGACGTCATCGTGGACCCCCACCTGCATCCGGAACGAAACGGGTATGAGCACTATTGCGGCGCCGGGCTGGCCTATAAACTGGCCGAGTACCTGTGCCGGGAGGAGTCTTCCCAGGAGAAAAAAGATCTCTTTTTCGACCTGCTGGTGCTGGCCTGCCTGGGTACCTTGGCCGATGTGATGCCCCTCACGGGGGACAACCGGCGGTTGGTCATGTCGGGGCTGGCCGTCATCAACCGGGACCGTTGGTACCAGCAGATCTCCCCTGGCCTCAAGTCTGTGCTGGACCTGTCCCCCCGCCCCTATACGGAGGACACCATCAAGTTCCAAACGGCCCCCATCCTCAACGCCACAGGCCGGCTGTTTGACGCGGGAAGCGCATCGGTACTCAAAGCACTCATCACCACAGAGCCCACTGCCGCAGCTGGTTACGCCGCCAAGATGAAGGCCATCAACCAGCGCCGGAAGGACCTGGTGGCCCAGTGGCTGG
>OLSB01003789.1_pt1 | contig 10562 bp, 8 predicted proteins | sample 1672071 | NCBI WGS metagenome assembly OLSB01 (sample SAMEA3136642, study PRJEB25190) | human gut metagenome | biome: human gut; feature: human-associated habitat; material: faeces | place: Austria | collected 2013
GGGCAATCACAGTTCCTTCCATAGCTTTATGATTGATTTCATTTAAAGTTTTTCCATTTAAATAATCAAGTGCATCTGGTGAACCTTCTTCACAAGTCAAAGTAAAGTCTCTATATGGTTTCTTTATATTTATTACAGTTTCAAAAAGAATTCTCTCACCTTCTTGAATATATTGCCCCATCGAGTGCAAATCTGTTGTATTATCTACACTTGCAGGAAAAATTCCTTTTTCCTCTTTACCTTCACTCTCACCAAATAATTGTTTCCACCACTCACTTATATAATGTAATTTTGGCTCGTAATTTACTAAAAGCTCAATCTTCTTTTTCTTTTTATACATAATATTTCTTGCAACTGCATAATCGTAGCAATCATTATTTTCTAAAGAAGAATATTTCTTTTCTGCTGAATAAACACCATCAAGAAGTCTATCAATATTAATTCCAGCACTTGCTATTGGAAGTAGTCCTACTGCTGTAAACACAGAATATCTACCACCAATATCATCAGGAACTACAAAAGTCTCATAACCTTTCTCATCAGCTAACTTCTTTAATACACCTTTTTCTTTATCAGTCGTAACAAAGATTCTGTCTTTTGCTTTATCTTCTCCATATTTTTCTTCTATATATTCTCTTAATACTTTAAAAGTCAAAGCTGGCTCTATAGTTGTACCAGATTTAGATATAACATTCAAAGAAATGTCTTTATCTTTAATATAATCTAGCAAATCATTTAGATAATCTGAACTCATATTATTTCCAGCGAAAATAACATTCTTAGGATTGAAAGTATGAGATAGTGCATCTATAACTGCTTTTGAACCTAAATATGAACCACCAATACCTATAACAATAAGCAGATCAGATTGCTTTCTAATCTTACTTGCAGCAACCTTTATCTTCTCTAACTCTTGAACATCAAGCTTAAGATTAACCCATCCTAGAAAATCACTTCCAGCTCCTTGCTTTTCATGAAGATTAGTATGTGCCTTTAAAACTTCTTTTTTATACTTTAAAATCTCTTTTTCAGATATTCCCGAATTGCTTAAATCTAACTTCATCATCTTTCCTCCTTAGTAAAATCTCTACAACATATACAAATTATATAACTTGTTTATTTTATAATCAACTTAAAAATAAAAATCGTTTAAATAGTTCGTAATAGAAAAAATGAATATTAACGAACTGGAAATTGTTGGATATTAAGCCAGTATTACCCAGTCGACAGGTTGACAAAAAGTCGTTTTTAGTGTATTATGTATACGTAACCATATACTTTACCTAGAAGTAAGTTTAACTAAAATCGCTTCTAGGTGGGGAACAAAAGTAAAGGGAGGAAAGTTGTAGTGTTTATTAATCTTGTTGCCATGTGTCTTCTCGCCCCCATCTGGCTCTCCACAAGCAAAAAGCTTGTAGAACGGAAAGGTGGGTTTAGCAACTGGATGCGACACGTGAGTATCTACACTCTCGTAGTCAGCTCCTTGATGTTGCTAGCTCCCGTGATCTTCGAGGTTATGAATTTTCAATGGTTCGCCGACTTCAAGGAGATTCTCAAAGATGACGTGGTCCTGAACCTCAGAGCACACTCTCGTGCTTTGACAGTGCTGTGTTACGTCATCCGGCAGGTCGCAATCATGGTCAGCACGGGTGCGGTTTGCTTGGCCACCATGCAGTTGGTCTGTCGTTATGGCAAGGCTGACAAGCTGGTGGCTGTGCTGGTGTGCACGTTCGCCGGCATTTTGGTAGTGATTCGTGTGTTCCACATGCCTGTGGATAATGCAGAGTACTACCAGAAGCTGTTTGCAGCCATTGAATGGGTCGCAAACAAATTTTGGTTCTTCATCATCGGTATCCTCAGCTTCTGTGCTGGGATTTTCGTGATGGGAATCAAACAGCGGAAACAGCACCGCCGCTAATACGACGCGTTCCCCACACCCCCCTTGGCACTCTGCCGAGGGGTTCTTTTTTATTCTAACGTATACAAAATCCTTTGTGCAAGTTCTTCATTAATTCCGTCAACCAGGCATAGCTCTTCAACACTTGCTTCTTTTATTTTTCTTACAGATTTAAACCTTTGCAAAAGAGCTTTTTTCTTTTTTTCACCAATGCCGTCCACCTTATCAAGCTCTGATTCTCTCACCCTATTTTGTCTCAATTTTCTATGATATTCAATAGCCGTATTATGAACCTCATCTTGCAAAAAAGTAACTAAATTAAAAAGTTCGTTAGACTTTATTTCATACTCTCTTCCATCTTCATCAACTATAGTCCTAGTTCTATGCTTACCGTCTTTAACCATACCAAACACAGGTATAGTAAGCCCATACTCACGCACAACATTTTTAGCAACTCTTACTTGAGAAATACCACCATCCATTAAAATTAAGTTAGGCGACGAACTATAAGGAGACTTACCATCAAAATCTTCTTTGCAATACTTTAATCTACGCATCAAAACTTCACGCATACATCCAACATCGTTTTGACCTTCAACGGTTTTAATCTTTATTCTTCTATAATCAGATTTCTTCGGCTTAGCATTTTCAAAAACAACTATACCAGCAACGGTATCAGTACCAGAAATGTTTGAGATATCAAAACTCTCTATCCTCTTTGGCAACTCTTTCAAATGAAGTAAGTTCATAAGCTCCACAAGAAGTCCTTCATTTTCAATCGAATCAGTTTTATTTTGCATAGAAATTTTTGCGTTTCTCTCTGCCATATCTATAAGCTTAACTTTTTCACCACGTTTGGGAATTTTGAATTCTAAGTTTTTCTTATTACCAATCTTCATAAGCAAGTTTCTAGCAAGCTCCATATCAGGAAATTCATATCTAAACATTATCTTATCTGGCACATTTCCATCGTTATAATACTGCTTCATAAAATCAAAAATTAAATCGCTTTCAGAAAATTCTTCTACATCTTTTAAAATAAAATTTTCTCCGCCAATCATTCTACTATTTCTAATATTAAAAACCTCTATTGAAGCTTTATCTAAATATTTCACAATTCCAATTACATCAATATTATTCTCACTAAACGAATCCATTTTTTGCTTCTGCATCAAATTCTCTAAACTAATCTTTTTATCTCTTAACTCTGCTGCCTTTTCAAAATTTAGTTCAGAAGAAGCCTTTTGCATATCAGCATCTATTTTCTTAATTAGTGCTTCAGATTTGCCATCTAAAACATCTATAACTTGATTAATAACTTTCATATATTCTTCTTTTGAAACATTACCTTGGCATATTCCCATACATCTTTTTATATGATAATTTAAACAAGGTGTCTCATATTTTCCATCTTTAAAAATCTTTCTACAATGTTTAAGCTTAAAAGTCTTATTCAAAAACTCAACTGTTTCTTTAACAGCAAAAGCATTCGTATATGGTCCAAAATATTTCGCACCATCGTTAAATTTTTTTCTCGTAATTCTAACTGTAGGATAATCTTCATTTAAAGTTATTTTAATATATGGATACATCTTATCGTCTTTTAATAAAACGTTATATTTCGGTCTGTGAAGCTTTATAAGATTGCACTCTAAGATAAGAGCTTCCATCTCACTATCAACAACGATATACTCAAAATGATCAATTTGCGAAACCATCTTTTTAATTCGCTCCGTTTTATTTGTCTTTTGAAAATACTGTCTTACCCTATTTTTTAAAATAACGGCTTTACCGACATATAAGATGTTATCGTTTTTATCTTTCATAATATAAACCCCTGGTCTCTCAGGAAGCTTTTTTAAATCCTCTTTAATTCTTTCACTTGGAAAATTTTCTTTATTCTCATCCATAAATTTCGCTCCATAAAAATATATCAAAAATCATCTGCCTAGTTATTATAATTTAATTATAGACATCTAAATCTTATTTAATTTTAGCAGAATTTCTTTCTTTTTTCAATTAAAGAGCAAAAAATAAAACCTATATTTGAATATTTTCAAATATAGGTTTTAATTGCATATCAGACAAGGATAAGCTTTATATTCTTCCGAAATAGCTTCTTCTTTTGATAAAACTATATATTCTATTTTGTCATAATCAACTTCACCACTTGCATCAAGTATTGTTGGACAATTGTGATTATGATATAGTCTAACCGCTTTATTTTCCTCATTCTTAACTTCATTTATATATATATAATCTTTTTTAACAATCTTCGAACCACCTAAAGCGAAATTGTTATAATAAGTGCTTTCTGCATTTCCCATAGGTATACCTTGAACAAATGCAAGGAAAGATATATCGTCAATAGTGTTTATCCAGTCTTGCTCAGATAAAGTTGGAAAATAAAAATTATATGTTACACCAACTAAATCAGCAAATCTGTTATGTTCAACGTTTATTTCTTCTGTAAGAGAAGCTGTAATTATATCAATTATAGTTTTTCTACGTTTTTCATGGAATGGACCAACACTATATGTGCCATCAGCATTTTTTTCATAGTCTTGCATGAAATTTGTTACACTAGCATCTGGAAAAATAGAAGATTCAAACTTCAAATGATTTACTCCAACAGCTTCTTCAAAGGCATACATCAAAACAGAAATATCATTTGTTAAAGCAGCAACTTCTTCTGGATCAGTAACTCCCAATTCTTCATATTTTTGTTTGACTTCCTCAAGCGAGTTGCCAGAAACAGTTCCTGTATAACATTTTCCATTAGCATATAAATAAATATCATTTCCTAAAGTATATCCAATCGAATAAGTACCGTCTTTTGAACTACATGTAAATGGTATCTTAGATGAAAGTTGATACTTATAGCCACTAGAAGTTAAATCAAGAGAATAGACATAAAAACCATCATAGGCAACAATCATTATCGCAGGTACATAAGTAGAAAAATAATTCTTTATATAACTATCCGAAGAATCAGACGAAAAATACGCTGATGCTTCTGAATTCATGTATGGAATATTATAATTTACTGCCAAAGTATGAAAAAATGTATTTATAGTTTCTTGTGCAAGTTCTGGAGTAATGTCTATAACATCTCCAAACTCATCGTCGTAATTAAAACCACTTATTGTAATAATCTGATCTATAGCATCTTTAGTTGCTGTATCGATTGCGTTATTTATTCTAACTTCATCTTTTAATGAAGAAAATTTTGCATTTGTATTTACTCTGCAAACTATTGAAACAGGCAATAATATTATAACAAGTATGATTGCCCAATGAAGTACTTTCATGTTTTCCTCCTTTCTTACTAAATTATAAAAGTGAGAATATCAATTTACTTTTTCGACGAAGTGTTTCTAACCATACCACCATAAGGAACACCAATCTTAAAAGTCTCTTGGGTTGAGGCATATATTACTTCTTGAATTTGCGTAGCTTGTGTCTTGTTAGTATTTTTTACTGAAACATAGAAATAGTCTCCAGCCTCCATATCATACCTACCAGTAGTATTTAATTTGTTTATTATAGAATTTGTATATGTATTTACATACACACCACTTTCAAAACCAGGTACTAATTCAAAATTTCTGTGTTCTAACGTAATTTGATATCTATTACCTGTCGAATATACAGAACGTAAAAAAGAATAATACATATCAGATGTAATATACCCTAAGTTTCTAGCAGAATCTACAAATTCAACTACATTTGCATACACAGACATATATGATATATCATCTTGCCTTTCCCATGTATCCATTAGTGGAAAAATAAACATCAATAATACAGCAAGAATTATTGAAAATATTGTAATTAATGAATCTTCCAAAAATATCCCCTCCTAAATATATCAGCCTGTATATGTAACAGTTTTAGTTTCTGAAGAATAACTGTAAGAAAAATTCTTTGATGATATATCGCCAAGTTTCTTTATTTTTTCTGCAATCTCTTCATCATTATCATCTTTAGCGCTAAACTTAACTGCTGTGCTATTTGCCTTTACTTTTACTATTACTGAATCAATATGCATTTGTTCCATATTAGTAATAGTTATCAAGACTTCAGAAGCACCAATTTTTCTTTTTTCTGCTTTTCTTTCCTCACCAACATTTAATTCTTTTTGTTCTTCTGCCCTATCATACACATTTGTAAGAAATATTGCATCGTCTAAATATGTATTTAAAGTAGTATATAAATAAATAGAGGCAGTGGCTGCAAAAATAAATAACAATGCACTACAAGCCAAATATATCGCTTTTCCAACATCACTCATTTTCTCGCTACTACCTCCTTTTCATTTTACTATTTAGATAAAAAGATTTTGCAAACATATCCATCAACATCAGTATCATAACTGAACGAATAAGGCTGTGCATACATATCTGCACCGGTTCCATCACCAGTTCCAGTATCTAGCGCATTTGATATTGTTACAATAGAGGTGTCAACCTCACCTATTTCTATTGTGTGAAGTGCACCACTTTCTCTTTTAGAGTCATCAAGTGCTTTTCTATAAATATTTACAGCATCTATACCCTTAACAGTTACAGCAGAACCATCTGATGTATATGCAGCATAAAATCTATTAAATGACTGTACGGCATTTTCTTCTATTCGCTCGTTAGAAATCTTGGCAACACCACGTGCAGAAGTTATTACGTACATAGATACACTTATTACAAGCACCGCTATTAGAATACCACCAGCCATTATAAGAGCTTTTGAAGCATTATCCATACCAACCTATTTCCTTTCAAATTTTATAGAAAAATTTTATTTTTCCTATGAGCTGCCTTATTTAGCAGCTATGTTTACACTTGTTATATAACCAGTAGTTGTATCGTAACCATATGTTACTGTATAGCCTTTTGTTGCAACAAACCCCTCTTTAAGACCAGTAAGTTCAACACCTGAAGTTGAGCTTGCAACTTGGGCTAATTGTGATGCTCTTGTTCCATTAATTACCTCACTTGAATCCATCGCAGTACCAACAGCATATTGAGTAAATGTATTATTAAACATTTGAACCGCTATTGTATCGATTTGATTTACTGCATTATTCGTTAAAGAATTTGATGCTGAGAAAATATAAATACCAATACCTACTATTGCAACTGCTATCAATATAGCACCTGCCATGATTAATGCTTTTGATGCATTATCCATAAAAAACCACCCTTCCTTTTTTAATAAAAATATATTTTTAATTTGAATATTGAAATCTAAATTATAACATAGAACCCATCTGACTAAAGTATGTTCCCATGTCCATGACACTTGACCACATAAGTGGAACAATTAAGTATCCAACAAAAAGTGTAACCATTGGTGCAAAACCAATAACTCTACCAATTTTTGCTTTCTTATTTACTAGTCTTTCGTTTGTTTCCTTTCTAATTTCTTGATAGAAAGCTCTTTCTTGCTCTAGTTCGTCAAATGCATCTGTTAGCTTTACATTCTCTACAGCAGATTGTAGACTTTCCACAATTCTTACAAAAGGTTTATACGGAGCATCCTCTTTTAGTTCCTCCAATGCCTCTATAGCACCACTTTCATAGTTATTTAAACATTTAGCAAGTGGTTCCTTAAATATATTTGCATACCTTGCAAGCCACTCAATTATAAATTCTACTGAAATTCTTTCTATATACATAAGCATCAAGATTATGGTCTGGAATTGCATTACTTCATCTTCCATTTCCATAGCTCTCATCTTTCTTTGGAACATCAAAATAACTATTGGCATGTAATACATTGCATAAGCAATTAAAAGTGCAATAACTATCTCGACCCATTTCAAATACTCGTTAGTATATAATTTCAATTTGTCATAAATCCTCAAAGCATTTGAGTAAACTTGTTCTTTAGTCAAAGGTACACTATAAACCTCAACAATGCATTCTTTTATGATTTCAAGTGTTATTTGACCTTTTGGCACATTTGTCATCATCTTATTTTCCCAAGATTTATCATATATCATATCTGCCAATTCTTTAACAAAATCTTCTCTCGGCATTTCAATATGTGAATCAAGTATAGCTTTTTGTATATCTGCCTTCGCTGAAACAGAAGCTGCTTGTTTCACCTTTAATTTTCTATAAACTCTATTTGCAAGATATGTAGCACGTTCATCTGAAAGAGGCTCATTATTAATTCTAATCATTTCATTAGTTATAGCCTCAACAGCTTGTGTCTTCGGCTGATTTCTTACCGCTTTAACTATTTGATTATTCTCTACTAGGTTACTAATAAAAAATCTATCAAAAGCTGTAAGTGCATCCGCAGCTTGCTGGTCTGAATCTGACATTTGACCAAACACAGCATCTTCTGTCGTACCACTGTATAGAATATTATTTATTGCTATACTATGAACTTGGCTTATTATAAATATCGATGCAAAGAATCCAACTACACACCAAACCACTCTATTTACATATAGCCATTCCATCTTCATATGTGAGTTAGTCTCTTTTAGTAAGTTACGCATTTTAACGTATTCTTTTTGTGTCGACTTAGGCATCAATTGGTCGATAAATTGCTCGATAATTGGCAATCTATAAACTCTTTCTTGCCAAGGTGTTTCCTTTTCATCCTCTGCTCTAGTTCTATCTGAATTATCTTTAACTCTCTTTAATAGTGAGTATGATAAAAAGATAAGTACTAAAAGTCCAAGCTGTGCTAAAAATCCTCCAGGACCTTCGTAGAAATCTCTTGTTGATTCAAAAGAATTCATTGCCCAGTTTTTTAGAGGAAGTATAAAAAGTATCGGAGCTAGAGCTATATATGTCAAACTCTTAAACAAATAATCTAGCTTGTCTCTTTTTAATATTTCAAGTTGTAATTCTTGTGTAATGTTATTCATATTTTTTAAATAAAGTGATATGCCACCTATTTTTCTATCACCAAATTCTTTTGTTAAATATGAAATACCCGCAAAGGCTTTTAAAAATCTATTTGGTGCTATATCATAATATTTTTCAAGTTCTAGTTCAGGCTCAGCAGATATAAGGATTTCATATATCTTATCAGCCTGAATTACAACTTCCATATCTTCTAGTAGAGAAGCTTCATACAAAGCTTCTTCTACCATGTTTGTTTCGTGATAAGCATGTCTTACTTCTGAGAAAAGTTCAAGTTGTTGTCTTAACAAAGTATCTTCTATTTTATTTACCATCATGTCTGTAAGATTTTCTACAACAACAAGCACACCTATTAATGAAACTATCATCATAAATAAATCTTCTCTATTTATGTAAGTTAAAACAATTGCTGCAACAAGTGTATATATAATACCTTTTAATGCTATTTTCGCTGTTTCATTTCTTATTGTATATTCATCGTCATCATGCAAAAGTTCAAGTCTTCTTCTTATCTTATAAACGTATCTGTTTATAATTGGAAGTCTAATTAACTTTGTATATATCTTTTGTAGCATAGCGCCAGAAGACAATGCTGATTCGTTTGATGTAAGCATTTTTTGAAGCGCTATACTTTTATTAGCTTTATTCCTTTTTTGAAGTATTAGAAATGCTATTAATACAATGACAAATAAAACAAGTGGTACAGCAATCAATAAAAGTAGCATCTTCTGATCCATCATAATCCTCCTTTACTTATAAAACTTACTCAACAACTCTTCTAACCGTGTCACCAGTACTTATATCAAAATATTGATCTACGAACTTATCAAATGCAAATTGATCTTCTTCAGACATATTTTCTCTCATTTCTTCTAAGTTCTTGTCTGAAATCCTGTTCTTTATTACATATTCGCCGTCAACAAATTCTACTATGTTTACAGCATGATAAGTTTCTGTTTCAGTAATTTTTGTGAAATAGTTTGTCGCATTGTCTATAAATTTATCCATCTTGCCTTCCATTGTAGGCTCGTTATGATGATCAAAAGTATAGTTATTCTTTTCTTCTACTGGAATACATTCTGTAATTCTTTCAATGTATCTATCACCACTATAAGATTTCTTTAAGTGTATTTCAAAGTTTAATACGTTTACAACCTGTATCTCTGCAACTTTTTCATTATTGAACATACCAATCTTTAATAATGAGTTACGTAGAGATAATACTAGGTTTGCAAATGTTTTAGCATGGTGAGTGAAAAGTGTAAATTTACTTGCAACCTGTGCCATCTGAATCATCCAAGCAGCAACCGCGTCGGTTGCAACCTCTCCTAGGATGTTAACAGCACCATCTGTCTTTTTCTGTAAGTCCAAACCTTCTTGTCCTGAAACTGTATCCGTCTCTCTAAATGTTAAGATGTTTCTGTTTGGATAAACTTTTCTTAAGTGTAACTCGAATGCAGTTTCCTGAACTCTTATGTTTAATGTTGGATATATGTATTTAATTATTGCCATAAGCATTGTAGTTTTACCACAACCCTGCTCACCAGTAAGAGCAGTAACTCTGGCACCTTTTACTAAGAATTTTAATAATTCTATTACTGGTTCTCTTCCTGGATGTCTTACTAAGTTTTCAAGTACGGCATTAGGTGTATCGAATTTTCTTACGAAGAATGCCCAAGACTCTGACATACTAGGTCTAACAACAACGACACGAGAACCATCTTTCATTTCATTAATTTTATAACCATTTGTATCTGATAATTGTCCTGGATTATTATATTTAT
>OLSB01003794.1_pt1 | contig 10549 bp, 9 predicted proteins | sample 1672071 | NCBI WGS metagenome assembly OLSB01 (sample SAMEA3136642, study PRJEB25190) | human gut metagenome | biome: human gut; feature: human-associated habitat; material: faeces | place: Austria | collected 2013
TTATCGTCATTCTACACTGTTCTGTGGCACATTACTCTGAAAGCGATTTGTAAAATAACAGAATTCCTCACGTGCCTCAAACACGCCACCTCCCGGCCATCCCAAGTTTTCCCTCACATTTTGCAAAACACCTTCAGGGCGATCGTGCACAGAACCTTCCACAGGCCACTTTGTCATGAATATCTCGCCCCCGATCGCACGACTTTTTCAAGCTTATCGTCATTCTACACTGTTCTGTGGCACATTACTCTGAAAGCGATTTGTAAAAAACAATATTCTTCACGTGCCTCAAACACGCCACCCCCGGCCATCCCTAAGTATTCCTTTTCAAAATCACCTTGTCCGGTTAATCCCTACCCTCACCGGACAAACTCATATAGATGCCGGTTTTGTCCGGCGATACAAGCGCTTCCCCGGACAATATGACCGATCTCGTGGAATATGCAGGCGATTTGCTCTTCGGTCGTCAAATTGTATTCCGCGATCTGCCTTTCACAATAACCTATGGATCTTATAGGATAACTGAAAGAGAATGGCGACTCTTTGAATACATTGGCAAATATTGTGAGTTTGTCTTCCGGTTCGGATATAAACTTTATCCCTAAGGCTTCCTTGCCAGCATATTCATTAATAATAGCGTTCACTTTCTCTCCAAACATGGAGGGAAAGTTAAGATAGGCATTTTGAAATAGAATTTTCATTCTTCCGTCCACTCGCTCCCTACGGCTTCAACTGGGGATTATACCAATACAAAAAGTGTGGAGCCGATTTCGTCTATCTCAAAGAAGGTTCTGGCAAAACCTGACAGAAAATAGACTGAAACAATCCCCACACCTGTATCGTTGGGTGTAGAGTACACGCAATCGGATACAGATGACGGTGCTGTCGTCTTCCCTTCTGTCTTTGAAAACTGCCAGATTTTCTTTGAAGGATAGTGCGAAAACACTTTCATCATTATGTATGTTTTGGGCATCTGCACCAAAACGTTACAATGGTAAGAATATTTTTGGATTTGACTGCACCTTTTGCGGAGATTGTCTCGGCAATGGTCTCGGGCGACGGTCACGTTGATTTCATGGATCAAGCTTCTATACCATTCTTGACCAGTGGGACTTACTTGGCTAGAGCCTTTCTTATTGACTTGATAGCACTCTCAAGCGACAAAAATGGCTTAAAATGTCGCTTGAGGGTGTCATTTGACACTCTTCGGCAACGAAAAAGGCCTCAAGCGTCGCCGAGCATCACCGCTCAGGACAGACATTGTAACAAAGAGGTCATCGATTCCGGATGATTTGTCACAGAAGGACAATCCATAGATAGGATGATAACCGCAATACTAATTACAGCAATGGCTTGAGCTAACCCTTTTTGAACAGTGACTTCAGATCCATTATGAAAAAATCGTCCAGAGGCAGAGCATGGGGGCCAACAATGAATGCGGCAGTGACATTATCCGCAAATTGTTCTTTGAATTTTTCAAAACCTACGGTCTTGTCAACGCTGCCACTTTTGACCTCTATGGCAACCAGTGCCTGCCCTTTTCTCAGAACATAATCGCACTCCTGCCTTCTTTCATTTCTCCAATAAAACAACTCATAGTCATCGGTCATCGCCCTGTTGGCCAAATGCGCACCGACCGCCGACTCAACCAGACGTCCCCACTCTGCCGGATCCACACGTGCTTCGTCAAAAGAGAATGTTCCGAACCTGTTGCGGAACGCATTGTTGAACACCTGCATTTTGGGGACAGACTGTTTCTCTTTTACTCTCGATGAAGAGTAGTTCTGAAGAGGTTGTACTATCATCGACTTGTTGAGTATGTCAAGATAATTTTTGATTGTCGGAACGGTACCGCTGTTCATCGTTCCTTGCATCTTTGTAAGAGACAATTCCTTGGCAGATTCAATGCAGGCGAGTTCAAACACTTGCCTTAGAAGAGCCGGATTACGGATCTCTTCTATCTCAAGAATATCCCGTGTCAGAATCGGCGATATTATGGAATCCTCCATAAGGTTACGCCACCTATCTTCATCTTGAATATCAGGTGCAAGTCCCGGAAATCCACCGAAGTAAACATATTCATCCATCGAAAAACCAAAGGCCTCGTGCATTTCCTGCCAATCCCAATAGCCCATTTTTATGGTCTCAAAGCGCCCCTCAAGGGATTCTTCAAGTCCTTTCTGCAACAGAAGGCGGGAAGAACCGAGTAAAATCACCTTCAGATTACGGTGACTTCTGGAATCCTCGTCCCATTCCTTCTTAACCTGCTCGCTCCAACCTCTGATTTTCTGGACTTCATCAATGATCAGGATATGTTCTTGCTCAGAATGAATATCCATCCGCATACGCACCTGCTGCCATTTATTTGGTATCCACGAAGAGTCAAAACGATTGACACCATCCGCAGCGAAAAAATCAAACGGAACCGAAACCCCTTCCGTAAACTGTCCGACCAATGTGGATTTGCCGACCTGACGCGGCCCCATTACTATCTGCATTCTACGCCGTGGCTCAGCCATTCGTGATTTAAGAATATCCAGATGTCGCCTTTGATACATAGTAATTTTGTAAATTGTGTTTTACAAATTTATAAAATATATTTTACAAAATCGCAAATATTAAGATAATTAATTGACATCAAACTATCTACCGCACAGAAACAACCATATAAAAACATCCCGAGCAGTTCGGGCGCTTCGGCAAGATCGAAAAACTCATTTCGCAGCTGGTTTGTCCGGTAAATTCCCACTTACACCGGACAAATAACTATCCTATAGCTTGTCCAGAACCTTGGCCACAGAACTTTCAGATCGCCAAACCCGTCTAAGTGATCGCCACCAATAGCAGTCACGAACAAAAACGTGATATTTGGATATCTTTGGCAGCCCCACAAGTGTAATGAATTGATTTCCCGCAAACAAGGCTCTTCCCTATGGTTGATTTCTGCTGAAGGTGAATGCGTATGTCACGTTCTACGAACAACTTGTCCGCCACTCGCTGATACTGAGCCAGTGGGTGGCAATATGTTGCCTATTAGTTGTTTAACGCATTCCCTTTAGCTGAATCAAGCCAAAGGGAATACGTTAGGATATTCATTGACAATTGATTATGAAACACGTGGTTCGACACTTTGCGTACGAAGAGTTATGACGGACAAGAGACTCGGGCACTACCGTGTTGGCATTTTCAGGCTGGCTCTTGTGGTTGATCTTGATCCGGGACTCGGAGTTCCCGGAACACTCGTAAGTAATCCGGAGCCATACTAATGAAAATTTCCGTTCTGACATCCGATGATGGCTCTGTATGGTAGAACAGCAAGAGTTCAGATGGCAGACAATCCTTCTGGTTACCTAATTCATCTTTAGTCTTGAGTTTTCCTCCATTGAGTACCGGGGCAAATGACTTTCTCATATCACTGTTAAGGTTTGGATCCTTCAACAAATCAAATTTAAAATACAACACAACAGCATCATTACACCATTTGATCTGGACAAGCCTTACTGGAATCGAGGAAGTTCTAGTATATTGTCTAAAGGTATTGAACAGTGACTCCGCTGCAGCCGTTGCCTCATTCCAGAGAGGAAAGAAAGTCACCTGCCCGTCATCTTCCACCTGATATAATTCATCATAATGAAGAAACGCTGCCACCACCCTTTCATTCAAATCTCTCAATTCCTTTGCATAACTTTCAACATTTTCCTGCTCTTCCAAGGCATGGAGGACCTCGACTCTTCTTTCCTCAATCTTCATTTGAGCAGAGATTTGGGTCTTGAGAGTTTTATTGAACTTTAAAATGTCAATACTGTCACGACACGCTCCCATATATGCACTGATAAAAATCTCAGATTCCCATGGATTAAAATCATGATTAGTGAATGCAGCCATACGATTATAGTATCTAAAGTACTGACTTTTCAATATTTGCGCTACATTGATACCCGAAAATTTAAGCATAAGCTTATTACTGCCAAGATCCTTTTCAAATGAAAATCCATATTTAGTAGCAACAGCCAACATTGTTTCCCTGCTGATTTCACCATCCTCCACTCTCTTCATTGTCTCTTCAGAGAACATCTCAAAATTTGGCTTCATCTCCAATAAATCACACGCTTTCTTACAAGGAATGTACTCCGGATCGTTCTCATTAAAATTAATCGAACCGGCCTTGTTATCTTTCACTTCTATGATCACGTCATCTTTCTTAAGGATCATCGAACCGTTATTGAAAGTGATGGCATATTCAATGGTCTCGACACTTCCATCTTTCCAAAATTCGGTACTGAAGTAGAATTTTGCGTCGATGGTAGGACAGATTCTTACATAGCCAACCTCATAAGTGTATTCTTCCTTCTCACTTTTTCGGAACGCCAACAGACGGTTCATCCCATAAGGCCAAATATCTTTGATCGTCTCCATAGCCTGCGCCTTAAGTATTCCGGGATATACACGAACGACATTCGGTCTGATTTTTTTCACGAGCATCTTCGCCTTGGCAGGAGAGGCCCCGGTTTTAGCGACATACAAGTCATACGCAGCCGCCAGCCTTCCATCCAAAACAGCACGAAGGAAATCCGGATCAAATGTCTTCCATTGGCCAGCCTCAGTTTCAACCTCCGCAACCATTTGCTTATAATCCGCCACCGCCTGCGTGGCTTTCTCTTTAATGGACACCACAGCATCCACTCCTTTCTTGAATAAATCTTTCAGTCCCATATTGATTACTGATAAAATCGTTAATTGGTAAATACCTCTTTTCTAATAAGTCACAGCATATTTTCCCAAATCAAACCCATATTGTCCAAAGGTGGAATCGACAAGGCGAAAATCGACCTTCTCTTGAAGACAGGCAGCTATTTCCACAATTACTTGATAAGTGTGTACAATTTCCCTTGGCATCAACATTGGAATATGCCTTAAGTAGTCTTGCTTTGTATATGGATAACCAGGCGATGAAGCCAACTCGAAATCCAACAATTCAAGCGCCCAAGTATAATTCTGAATACTGATGGCGTTATGCAGCACCTTGTTGTCGTGCATAAGTCTTAAATTACGGACGAGGATTTCAGCCGCGGCCATATAATATTGGCCTGATTCAGGAATATTCCCATTTGGGAAACGCCAACGCTTCACCTCACACATAATTTGCTCTTTTGTCATAACAGCGGCATCCGCTATACGGTACGGACACTCAACTGAATACTGAAGCAACACTGGATTAATCCTCTCGTCTGTGCCTAATTGGATGAGTTGTTCATCCAATTTGATAACATACTCCATCTTATTCGTTTTTATGCCAAGCCTCTCAACATCCTTACAAACAAGAAAATCACGACGTGCGTCTTCCTCCAAAAGGAGTCCCCAAATATCCGGGCCCAACTCCCCTGTATTCAACAATGGATATTTGCTGAAACTCAATCCGTTCCCTTTACTGACAACGAACCTTGCGGAATCCTTACCGACCACATAACTGCGTCCGTGCTGCGGACCGACCAGAAACATACGTGAATTGCCGTTTTCTGACCTAAGGTAAGGGTATATTGTTTTATACTCACCAGAATCCAACAAAATCTCGTATCTACAAGTTTTAGCCTTATACTCCAGCATTCTGTGTGATTGATGTCGCTGTTCCTCCTGTTATCGAATTATTTACAAAAAGTACTTTTTCATCCAAGTTCACGTTCAGATCATCTCGATTCTGAACATCATTCCAAGCCTTTTTTATATCTTCAAGAAAGTCTCTACACCCTATGACACCGTTTGACAAATCATTCTTGTCCGGGGCGAGACTCAAAGTCACGTTGTTTGTAAGTGACAAACTGTGAGCCATACCACAGCGCAACTCATATAGGTAGTTAGTTCTTTCATGATTGAACTGTCTATAAGGAGACAACGCATCAATATCATTTATTGCTTCGACAAAGGCTCGTTTGCTCTTTCCCTTTTCATTAGTTTCTCCCAACAACATCTTTCCCAACATCTCAACAGCAACAAGAAGCACTAAAAATGTATGGTAAGGTTTTGTATCCACAAGTTCTTCCGAGTCCTTGATCACATACTGTTCAAAGAATTCTCGTCTGGTCAGTTCCCGAGTATTATTTATTGTTGACATACGATTCCTCAATTAATTATATTTCAAAGGGTAAAATGCCTGGATAGGCTCCAGGCCGGCCTTAGCGGACTAGCTCTGCCGCCACATAATGCCACAGACTCCCTCAGAGATCTGAGAGCAATGTCCCATTCTGGTCACTGATGTAGAAAGAGTAATCTTTAACATAGCTTTAAGAATTAATAGTTATAGCCGTTTTACTGAGCATCGGCCTTTCGCTCGTTATTTGTCATCCGCCTTATAGATCCGATTTCCGGATCTGGCATATTCTTAATTGCCTCATCTATTGTCCTACCTTTCAAAGGATCATCACCTTTCATCAATTTACGGGCAAGGTTGCACCTAACTTTTGCCAAGAAACAATTATTCTCTCCAGCAAACAAAGGAGTTCTATGCTCTGAGAAATTCACCCCTGGGCAAAGATTACAGTAAGAGCAGTAATCGTGTCGGGCGCAATCCTTGTATTTTTCAAGAGTACAAGACAGCCACCATTTACGATTTTTAGACTTAAGGATATCGAAAACTGAACAATTCTTTACGTTCCCGAAAGAATAATGGAATGTGCAACAAGGTATGATGTCGCCATCTGGAGTCAAACATACACTATGCTTTCCAGCTCCGCACGCATTATCTGAAAGATGGCGTTCCGCTCCGTGAAAATACCTGGATTCCGGTCCTACATAAAGAGGCACATTCCTATCTCGTAAAATAACATCAAATTCACGTTCCGACAACCGAAGGTAATTGCTCACACACTTATCTCCTTCAATGGAATCAGTCAGGTTGACTTCAATCTGCGGAACCGCATTATATTTCTTTGCAATAGTGACAACGGTCCTATATGTCTTGACATTCAGACGCATCACACAACACTTAAGGTTCAAAGGAACACCTAATCTGCACAGCCGTTCCATAACCATCTCCGACTTGCGCAAAGAGCCATTGATTCTGGTTATTTTATCATGAACTTGAGATTCCGCACTATAGATTGAGACTCCGACAAGCCTAGGATAATACCCTGCCAGACGTGCCTCGCTTCCGACAAGCCGCTGTCCATTTGTGAATATATCAAAGGCGATTCCCTTAAATCGCAAATAATCAATAACATCCCAAACACAAGGTTTTGAGAAAGGATCGCCACCGGAAAGGCATACCTTTACCAAACCTTGTTCATATAATTCATCTATCACTCGTTTATAATCTTCCAAACCAAGTTCTGAAGGCAGATTACGTCCGCTTACTTCGGTGTCATTCCTTGTCGCACCAATATTATAACAATGAATACACCTCTCGCTACAATTGTATGTAAGTTCGAACATCACTGATGTTATAATACCCTCATCTTCCAAGGCATTAGCATACCTCATTTCAGCAGTGCTAAGTTCCAACGGTGTTTCTTCTTGGGAATTTGATTCTTGGTCAGTTGCAAAGTTATGTGAACAACGCCATTTATAGACATATTCACGATATTGGTCTATATCCTTTTTTTCAGGAATAAAAGTGGTAATGAGTCCAACATTAAGCAACTGTTCCATAAAACAAGTTACTTCTTCATCAGACAAGCCGGCTACTTCCAACAACTTTTCGTAATCTATGTCCTCATTGATAGGCGTATTCAATATAATAGAAACAACATCCGCCGACAAATCATCAAAGAAGTGAGCCACTCCTTCAAGCAAATTATACATCAGAGCGACACGATGTCGTGAATTATACCGTCCACAGGTCCATTCTGGGCGAAAATAGGAGGTCATCAATTTCAGTCAAGTTCGGTACTGCCCATCCCGAGTGTTTACAAAAAAAGACGTGGGAGTCTTACTTTTGCTTATCCCAAGCGCGGGCCTTGGCGAGCCTACCAGAAGGATAAGCAACGCAACCAGCCCACGTCGTGGATGATATACAGTAAGAAACCTACGCCGAAAGCGAGGCGACTGAATCGTCATCACAAGTGGACGTTCCCGTTGCCGTTTCCTCTTCTGGTAAAGTTCAAACCGCCAAGTTCGCGCTCAGAAGAAAAACGTCAAGTAACGTCTTCTATTTTATCCCACCCAACCCTGCCACAATCCTCCAAAGGTTATAAGCCATCGAAGATAGTGTCCGAGCTGGTTGAGTTTTGCAAATATAATCGTTTTTATTGCAAATACATCATTTTTCATAAGAAACATATTCTTAACTCCTAATGTTTTTATCATTTGATTGTCATTAAGGAAAATGGTTTTACATTGGTGCCGGTTTCCATGTAGCATCTTTGTATGTCACATAAAGATTCCACAAAAAACGGTGAAGATTGTGCGGGCGATGGGTATGCGGATTTAACGGCGAAAACTTTATCATTGTTCTTGGCACGGTGTCATACGTTTGGAGACCCTCTCAAGCGACAAAAATGGCTTAAAATGTCGCTTGAGGGTGTCATTTGACACTCTTCGGCAACGAAAAAGGCCTCAAGCGTCGCCGAGCATCACCGCTCAGGACAGACATTGTAACAAAGAGGTCATCGATTCCGGATGATTTGTCACAGAAGGACAATCCATAGATAGGATGATAACCGCAATACTAATTACAGCAATGGCTTGAGCTAACCCTTTTTGAACAGTGACTTCAGATCCATTATGAAAAAATCGTCCAGAGGCAGAGCATGGGGGCCAACAATGAATGCGGCAGTGACATTATCCGCAAATTGTTCTTTGAATTTTTCAAAACCTACGGTCTTGTCAACGCTGCCACTTTTGACCTCTATGGCAACCAGTGCCTGCCCTTTTCTCAGAACATAATCGCACTCCTGCCTTCTTTCATTTCTCCAATAAAACAACTCATAGTCATCGGTCATCGCCCTGTTGGCCAAATGCGCACCGACCGCCGACTCAACCAGACGTCCCCACTCTGCCGGATCCACACGTGCTTCGTCAAAAGAGAATGTTCCGAACCTGTTGCGGAACGCATTGTTGAACACCTGCATTTTGGGGACAGACTGTTTCTCTTTTACTCTCGATGAAGAGTAGTTCTGAAGAGGTTGTACTATCATCGACTTGTTGAGTATGTCAAGATAATTTTTGATTGTCGGAACGGTACCGCTGTTCATCGTTCCTTGCATCTTTGTAAGAGACAATTCCTTGGCAGATTCAATGCAGGCGAGTTCAAACACTTGCCTTAGAAGAGCCGGATTACGGATCTCTTCTATCTCAAGAATATCCCGTGTCAGAATCGGCGATATTATGGAATCCTCCATAAGGTTACGCCACCTATCTTCATCTTGAATATCAGGTGCAAGTCCCGGAAATCCACCGAAGTAAACATATTCATCCATCGAAAAACCAAAGGCCTCGTGCATTTCCTGCCAATCCCAATAGCCCATTTTTATGGTCTCAAAGCGCCCCTCAAGGGATTCTTCAAGTCCTTTCTGCAACAGAAGGCGGGAAGAACCGAGTAAAATCACCTTCAGATTACGGTGACTTCTGGAATCCTCGTCCCATTCCTTCTTAACCTGCTCGCTCCAACCTCTGATTTTCTGGACTTCATCAATGATCAGGATATGTTCTTGCTCAGAATGAATATCCATCCGCATACGCACCTGCTGCCATTTATTTGGTATCCACGAAGAGTCAAAACGATTGACACCATCCGCAGCGAAAAAATCAAACGGAACCGAAACCCCTTCCGTAAACTGTCCGACCAATGTGGATTTGCCGACCTGACGCGGCCCCATTACTATCTGCATTCTACGCCGTGGCTCAGCCATTCGTGATTTAAGAATATCCAGATGTCGCCTTTGATACATAGTGATTTTACAAATTGTGTTTTACAAATTGTGTTTTACAAATTTATAAAACATATTTTACAAAATCGCAAAAGTTTAAGATAATTAATTGACATCAAGCCCTCTACCATGCAGCGATAATCACGTAAAAATCCCCACTTACACCGGACAAAACTCATTTCGCTGCCAGTTTGTCCGGTTAGCAAGCATTTCCCCGGACAAACCTCGGTCCAATCGCCAAACCAAATCGCAGGTCGCAGAACTGCCAAAAGCGACTTGAATATACAAACGCGATGGGAGCCTCCCATCTCTTCCTCTTGAAATAAGCGATGGTCTTGTCGTAATAACCGTTGTCAACCCCAAGTTATCCCTTACATTTTGCAAAACACCTTCAGGGCGATCGTCCACAGAACCTTCCACAGGCCACTTTGTCATGAATATCTCGCCCCCGATCGCACGACTTTTTCAAGCTTATCGTCATTCTACACTATTCTGTGGCACATTACTCTGAAAGCGATTCGTAAAAAACAATATTCCTCACGTGCCTCAAACACGCCACCTCCCGGCCAACCCCAAGTTATCCCTCACATTTTACAAAACACCTTCAGGGCGATCGTCCACAGAACCGCCCACAGGCCACTTTGTCATGAATATCTCGCCCCCGATCGCACGACTTTTTCAGGCATAAC
>OLSB01003803.1_pt1 | contig 10514 bp, 8 predicted proteins | sample 1672071 | NCBI WGS metagenome assembly OLSB01 (sample SAMEA3136642, study PRJEB25190) | human gut metagenome | biome: human gut; feature: human-associated habitat; material: faeces | place: Austria | collected 2013
TGAAGTACTCGTTGACGATGGACTGCCAGCACATACCGTCGCAGTCCTCCTCCTGGACAGAGCCCACCACCATCATCTTGTAGCCCTTGGGCAGCAGGTTCAGGTCCTTCATGATCTTCACGCCGTAGGCGGCGGCGGCCATGCCGCCCTCCTGGTCAGAGCCGCCGCGGCCATAGATGATGTCCTCGGTCTCGTAGCCCTTGTAGGGGTCGTCTTCCCAGTTGTTGATGTTGCCGATGCCCACGGTGTCGATGTGGCTGTCGATGGCGATGATCTTATCGCCCTCGCCCATCCAGCCGATGACGTTGCCCAGCTTGTCGAACTCCACCTTGTCATAGCCCAGGGCCTTCAGCTCCTCGGCGATGCGCTTGACGACGCCCTCCTCCTCGCAGGATTCGGAAGGAATGGCGATCATGTCCCGCAGAAACTTGACCATTGCGGGCTTGTAGGCCTCAGCGGCGCTTCTGATGGCAGCAAAATCCATAGTGTACCTCCGTAAAATATCTTTGTAAGTCGCGGACAAAAGGGTCGGATATTGTCTTGCTTACCACTATCATAGCACACACTGGCCGGATGTCAAACAAAAATTATTGAAACCAAAAAGTTTTTTTGAAAAAATCGTTGCTTTTTGCGGTGAGTGTGGTATGATGTATGCGGAAGAAAGCAAAAAAGGGGGAGCGATATGGAGGCAAAACGTCTGGAGCTGCTCAAGCAGATCGCGGCGGGCATTGCAGCCCAGTTCGGCGACAGGTGCGAGGTCGTCATCCACGATGTGAGCAGCAACCACCCGGAGCACACCATCGTTCACATCGAAAACGGCTATATATCCGGCAGAAAGGTGGGCGACGGCGCTTCCAGCGTGGTGCTGGAGCAGCTGCAGCATCAGAACGAGCAGCCTCAGGATCACCTGTGCTACCTGACCCGCACCCCCGACGGGAAGATCCTCAAGTCATCTTCCTTATATATCCGCAACAGCCGCGGCGCGGTAACGGCCATCTTCTCCATCAACTACGACATCACCAATATCATGATGATGCACCAGGAGCTGGGCGAGTTCATGCTCACCCGCGACAGGGAGCAGTCCGAGCCGGAGAAGATCATCAACGTGAACAACGTGCTCAGCGAGCTTATCGAGCAGTCCGTGTCCCTGGTGGGCAAGCCGGTGGCCCTGATGAGCAAGGACGACAAGGTGCGGGCCATCCGCTTCCTCAGCGATGCGGGTGCGTTCCTGGTCACCAAGTCCGGCGACAAAGTGGCAAAATACTTCGGTATTTCCAAATATACACTGTATTCTTACATTGATGCAAACAAGCAGGAGGAAAAGAAACATGGGTAAAATCGATCTGTCCATCAACAAGGTTGGCCTGGCGCATAACATCCAGAAGGCCAAGGAGAACAACGTCATCATCCCCACCATCGCCCAGATGCAGAACCCCGATCTGATCCCCGAGAAGATCAAGGCCAAGCTGAGCCACACCGGCCTGTGGGATGTCGATCCCGTGAACCTGTTCCGCATTTCCTGGCACAACGAGGCCAAGGAGAGCGGCGGTCTGTTCCAGGCCGTGCCCAACTATGTGGAGATCCCCAGCAAGCTGTCCGGCGTGCCCTGCCGCATCATCGCCATGTCCGGCAAGTGGTTCCCCACCGGCTGCCATAAGGTCGGCGCTTCCTTCGGCTGCCTGGCCCCCCGCCTGGTCACCGGTCAGTTCGATGCCACCTATCACCACGCCGTTTGGCCCTCCACCGGCAACTACTGCCGCGGCGGCGCTTTCAACTCCAAGCTGCTGGCCTGCGAGTCCGTGGCCATCCTGCCCCAGGATATGTCCAAGGAGCGCTTCGACTGGCTGAAGTCCATCGCCGGTCAGATCATCGCCACCCCCGGCTGCGAGTCCAATGTCAAGGAGATCTTCGACAAGACCTGGGAGCTGAAGCAGGATCCCACCATGATGATCTTCAACCAGTTTGCCGAGATGGGCAACCCCCTGTGGCACTACAACGTCACCGGCTACGCCCTGTCCGACCTGTTCGAGGCCGTGAAGAAGCCCGGTCAGAACTTCGCCGGTGCTTGCTTCACCTCCGGCTCTGCCGGCACGATGTCCGCCGGTGACCTGCTGAAGGAGCGTTATCCCCACCTGAAGCTGGCCGTGGGCGAGGCCCTGCAATGCCCCACCATCCTGAACAACGGCTTCGGCGGCCACCGCATCGAGGGTATCGGCGACAAGCACATCCCCTGGATCCACAACGTGAAGAACACCGATATGGCCATCGCCATCGACGACGAGGACAGCCAGCGCCTGCTGCGCCTGTTCAACACCCCCGAGGGTCAGAAGTACATGAAGGACGAGCTGGGCATGACCGATGAAGAGGTCGAGAAGATGACCTGGCTGGGCATCTCCGGCATCGCCAACGTGCTGTGCTGCATCAAGATGGCCAAGTACTACGAGCTCACCGAGAACGACGTGGTGGGCACGGTGCTCACCGACTCCGCCGTGATGTACAAGTCCCGCATCGAGGAGCTGAACGAGATGCACGGCGCGTACAACGCCCACGAGGCTTCCCTGGATCACAACCTGCACATGCTGGGCCTGCGTACCGACAACATGATGGAGATGGGCTATGCCGAGCGCAAGCGCGTCCACAACCTGAAGTACTACACCTGGGTCGAGCAGCAGCAGATGGCCGTGGAGGATCTGAACGCCCAGTGGTACGACACCAAGAACACCTGGGATGCCGTTCACGCCCAGGCCAAGGATCTGGACGAGCTCATCAACGAGTTCAACGAGGCCACCGGCCTGCTGAAGGCTCTGTAAAACACCACCGCAACAACGCCTCAGGGGCGGGGCTTTCGCCCCGCCCCTGATTTTTCGGAGGTGGGGATGCAAAAACGAAAAGTACTGCGCCTGCCGATATATGATTACTCGCAAAACGGCACATACTTCGTAACCATTTGCACAGATAAAAAGCGGAAGTGTCTCGCTGATGTGCGTAGGGGCGGGGTTCTACCCCGCCCGATGGGAGCTTTGGTGGAAAAAGAAATCTGTGCATTGTCGGATAGGTATGATATTTGCATTGATAAATATGTGGTCATGCCAAACCATGTGCATATTTTGATGACCGTACAGCGGGCGGGGCAGAGCCCCGCCCCTACACCCGATTTAAGCGGCATTGTCGGCGCATTCAAGTCGGTGACCACTAAGGCAATCAATCAGTTGATGGGTACGCCCGGACAGAAACTTTGGCAGCGTTCCTTTTACGACCACGTCATCCGCAACGAGGCGGATTACCTCCGCGCCTGGCAATACATTGACGATAACCCCACCCATTGGGCGGAGGATGAATACTACTCTGAATAAGGAGAACCACCATGAAAAACGTAAAATACGGCAAATGTGTCCGCTGCGGCAAGACCTATGATGCCGTCCCCGATCTGACCAACTGCGAATGCGGCGGCATTTTGGACATCGTCTACGACTACGACTACATCAAATCCGTGCTGACCAAGGAGAAGCTGGCCAAGCGCGGCAACCGTTCCATGTGGCGTTACCGTGAGCTGCTGCCCGTGGAGGAGACCACCCCCGACACCCCCCTGCGTGTGGGCTGGAGTCCCCTGTACGAAGAGCCGAAGCTGGCGGAGCTGCTGGGCATCAAGAAGCTGTGGGTGAAGGACGACGGGCAGAACCCCACCGCCTCCCTGAAGGATCGTGCCAGCGCCATGGCCGTGGCCAAGGCCATGGAGGCCGGCGCTAAGACCATCGCCTGCTCCTCCACCGGCAACGCCGCCAGCTCCCTGGCGGGCAACGCCGCCGCCGCGGGCATCAAGACCTATATCTTCGTCCCCGAGCGCGCTCCCAAGGGCAAGGTGGCCCAGCTGATGATCTTCGGCGCGAACGTCATCTCCGTCAAGGGCAACTATGAGGACACGTTCAAGATGTCCGCCGCCGCCATCGACAAGTACGGCTGGTACAACCGCAACGCCGCCATCAACCCCTATCTGTCCGAGGGTAAAAAGACGGTAGCGCTGGAGATCGCCGAGCAGCTGAACTGGGAGATGCCCGACTATCTGGCCATCTCCGTGGGCGACGGCTGCACCATCGCCGGCGTGTGGAAGGGCTTCAAGGATCTGTACGCCATCGGCTTCATCGACAAGCTGCCCCGCCTGATCTCCGCCCAGTCCCTGGGCTGCTATCCCATCAACCGCGCCATCCAGGAGAACAAGCCCTGGGAGCCCATGGAGGAGAACACCATCGCCGACTCCATCTCCGTGGGCGTGCCCCGCAACGCCGACAAGGCGCTCATGGCCATCCGCGAGTCCAACGGCATCGCCGTCAACGTCTCCGATGAGGAGATTTTGGCCGCCCAGCGGCTGCTGGGCCGCACCTGCGGCGTGTTCGGTGAGCCTGCCGGTGTCACCGGCGCGGCGGCGCTGAAGAAGGCCTGCGAGGAGGGCCTCATCCCCCACGATGCCACCGTGGTGTCCGTTGTCACCGGCAACGGCCTGAAGGACGTGGCCAACGCCATCAAGTCCGCCGGTGAGCCCATCCACATCGAGCCGGACCTGGATCTGATGGTGGAGGAGTTCAAAAAGCGCGGCGTGACCGTGGAATAAGAGGAATAAAACAGCGGCAGGGGCGGAGTGTATCCGCTCCTGCCGTTTTTGATGTTCTTTCCGGAAACCGGCTTGACAAAAAGCCTCAGTTGGGTATAATAAAGGTAGGAGTGACCTGCTCTGACAAGCGGTTTAGCTCCGGGGTAACAATTTTCTATGGATTATAGAAAACCGTCACTTGGCAGAGTGGCGGTTTTCGCATTTGACGCGGATGGTCACAACATACCCGAAGATATGAAACGTGATGGTCAAAGGCATCAAATCACCTCCCTTCCGGGTGGTGTGAGCTAAACCGCCTGCCGTTGTTGGGAGCAGGCCACTCCCAGCTCTAATTTTAGCAAAATGCGGATAGATTGTCAACTTTTGTCGGTATATAGGATGAAAATTGGGTTTTCGCTTGCCTTCCTTGAAATAGTATGCTATACTATCACCGTTAAACAGCTCATATAGCCCCGCGAGAATGGCGCGGGCGTTTCTACCGAGCCGCCGACGGCTCTGCTATGGGTGTTTCAGCGCACAGGCGTTGAAGCATCCATTTTTATTTTGCTTGCAGGAGGTCATCCGCCATGACGCAGATACTGAAGGGGAACATCGTCCACGCGCCGCAGATGGGTCGGCTGGACATTTTAGAGCACGGCTGCCTGGTGCTGGAGGACGGCGTCATCACCGCCGTGTCAGACCGTGTGCCGGAGGGGCTGGAGAACGCGGAGCTGCGGGACTTTGGCGACCGCCTCATCATGCAGTCCTTCGCGGATATGCACCTCCACGCGCCCCAGTACCCCATGCTGGGCATGGGCATGGACCTGCCGCTGCTGGACTGGCTGAACACCTACACGTTCCCCACCGAGGCCCGCTTCGCCGACACGGACTACGCCTGCCGCGTCTACCGCCGCCTGGCCACCGACCTGATCACCAGCGGCACGACCCGGGTGTGTATGTTCTCCTCCCTCCACACCGATGCCACGCTGATCCTTATGGACGAGCTGGAGCGTGCCGGCGTCACCGGCTACGTGGGTAAGGTGAACATGGATCGCAACGGCCTGCCCGGCGCTTTGCAGGAGACCACCGAGGAGTCCATAGCCGAGACGCTGCGCTGGCTGGACGGCTGCCGGTTCGAGCACGTCAAGCCCATCCTCACGCCCCGGTTCACGCCCAGCTGCACCGATGAGCTGATGGCGGCGCTGGGCAAGCTGGCCGCCCAGCGCGGGCTGTACGTCCAGTCCCACCTGTCGGAGAACGCCAACGAGATCGCCTGGGTGCGGGAGCTGCACCCGGAGTGCCGCCAGTATTGGGAGACCTACGACAAATACGGCCTGTGGAAGGATCACACCGTCATGGCCCACTGCGTCCACTCCGACGAGCGGGAGCGCCGGGCCATCAAGGAGCACGGCGTGGTGGTGGTCCACTGTGCCGACTCCAACGTGAACATCTGCTCCGGCATTTGCCCCGTGCGGCAGATGGTCAACGAGGGGCTGTGGGTCACGCTGGGCAGCGACATCGCCGGCGGCGCGCAGCTGCCCATGTATAAGGTCATCACCATGTCCATCCGCACGTCCAAGGCCCGCCGCGTTACCGACCAGCGGCATCCCGACTTCCTCACCGTGCCGGAGGGCTACTACCTGGGCACGACCTCTGGCCACAAGTATTTCGGCGCGGGGGACGGCTTCGCCGTGGGCGACAAGCTCCACGCGGTGGTCATCGACGACGGTGACTTCCCCGAGGCGGCTCACGCCCTGACGGTGCAGGAGCGGTTCGAGCGCGCCATCTACATGACCCACCGTCACAACATCGTCTCCGTGTGGTCGGATGGCCGGGAGGTCGTCCGCCGCTGACATCAAATAAATATCCCCCGGCCTAGCCGGGGGTATTTCTTATGCGGGCGAAGCCCTATGTTACCAGCCACGCCTCATGCGGCGTTGGTACGACTTGCCATTTGCATAGGCCATCCTACCAACACCGATATAAGTACGTCACCTTTCTTTTCTCATTTAGCCGTCATCCCTAAATGTTTACGCCTTTTCTTTTCCCTAACTATCTACGCAGCAACCTTTACTTCTATCACACAATTTGCTAAACTTTTTCTGCCATTTCATTCTTGAATGACCTCCCTTTGTTTTGTAGTTTGCAGTTGCCAGACCGCATTGCTACTATAACAGAGGGAGTTTTATTTTTCCTCATCGGCAGCAGCCTCTTTTGAACCACTCGCCCAGCGAGTGGTTTTCGAGATACAAAAAGAGCCGCCCGGCAGGGCGGCTCTTTCCCTGCAAAATCCCCACTTTTCTTTTCCGCGTAGATGGTGTATACTATGATTTATATGTTCAGACCTGAGAACGGAGGTAGCCCTATGTACGAAAACCGCCGGGAGATCATGCAGGACGTGTTCCTGACGTATCTGCCCGCTGACAAATTCAAAACCAGCCGCCTGACGCTGAACCTCATCACCGGCCTGCGCCGGGAGACGGCCTCCGCCAACGCGCTGCTGCCCGCCGTGCTGCGCCGCGGTACGATGCGCTGCCCGGACATGGAGAGCCTGTCCGCCGCGCTGGACACGCTCTACGGTGCAACGGTGGACTACACCGTCCGCAAGAAGGGCGAGCGCCAGTGCATCGGCTTCGCCGCCGGGTTCATCGACGATGCGTTCACGCCCCACGGCGAGAAGCTCCTCGAGCCGGTGGCCGCCATGCTGGGCGAGCTGCTGCTGGACCCCGTTACCCGGGGCGGACGCTTCCTCGGCGAATACGTGGACAGCGAGAAGGAGAACCTCATCGATGCCCTCCGCTCCCTGCGGAACGACAAGCGGGACTGGGCGGACATCCGCCTGATGCAGGAGATGTGCGCCGGTGAGCCGTACAGCGTGCTGCGCCTGGGCGACGAGGACACCGCCCGCCGCATCACCAATCAGACGCTGTACGTCCACAGCCAGCAGCTCCTGTCCTCCAGCCGCGTGGAGCTGCTCTACTGCGGCAGCGCCGAGGCGCAGCGGGTGGAGGATGCCGTCCTGACCGCCCTGGCCGCCCTGCCCCGCGGGCCGCAGGCGGAGCTGCCGCCGGTGGCACGTGTGGCCGCCCCGTCCCAGCCTCGGTTCATCAACGAGACCATGGACGTGACCCAGGGCAAGCTGGCGGTGGGCTATCGCTGCACCAGCGACGATTACCCCGCCATGGTGCTGGCCAACCTGATCTTCGGCGGCACCAGCAATTCCAAGCTGTTCATGAACGTGCGGGAGAAGCTGTCCCTGTGCTACTACGCCTCCAGCAGCTACGCCCGCAGCAAAAATATCATCACCGTGTCCAGCGGCGTGGAGACCGGCGACCGCGACCGTGCGCTGGAGGAGATCGACCGTCAGCTCAAGGCGGTGCAGCGGGGCGACTGGGAGGACTGGGAGCAGGAGGGCGCTTTGCAGGCCATCCGTTCGTCCCTGCTGTCCCTGTCCGACTCCCAGGGCGCACTGGAGAACTTCTACCTGGGTCAGATCGCGTCCGGCGTCCACGAAACGCCGGAGGAGCTGGCCGTCGAGCTGGAGTGCGTCACCAAGGAGCGCATCGTGGCCGCCGCCCAAACGGTGCATCTGGACACCGTCTATTTCCTGGGAGGGAGGGAAGCGTAAATGGAAAAGAAGCTGTATGAACGCATCGGCGAGGAGGTGTTCCGCGCCACCCTGCCCAACGGTCTGCCGGTGTATATCGTGCCCAAGAAGGGCTTTTCCCGGAAATATGCCCTGTTCGCCACCCGCTACGGCGGCATGGATATGCGCTTTGAAAAGGACGGCCAGTGGCTGGACACCCCTGCCGGCATCGCCCACTACCTGGAGCACAAGATGTTCGACACCGAGGAGGGCAACGCCCTTCAGGAGCTGGCCAAAAACGGCGCAGAGCCCAACGCCTTCACCTCCAACGCCATCACCTGCTACTACTTCGATGCCACGGAGAAGTTCTACGAGAGCCTGGAGATTTTGCTGTCCTTCGTGTCCGTGCCCTACTTCACCGATGAGAGCGTGCAGAAGGAGCAGGGCATCATCGCCCAGGAGATCGGCATGATCGAGGACAACCCGGAGTGGCAGGTCTACAAGCAGCTCATGCAGGCGCTGTACCACACCAGCCCCGCCCGCACGCCGGTGGCCGGCAGCGTGGAGAGCATCAGCCATATCACCGCCCAGACGCTGTACGACTGCCACAAGGCGTTCTACACCCCGGCCAATATGTGCCTGGTGGTGGTGGGCGACGTGAAGCCGGAGCGCATCATCGCCTCCGCCAATCAGATCCTGCCCGCCAAGAGCGGCCCGCTGATCCGCCGCGACTACGGCGCGGAGGAAGAGCTGACCGCCGCGGAGCATTTCGTCTCCGCCGCCATGGAGGTGTCCATGCCCACGTTCCTAGTGGGCTTCAAATGCCCGCCCCAGCACGGCGGGGAGCAGCAGCACCGCTTCACCGCCATCGGTGAGCTGGCCTGCGATGTGCTCATGGGCGAGTCCAGCCCGCTGTACGCCCGCCTGTATGCCGAGGGGCTGATCAACGGCTCGTTCGGTGCGGCCTTCGACCTGCTGCCCGGCGCGTCCTATGTCTACGCCGGCGGCGACAGTAAAGACCCCCAGGCCGTGGCGGAGGCCATTTTGGCCGAGGCCCAGCGGCTGGTCAGTCAGGGCGTGAACGGCGACTACTACCGCCGCGTGGTCAACGCCAACTTCGGCGCGGCGCTGAAGGCGCTGAACTCCTTCGAGTCCATCGCCGTGTCCATGGCCGAGGGCTGCTTCCAGGGCTACGACCCCTACCGCTTCCCGGAGGTCTACGACAGCATCACCGTGGAGGACGTGCTGGACTTCCTGCGGCAGAACATGACCCGCGACCACATGGCACTGTCCGTCATCACCCCCAAGGAGGCTTGAACTATGTCCGTTTCCCCTCTCTCTATTATGCATGACAGTCCCATCCGCTTTCCGGGGCTATTCGGCGACTGGGAGTTTACCGCGTCCTCCGTGGCCTTCCACATCGGCGGCAAGGCCATCTACTGGTACGGCATCCTCATCGCCCTGGGCGTGGTGCTGGCCCTGTGGTTCTGTATGCGCCAGCGGACGAAGTACGGCATCAGCGAGGATAATCTGCTGGACGGCGTGCTGTGGGGCGTGCCCCTGTCCGTCATCGGCGCACGGGTCTACTACGTCATCTTCTACCTGTCCGAGTTCAAAAACGCTGACGGTTCGCTGGACTGGAGCAGGGTCATCGCCATTTGGGACGGCGGATTGGCCATCTACGGCGGTGTCATCGTGGCCATCGCCACCTGCTATGTCCTCAGCCGCCGCCGCGGCTTCAAGCTGGGCGCGCTCACCGACCTGATCGTTATGGGTCTGCTCATCGGTCAGGCCGTGGGCCGCTGGGGCAACTTCATGAACCGTGAGGCCTTCGGCGGCGAGACCACCCTGCCCTGGCGCATGGAGCTCATCACCCGTGCCGGTGAGACGGTGGACGTCCACCCCACGTTCCTGTACGAGAGCCTGTGGAACGTGGTGGGGCTGCTGCTCATCGTGTTCATCGTGTCCAAGGCCCGCCGCTTCGACGGCGAGAACACATGGTTCTACTTCCTGTGGTACGGCCTGGGCCGGTTTTGGATCGAGGGTCTGCGTACCGACAGCCTGTACCTTTTCAACTGGACCATCGGCGGCCAGCCCATCCGCGTCAGCCAGGCGCTGAGCCTGGTCATGGTGCTGGTGTCAGCATTCATGCTGCTCTACCACCTCAAGCTCCACCCCCACAAGCCGGAGGAGCTGTACGTCAACCGTGTACAGCTGAAGGAAGAAAAAACAGAGGAATAAAAGCGTTCCGTAGGGGCGGGGTTCTACCCCGCCCGCCGTTTTGCGAGCGCACCCCTTGTTCCCGTCCGTAGGGGGCGATGCCCTCATCGCCCCGCCGCGCCC
>OLSB01003804.1_pt1 | contig 10513 bp, 10 predicted proteins | sample 1672071 | NCBI WGS metagenome assembly OLSB01 (sample SAMEA3136642, study PRJEB25190) | human gut metagenome | biome: human gut; feature: human-associated habitat; material: faeces | place: Austria | collected 2013
ATGTACGAAAGTATCCTCAGCGATGCGGACGACTGCGGGCTTATGGTGATTTTCCACGGCTGCACCATTCCAAGAGGATGGGAAAGAATGTATCCGAATTATGTTGGAAGCGAAGCGGTAAGAGCTTCTGAAAACCTGATATTCGGGCAGTACGAATGCGACCGGGAGTCTATTCACGCCAGCCTTTACCCATATATTCGCAACACTGTGGGATGTATGGAGTTCGGCGGAACCTTCCTCAACAAGCGTCTGGAGCGCAACAACGGCAAGCCTGACGCCAACGGGCGTGTCCGCGGCACCATCAGACGCACTACCGATGCCTTCGAACTGGCTACGGCAATACTGTTTCAGAATCCGATCCAGAACTTCGCCATTGCCCCGAACAACCTCGAAGACGCACCGGCAGCCGCCCTTGATTTCTTGAGGGAAGTGCCTACTACCTGGGACGATATCCAGTATATAAGCGGCGAACCGGGCAGGAACGTCGCCATAGCAAGAAAGCACGGGAACACATGGTATATCGGTGCGGTCAACGCCTCCGAAGAGGTATTCTCACTTGACGTCAAAGCCCTTGAAGCCCGTTTTGGCGGCAAGGCTTCAGTGCTCGGAACGGTTAAGGACGAACTGAGCATTATCACCGGCTATAAAAAGCCTCTCAAGATCAAGGCAAATGACGGACTGGTAGTCGTAATCAGATAGTATTATCCTCATCCGGAATAGACGCACTGCCGAAATCCGCAGAACGGTCTCCGACGCTGCTTTTGCCGAACTCATAATCATTGCCCGGAAGAATGGCATTAAGAATGATACCGACAAGAGCAGCGGTTGCCAGGCCGCTGAGCGAAGTAAATCCGATGCTGATGGCATCATTGGAGCCGTATTTGATTCCGATGGCGAGCACAAGGATAAGAGCTGCTATCAGAAGATTACGGGAAACAGTGAAATTCACCCTGTTCTCCACGATATTACGAACACCCACCGCTGATATCATACCATACAGAACCAGGGACACACCGCCAATGGTAGCCGTAGGCATAACTCCCACAAGCGCGGCGAATTTAGGGCAGAAAGACAGCACAATGGCAAACACGGCCGCAATACGGATAACCCGTGGATCAAACACACGGGTAATATTCAGCACTCCGGTATTCTCTCCGTAAGTGGTATTGGCCGGGGCTCCGAAAAGAGAAGCGATGGAGGTGGCCAGGCCGTCTCCCATAAGCGTGCGATGCAGACCCGGGTCCTCAAGATAGTTTACTCCCGTCGTAGAGGAAATTGCACACATATCGCCGATATGCTCCACCATAGTTGCCAGGGAAATAGGCAGAATGGCGATTATCGCAGCCACTATCAAACTCCAGTCCGGATTCTTGAAGACGGCAAAAGAGGTGTTTTCCCAGGCAAAAGGAAGTCCAACCCATGCGGCTTCCTTCACGGATGTGAAATCCACCTGCCCGAAACATGCGGCCACAACGTAAGACCCTAGCACTCCGAGCAGAATCGGGACAATCTTTATCATCCCCCGCCCCCAGATATTGCATACCACTATTATGGCTACGGATAGAATCGCTATCCACCAATTCTGGCTGCAATTCTGGATTGCCGATCCGGAAAGGGTCAGACCGATTGCTATGATTATTGGGCCTGTAACTACCGGAGGGAAGAAACGCATCACTTTCTTGGCACCCATTCTTGTCAATCTAATCTTAACCATTTTCTTTTTTCCTCCTTCATTGCTTTAATATTACTATATTTTTTGTTGCTTGTCAACTTTTTTTTGTTACGCATCTAAAAAAGAAGATATTTTTTTTAGTTACTCTTCTTTCTTAATAAATGTTTCATTGACATTTTCCGTGATAGATTTATCTACTTCATCATTATATTCTGTATCATTTATATCATCCCAAGGATCCTCATCTTCTTCTATAGCAACTTTTACTTTAGTATCTCCAACAATCTCAATACCAAGTTCTTTTTCGATATCAAAAACTATTGAATTTCCCTTAATCATAGCATTGCTACAAGATGGTTGTTTTAAACTTCTAACAATAATGTCTTTAGTAGAAGAATCAGTTGTTTCTTTTTGGTTAACACTTACACTCTCAGTATAATTAATAGTTTTGGTACTAACTTCCGTCTTAGTATCATTATCATAAGAATACCATATATTCACATCAAAACTACCATCTATGATAATCCTATCATTTTGTTCACTACCTTTAAACTTATTATTAATAACCCAACATCCTAAAACTGTCGTGGGTGGATTTTCTGTATCTATTGTATAGGTATTTTTATAATACTTTTTACCTTTTCCTATCACGGCTTTGGTAACTATTTCTTTATATAAAGACATGTTATCACCCCTCACTTTAATGTATGAATTAACCATGAAAAAAGTACCATTTTCTTACTAAATAACTAGTTTTTTATACTATTTTAAATAATTATTTTAAATTTACATGTTTACAAAACAAACATCCTATGATAAAATTTTATTATAGGTGAGAGTATGGAAAATAACAAATTTATCATAAATACCAAAGGAGGTATTTCATATGTTGCTAATGTTATTACATGTTTTAATATAGGAGATGATAAATACTGTTTATACAGTATCCAAAAAGAAGATAAAAATCATGATATTTATGTAGCCAAATTAGTAAATAATGAACTAATAACCATCAATGATGCAAAAGAACTAGAACGTGTTGATAAAATAGTTAAAAAATTAATACCAAATAATATATAATAAGGAGGTAATAAAATGGAAGAAAAAGAAACATTTATTATGAAAGATGAAAATGGTAACGAAAAAGAAGCTGAAATTATTACTGTTATTGAAATTGATAACAAAGAATATGTCATATATGCTGTCAACAAGAATGAAGAAAGTGATAATATCTTCGCATCACATATTATCAAAGATGAAAATGGCAACAATGTAATAAAATCAATAGAAAATCAAGAAGAAAAAGAGAAAGTATTCGAGATTATCAAAGAACTACTTAGTAACTCTTAAAAAAGTTGGTGAAAAATATGAATAATGAAAATATATATCAAAGTTTTCTAAAAACAAATATTGATAATAAGTTATCATTTTTTAACACGCTAGATGAAAAACAAAAAAGTAATCTTTTTAATTGGTTGAGAGTAGCATACCCAAATATGCTAAATGACTTAGTTTATAACATGAACCCTTTAAATATACAAAATGTTGCTGAACAATTAGATGAACAGACAAGAATGGAATTTTACAAACATTTAAACAAAGAACAACTAAGAGGCTATTACAATATTTTAGGTAATAAACAAGAAAAATATAAATTATTAAACATTTTAGATGATTTGAAAAATGATCTTGGTATAGAAAATGATAAAATAAGTGATAACATTAATAATTTAAATAACAAAATAGTTAATTCAATGAAAAATATTGCAAATAAAAAAGAAGATATAAAAGATCAAAAACAAGAACTAAAAAATGTCAAAAAAGAGATAAAAAAGTTAGAAAAAGAAAGAATTAAAGCATTAAAACAAGCTTTAAAAAACTATCAACCTAGCCCACTTGATAAAATAGGTTTTATATCTAAATACAAGAAAAATAAATTAAAAGAAAAAATAACTAGATATAAAGAATTAGGAAAAGAAATCGATCACAAAAAAGAAGAAAAAAGTGTTATTGAAGAAAATATTCAAGATTTGCAAAAAGAAATAAGAAAAGAAAAATTTGATATCAAAAAATATGAATATGAAACTAAAAAACAAAACATTACCATTGGTAATAATCTAATAACTATTAAAAATATTTCTTCGTTAGAAAAAAAGGCTTTAGGTATGCAATTATACAATAAATTATGTAACCGCAGTGATTTAGTTATGGAACGACATAATAACAAAATTAAAAATAACAATCAAAAAGCATCAGAAATTAAACACATTGAACCAAACAAAATAGAAGTCAAACAAGTGGTGTCACCAAAAGAAGTTAAGCAAGAAACAATGAACAATACAAATACACAAAATCAACAAATGATGAAAGAAATTTCAAATGATACAGTTAAACAATTTGAACAAATAAAAACATCTATGGACTTTCTACACCAAATTGGTATTAAGTTTGTTATGGAAAATGTTAATATTCCCCCTCAAAATAACACTAATTTATTAAATAATCCTATTGCTAAAAAAGATGCTAATACTATTATATCTATAACTGAAATAATTAAAGGATATGGTAATTACTTAAATAGTTTGGACGCTAATAATATTATTATAGACGAACAAACCAATGCTGTAGTTAGAACTAGAACTAAAGGTTATATCAATTTTACATTAGTTGTTACAATTACTTTAACCATTATTATTGCTTCCTTATTTCTTGGAGCATTTCTAGTAAAATAAAAAGCACCTCATTCAACATCGAACATGAAGCGCTTTTTTATTTTATTATTTTATTCTATTTATTATAATTCTTTATTATTATCTCAGCTATTTTAAGAGCGATTTTATCCTTATTTTCAACTAACCATTTAGCATCTTGCATATTATCACGATAGCCTAATCTAATCAATATACCATTATTGGTTTTTTTAGGATTAACCTCATTAATATTATTACCTGATGTATTTGTATAAATAAGTTTCTTGGGATTAGTTCCATAAATTGAACTTAATCCATTATGTAACTTTACTGCTAAAGGTGCTACATTAGAATTAGTGGCATAGACAAATGTTGATATACCATGTGTATTACCATCATCACTAGTACTACTTAAAGTTAAAGTTAAGTCCACTTTCTCACTATCATTATCAAGTATAACCGTAATATTATTTTTTTTCAATTCATTTTGAATAATATTAGTAATCTCACCTATAATAATTTTATCACTAGTATATGAAGAACCTATAATACCAGATTCTTCATTTTTTGAAGCCCTAAGGTTCACTTTAATTTCCTTAGTTTTAGCCTTATATTCAAATATCGCAACATCACTATTAAAATGATTTTTAGAAATAGCTATAGCCTTTATTGTTACATCTTTCATTATTTCAATTGGACTATCAAACTTTAAACTATTTTCACTAGGAGTTGAGCCATCAATTGTATAATATATTGTGGCACTTTTAGTTTCACTAGATAAAGTAATTTTCGTTCCAATGGTAACTTCTCCACTAAGAACATCAGTTTTAACTTCTTTAGCCTTCTCTTTAGTACCTGTTTTAAAACTTAACACTCTTTGGTTATTAACACTATTATCCATTTTATTATAAGCCATTACCTTTAAAACATAAGTTGTATTTTCTTGCAATTTAGAAATATTTATAGTACATAACATTTCAGTTGTTTGTTTAAAGAAAACCATTTTATTATCCATAGTATGAACACTTACCTCATATATATCAGCATTCTCTCCACCTGAAAAACTAACTTCAAAATCATCCCATGGAATTGTTGAATTATGTTTTATATTATCTATATAAACTTCACCTATTTCAGGTAAACCTACTGTGAATTCATAAGAACTAAGTTCTATATCATCATAAACTAAACTAACTTTATATTTACCTAAACTATTACTATAATAATTACTAGGGATTATCATTTTAGAACTATCTACTTCTAATTTAATAATCTCCTCTTCTCCTTTACTAAGTATTAGATAATATCCTTCCATTTTAGATTCGTCTATATCAATTCTAACAGATAAATCCTCATCAGTTCCAATATCATTTATTTCATTTGCTTGTAAAGATGGTAAAGACCAAGTAACATCTAAATTATTAGTGGCTTTTAACTTATTTTTGTTTTTATCAACTGCTTGAACTTTAATAGTAATCTCATCATTATATGCAACAGTAAGATCACTCAAAACGATACTAGTTTCCTTTGTTTCAACTTCTTTAATTAATTTATTATTACTATTATAAACATATACTATATATTTTAATGCATTTTTTGACTTTTCAAATGTAAGTTCATTAAGTTTGCTTTCATTTTTAATCTCTTGATTAAAAGATATTATTTTAAAATCTGTTAATTTTTCTTCAGTTTTGTTCATTTTTCTTATAAACAAAAAGATAAGAAAACAGCATAGCAAAAGAAATATAAAACTACAAAGTATTATTATTTTCTTTTTTTTACTCATATTTTTAAAATAATTAATAATTTTCATATCATACCTCACTTAAAATTATTTTTTAACTTTTATTACAGGACGGTATCCAATTGTTTCACTTACTGTAGTTGGTTTATATTCAGTTGTGGATTTACAAGAATTGAATGTGTAATAAGTGAAATCTTTATAACTATAAGAATAACTACCTTCATTAACAGAAGAATTTTTAGAACCGTATTTACAGCATGCTACCTCATGGCACAAATAAACTGTTTTTTGCCCAACTTCTGTACACACACTAGCTGTCTCTCTATCTGTATTATTAGAAAAACTAGATGTATACCAAGAATAACTATAATAGCTTTTTGTAGAATCTAAACAGTCAATAACATCTTCAGCTGTCATTTCAACTCCGTCACCTTCTCCATAATAAACCATACTTTCCTGATCATAATTATAAGCATTTCCAAATGGATTAAATTTTAAGGCACTCCATTCTCTTGAAACAGTAGCATACCTATCCCACAAGAAACTTTGCTCCCCACTAACTGTGCCATGTGGTCGGCTTAAATAAATATTGCCCATTAAAGCTACAGTTTGTACAAATGTGTCATTCACTTCATTCCATCCTTCATATAAAGTCCCATCTACTTTACCTACTACGCCATAATTATTATCAATGCTATTCATCGTCCAAAATGGAGTGTCACTATCATTAGGTATATTTGTACTAAGTTCGCTTTTAAAAGGCACTCTCACATATCCATATATCTCATCATTTATCAAACATTGCGTATCTATCGAAGACTCAGTTAAAAATTCATTTACTTTAGTTTTAACAGTACTGTTAACCCAATAAGAAGAATTTATTATAGTATATTGACCATATGAACCTGTACCGCAATTACCCGCTAAAAATAATGTTGTGGAAGTATCATCTTCGCTATTTGATACCATTTTTTACCAGCATATGTAATACTATTATCTTCATTTTTAGTAACCGCATCTCACTTATTTCCAGAGATAGCCACATCAATAACTACCTCAAATGTTTTGTCCTGTAAACTATTAGAATTATAATCAACCCCATCTATATAAAAGATTATTTTATAATAGGCGAATCTATCATCTATTTCCCCTTCATATACCGAATACACATTATCAACATCTTTATCAGTAAAATCAAATTCTGTTAATTCATTCCACGTTGTATTATCAGCACTAGACAATAATTTACCTTTAAAATACGAAGTTTTAAATTCGTTAGGTAATATTTTAGGAGTTACTTGAATCAAAGCATATATTGGATCATCTATTTTCTTTTTCTAAAGTATTAGCAATTATCTCACCATCATTATAGTCTAAAACTGGTCCAATATCAGTGACCTTAAGATCATTTCCTACCTTAAATACTACATCAGCTATATCTTCTACAGTTATATCTACTAAAGGATTATTATTACTTTGCCATGTAAAATAAGTAAACGTCATCCAAATTAAAACTAATATTATAGAAATAACAATACTTAAAATTATATCTCTTTTAGTAACTTTTGCTAATTTATCTACAATTTTTTCATTATTTGAATCGTCTCCCATTCTATACATAGAATACCATAAAAAAAGAAATTTTTCAATAAAAAAATAGTTCAAAAAATATTAAACTATTCTTTTTATTTCTTAATTTTTTCTTTCAATTCACTTAAAACACATAGTGCTTTAATAGGCGTTAATTCCAAAACATTTAAATCTTTTAAATATTTTTCTACTTCACTTTCATTTTCTTTAAAATCAAGTGGTAATGTTGTCTGCACAATGATATCTTTTTTTCTTTCTTTATCTTCATATATTTTTAAGATATCATTAGCACGATTAATAACTTCATTTGGTAGATTAGCTAGTTTAGCAACATTAATACCATAACTCTTATCAATAAAACCATCCAATACTTTATGTAAAAATATAATTTCACCATCTTTTTCAGTCGCAGATACATGCTTATTTCTTAAATTAGGTAATGTTTTTTCTAAATCAGTTAACTCATGATAATGTGTTGAAAATAAAGTTTTACAGCCTATCTTATCATGAATATACTCAAGTATTGCTTGTGCCAAACTCATTCCATCAAATGTTGCCGTACCACGGCCTAACTCATCGAATAAAATCAAACTATTTTTAGTCGCATATTTAATGGCATTTGACGCCTCAACCATCTCAACCATAAATGTTGATTCTCCGCTTACTAAATCATCGCTCGCCCCAATTCTTGTAAATATTTGATCAAATATAGGTAACTTAGCCTCTCTAGCAGGAACAAAACATCCTATTTGAGCCATGATTACAATAATTCCAAGTTGTCTCATATAAGTACTTTTTCCAGCCATATTAGGACCCGTAATTAATAAAATGTTAGTCTTATTATCCATAACAATATCATTTGCAACATATTTTTCTTTTAAAGCATTCTCTACTACTGGATGTCTTGATTCTAAAATAGACATACTATTATCATCAGTTAACTGGGGTCTTACATAATTATTTTTTTCACTTAAATAAGCAAAACTTTGCAATACATCGATTTCACTTAATGCTTTAGATATTTTCTGTAAAATTGGAATATACTTCTTCACTTCACTTCTTATATTATCGAATAAATAATACTCTAAATTAACAATTTTTTCTTCAGCACCAAGAATTAAATCTTCTTTTTCCTTCAAAACCTCTGTAATATATCTCTCACCATTGGCTAAAGTTTGCTTTCTAATATACCCCATATCTTCCGTAATCATTGGTATATTACTTTTACTAACTTCAATATAATAGCCAAACACTTTATTAAAACCAACTTTTAAATTTTTAATCCCTGTCCTTGCTCTTTCATCACTTTCAAATTTAGAAATAAAATCTTTTCCACCAGTTCTTAAATCTTTTAACTCATCTAATTCTTTTGAATAGCCCTCTTTAATCAAATAGCCTTCACGAATACTAACAGGCGGTTCTTCGTAAATTGCTTTGTCTAGTAAATCATATAAATCTTCTAAAGTACCAACATTTAAATAGAAATCAATTTCCTCTAAAATCTTCTTTATATCAGGTAATACTTTAATAGAATTTTTTAATTGTAATAAATCTCTAGCATTACAAGTACCAAGAGAAATTCTTCCGCTTAATCTTTCTAAGTCATATACTTGATAAAGCATATTTCTTAAATCCTCAGCCATAATAAATTCATCTAATAATTTACTAACTATATCATATCGCTTATTCAAAATACTTTTATCTAAAATAGGATTTTCAATAAATGACTTTAATTTTCTACTACCCATTGCAGTTTTTGTATGATCAAGTAACCATAGCAAAGAATAAGTTCTTTCTTTTAATCTTTGATTTTCTACCAATTCTAAATTTCTCACAGTATGAATATCCATTTTTAAATATTCATTCACCTTCTTTATAATTACTTCCTGCATATGTGATAAATCTCTCATTGAATTACTATCCAAATAAGATAAAATATGTTTAATTGAAGTGATATACCTTTCATCATTTATATTTTTATAAATGTAATCATAATTATTATTTGTAATAACATCATCAGTAATAGTAACCGCAACATGATATTTATTTTTCAAGCTAGATATAATTAACTTGTCTACCTTATCGTTTGCAATTATTTCCTTAATACCAATTTCTAAAATAGTACTTACTACCTTAGTATCTTCATGTTCTAACATTTCACTTATTATTTCCCCAGTTGTAATATCGGCATAAGTTATTACATAACAATATTCAAAGTCATAAATACTACCTATATAGTTATTTTCTTTTTCGTTTAAAGAATCATTATTAATTATCGTACCCGCTGTAATCACTTGAACAACATCCCTTTTAACTATTTTTTTCGTTGCACTAGCTTCTTCTAATTGTTCACATATAGCAACCTTGTATCCTTTTTTTATTAATTTTTCTATATAAACATCTTTGGCATGATATGGTACTCCGCACATGGGTACTTTTTCAGTTAATCCTGCACTTCTACCAGTTAAAGTCAACTCTAATTCTCTTGAAACTGTTATAGCATCATCAAAAAACATTTCGTAAAAATCGCCTAATCTATAAAAAACAATTGTATTTTTATATTTTTCTTTAATCTCCATATAATGTAGCATCATTGGAGAGACTTTGCTTTTATCAACACTATTCATTTCCATAAATCACACCTTGAACTTTCTACATAAAATTATACAATTAAATTTAGGTTTTGTCCAATACATTTTCTACAAGTAAAATTTATTTGTTCTTACCGTAGACATAAACTCCGACAGTAACTGCCGTACTCATTTTTTTGCTTTTGCTCTCGCATTTTAGTGTTTTGGTTAATCATCATCAAAATTA
>OLSB01003805.1_pt1 | contig 10513 bp, 8 predicted proteins | sample 1672071 | NCBI WGS metagenome assembly OLSB01 (sample SAMEA3136642, study PRJEB25190) | human gut metagenome | biome: human gut; feature: human-associated habitat; material: faeces | place: Austria | collected 2013
ACTGCCAACGGATATCACCCGTATGAACATCAACAGCATACAGCCTGCCTTCAGCTCCTGCTCGCTTAACTGCGAATGTGTTGTGGACGCGGGATGAATAACTAACGATTTTACATCCGCAACATTTGCAAGCAGTGAGAAAAGCTCAAGAGATTCGGTGAATTTCTTTGCTTTTTCCGCTCCTCCCTTTATTTCAAAGGTGAATATAGAGCCTGCGCCGTTCGGGAAATATTTATCGTAAAGCTCCTTTGCGCGCCCGGTTGCGAGCGACGGATGATTAACGCTTTCAACCTGCGGATGATTTTTAAGGAAATCAACCACCTTAAGCGCATTTTCAACATGCCTTTCCACACGGAGCGAAAGCGTTTCAAGTCCTTGGAGAAGCAGAAAGGAATTAAACGGAGAGATGGTTGCTCCCTGATCTCTCATCAGTGTGGTGCGAAGCTTTAAAATATAAGCAAGATTTCCGCAGGCTTCGGTAAATACCACGCCGTGATAAGATGGGTTCGGCTTTGAAAGCCCCGGAAATTTATCGTTTACCGCCCAGTCAAATTTGCCCGAATCGACAACAACGCCGCCCATCACCGTGCCGTGACCGCCTATAAACTTTGTAGCCGAATGCACCACAATATCCGCGCCGTGCTCTATCGGGCGAAGCAGATAAGGAGTCGCAAAGGTATTATCAACTATAAGCGGGATTCCGTGACGGTGCGCAATATCCGCCAGCGCTTCAATATCAATAACATCCGAATTCGGATTGCCGAGCGTTTCGGCATATATAAGCTTCGTGTTCGGCTTTATCCCATTTTCTAATGCATCGAAATCATTCGGATCATAAAAATCCGCGCTTATCCCCTGATCCTGCAAAGTGTGGGCAAAAAGGTTATAGGTTCCGCCGTAAAGATTTGAGGATGATACAATATGATCACCGCTGCGGGCAATATTTTGCACCGCATAGGTTATTGCCGCAGAGCCCGAAGCCGTGGCAAGCGCCGCAGCACCGTCCTCAAGCGCCGCAATGCGCTTTTCAAAAACATCCGAGGTCGGGTTCATAAGTCTTGTGTATATATTGCCGCCCTCTGTCAGCCCGAAGCGCCCCGCCGCCTGAGCGGAATCCTTCAACACATAGGATGTGGTTGCATATATCGGTACCGCGCGTGCGTCTGTCGCGGGATCGGGGCTTTCCTGCCCTACATGAAGCTGAAGTGTTTCAAATTTATAATTGTTCATTTCAGATTTCCCTTTCGTAAATGCATAAGCTGTTCGTGAGTATCAACATCGGCACATTCGCCCGAAACGGAAATTCGCTCTTACAAGAGCCTCGAAATTGTTTGTAAGCTTTTCCATATCTTTTTTACCTACCAATCTGATATGTTGGTAGTATTATATCACCCATTTCCTACTTTGTCAATAGGTAAAAGAAAATTTTCTCGCATAAATACTTAAAAACCCCCGAAGAGTTTGAGCGCTTCGGGGGTTCGCACAGTCATCTTAATATAAGCGCCGCCACAGCGCCTAAAACCGTTCCGATAATTCCGGTGATGATGCAGCCGATTATAATTCTTTTGTAATATTTCATATCCTCGCAGGGGGTTTGCTCCACGAAGGCGAGCCGCTTATCTATACTGTTGACCTTATTTGCGGTGTTTTCGGTCTGCAGCGCCACCTTTTCTACCGCCGCTGTCAGTCGTCGTATATCCCTGACATCGCTTTTTATTTCATCAAGCTGATGAAATATATTTCGGTCGTTTGCCTCAAGCGTGCTGATTCTTCCGTTAATGCTGTCGTCCGTTTTGATCACCTCCCCTTCGGAGAGTATAAAACGAATCAAAACCGCCATTCACCGACAACTCTATATTGCCGTTTCTGCACCGCATTTCGTCAATAAGTTCTTTTTCACATTCGGGGTTTTTAAGCTCTAAGGTGTAGGTCAGCTGATAAAGACTGCCCATATTCGAGGTTTTGACGCAGCGAAGCTTATGCGATACCGTAAGCTTTTCAAAAATATCGTCAAAAACGCCGGTGAAATTAAGATCCTCCGGTATTGTTACCTTGAGCCCGCGCACATTATCGGGCTGCTCGCCGAAGCGGCTCAGGGTGTAAATTATATTCGCGCCGCAAAGGCTCCCGGGGTTATTCCGTTTGTTATTACTGTTGAAAATATACTGTCAAGCACAGTATTCGTCTCCCAATGTTATTATTTTTTTGTTTTCACGCGTCAGCAGTCCGTTTTTGTACGCCGTGCCGTATTTTGAGAAGGATGTGGGATAAATTTTAAACTCGTTCAGCATTTCCGCAATCCACATAGGCATAGCGCCCGATGTCTTGACCTCTAAAATATACAGCCCGTTTTCAAGCACCCGCTCGCCGTAAATGCCGTTTTCAAGCTCTAAATCCCACCCGCGCGCCAAAATATTGCTGTCAAAGGTTAAGCGCACGCTGCTGTCGGTTCGGTCATAAAACGCCTCGCGGTCGTAAAAAATATCCGCCGAGGGCTTTAAGCAGCCGTAAAACTGCCTGAAATAATCAATTTCCTTTAAAATCTGACTGTTTTCAATTCCGTTGTCTTCGCCTGCCATATAGCTTTTTATATCCGTATACGGAGCGCTTATTCTTCTTTTAAAAACAATACCCTTGTATTTCTTTTTAAGCTCTAAAAAGCAGGGCTTATCGGCGGTCGGCACTCCGTAGCTGCGCAGCCGCAGCTTTTCTTTATATATCGGCTTATCAAGCGACGCGCGTATCAGCCTGTTATCAGGCGTATCGTAATAAAGGCTGCAAACGCGGCTTTTGCCGTATTCATCCGGTACAGCGTTGTAGGTCAAATAATTTTTAACCTCTTCGTACTGCCCACCGTCAATAATATATTTTTTTTCGTAGCGCTTGAATACTGTCTGAAACATTTTCACCGCTCCTTTCCCGTTGATTACAGTATAGTCCGGCAATTTCATGCGATTATGAACGGTTTTTGAACAAGTTTAACGGCATTTCAACATTTTTAACCCCGAAAATATTGACATATCAGGTCGAAAATTATATAATATACGATGTATAATCGGTTATTTTAATGTTATGAAGAAGGAGACTGTTATGGGCAGACTACGCAGATTTTCCTGTGTGATTTTATCGTTTGTAATTGTAGCAATAACGGCGCTCGGCTGTGGAATCGTAACCTCGGCGGCAACCAGGATCGGATATGTCAATGCGACGGGAGTACGAATGCGTGCGGACGCGGGAACGCAAAGCAAGGTCATTATGGAGGGCATATCATATGCCACGGTAACCGTAAACGGCGAAAAGCGCGACCCCGACGGCGATTTATGGTATAATGTAACCTACAAGGGAGTTACGGGATACCTGTTTTCGGAATATGTACAGATAATCGAACAGACCGCCGACAGTGATTTTGACGCGCAGCTTAAGGCTTTCCCGTCAAGCTATCATAATGCGCTGAAGGCGCTGCACACGGTTTACCCGAACTGGTCGTTCCATGCCGACAATGTAAATTTAACGCTTGATGAGGCGGTGCAGCTTGAAATCACGAGAAAGCTTATAAGAACAAATTATAAGTCCCTGCTTTCGATGGGTCTCGGCGCATATGATTACACAAAAAACACATGGGTCGCACATGACGGAAACTGGTATGTCGCGTCACGCGAGGTAATAAAATATTATATGGATCCGCGCAACTTTTTAGGCTCGGATACTGTGTTTTCCTTTATGCTGCAGGGCTACGACCCGTCAAAGCAAACGGAAGCGGGAGTCCGCAAGATCGTAAAGGGCACCTTCCTTGATACAAACGAATATGTGTCTTACATAATGAAGGCGGCACGGGAGACCTCTTACAGCCCCTATGTTATGGCTTCAAAAATATTGCAGGAAATAGGCAGGAATAACGGGAATTCATCCTTTATATCAGGCAAATACCCCGGCTTTGAAGGCTATTACAATTATTTCAATATAAACGCGACCGGCAATAACGACACGGAAAAAATAGTAAAAGCGCTGACCTATGCCAAGGAACACGGCTGGGACACGCGCGAAAAGGCAATCATAGGCGGCGCGGAGTTCTGCAGCGACGGATACATAAAGGCCGGACAAAATACATATTACTATATGGATTTCAACATTAAAAATCCTAACAGAATATGGCATGAATACGCGGGAGCGATACACGACGCGTCTTCAAAGGGTAAAATATTGTCGTCGGCATACACCTCGGACAAATCATCCGTTGTAAGCTTTTCGATTCCGGTTTATAAGAACACAGGCAGCGCGACAGTTATGCCGAAGGAAAACAACAACCTGAACAACTATTATTTCAAAACGCTTTCCGCCCCCGGGCTCACTCCCACCTATTCCATGACTGACTTTGTATATGAATACAGTTTAAGGGTTACGGGCAACACCAATATCGACTATGCCGTTCCCTCGGGCGCTTCATATGCGGGTGCGGCGTCATTCAAGCTTAAAAAGGGCGCGAACACGGTCGTTCTGCCTGTTAAATCACAGTCCGGCTACATAAATAATTACAAAATTTTCATTGAAGCAACGACCGACTGCACGCTGACGATCGGCGGCAGCGCGCCGCCCGTAAAAACCATACCCGGAGATACAAACGGCGACGGAATTGTAAACGGCAGAGACCTTGCGAATGTGCAGATGCATATTTTGGGTATAAAGGCTCTTTCGGGCGAAGCCTTTACTAGAGCCGATACAAACTCTGACGGTAAAATAAACGGCAGAGACCTTGCGAATGTGCAGATGCACATTTTGGGAATCAAGACGCTTGCCTGATTACTGTTTTTCGCAATATTATAAGAACGGAGACTGAATATGAAAAAATTATTTAAAAAAGCGGCTTTGTTGATTGCGGCAATAACGCTCATTATATCGGCGGCAGCTATTCCTTCATCAGCCGCAAGCACGGTTATATCCTTCAATCCGCAAAAACCGACGGTAGGACAAAATGTAACAATTACCGTAACGGTTAATGCAGACTTTAAAATGTACGGAGCGGATTTTTCCGTTTCCTATAATCAAAGTGTGCTGGAATATAAAAGCGCCGATTGCGCAGCAAACGGCGGAGGCGGCGTAGTAAAGGCAGCGCCAGCTCACAGCGGTGAGACAAAGGGTACTTACAAATTTACATTTACCGCAAAAACAGCAGGCTCTTCACCGATAAATGTAAGCGGAGGCGCATACGGAGACAGTGAATACAATATCGGAGCTTCCGCCACCCTTACGGTTTCCGATGCGGCAAAGCCCGGTGTTGCAACACTGAAATCGTTATCCTTAAGTGAGGGAACGCTGAGTCCGGCTTTCTCCTCCGGCAGAACAAGCTACACCGCCAAGGTTAAATATGAGGTTACCTCCTGCAAAGTATTTGCAACCGCAACCGACGGCAAGGCAACCGTTGCCGTAGGCGGCAAGGAGGCGCTTGCGGTAGGTAAAAACACCCGCACCGTAACGGTTACGGCGCAAAACGGCACGCAGAAGACCTACACAATAGTTATAACCCGCATGGCGGAGGGCGAAAAAACAGGGGAAGAAAGCAAACCTGAGGACAATACGGCAAGCACAGATAACAGCGCCGTTATAGACGGTGTCAAATATTCCATTGCCACCGACCTTTCCGGCTTTAAGCTGCCTAACGGCTTTAAGGCGACCACCGCTTCGCACGGCGGAGCAGAGGTTGCCGTTGCGCAGGATACGGACGCAAATTTCACCGTTTACTACCTGAAGGGTGAAAACAGTGAAAGCTACCTGCCCTATATTTTAGAGGCTGACGGAGAAACTTTCAAAAAATTAAAATATGCAACCTTCGGCAATAATACATATATATTTGCCGATATACCCGAAGATAAATCCGTTCCCGATGGCTTTTACCCTTCAAGCGTAAAAATAGGCGATTTTGACATTACTGCCTACAAAAGTCCGGATGAAAGCCTTTCGGATTTTTACTACACCTACTGCTTTTTTGATAAGGGCTTCGGCTTTTACCGCTATGACAGTGCCGAGGGCGTGCTGCAGCGCAGCCCCGAATTCAAGCTCACCGATACAAATGCAGAGGAGCCAAAAAGCGGCGGCTTCATATCGCGCTTCGGCTCGCTTTCCTCGAACGCCAAAATAATAGTTATAGGCATAGCGGTGCTGATCATCGGCGCGGTGATGCTTGTGATCATGCTTATACGCCGCGTTGTGAAGCTCGGCGATTACAGCGACGACGACTCTTATGACCGCGATATGTTTACCGGCGGCTTTGACAGTGTCACCGTAGAGGACGGAAGCACCGGTGCAGAAGAAGAGGAAAATACCGAAAAAATCACCAAATAAGGAAGGAAGCGTTTTAAAATGACACTTGAACACGGAATACATTATATAGGCGTAAACGATTATGACATACGGCTTTTTGAGGGGCAATACCATGTGCCGAACGGCATGGCGTACAACTCATATATAATAGCCGACGAAAAAACAGCGGTTATGGATTCGGTCGATAAGCATTTTTCCGCCGAATGGCTTGCCAATATCAAAAAGCTGCTGGGTGATAAAAAACCCGATTACATTGTTATTCAGCATATGGAGCCCGACCACTCCGCAAGCCTTACCGACTTTTTGCGGGAATACCCAGAAACTGCGGTTGTTGCAAACGCCAAGGCTTTTGCTATGATGGATAACTTTTTCGGCAAGGATCTTTGCAAAAACAAGCTCATGATAAATGACGGCGACACCTTAAAGCTCGGCGAACGCGAATTGAAATTTATTTTTGCGCCCATGGTGCACTGGCCCGAGGTCACGGTCACCTATGTTAATAAGGATAAGACACTGTTTTCAGCCGACGGCTTCGGCAAATTCGGCACGCTTGATACCGATGAAGACTGGGCGTGCGAAGCAAGAAGATATTATTTCGGCATAGTGGGCAAATACGGCGCGCAGGTGCAGGCGCTGCTCAAAAAAGCGGCTGCGCTTGATATTGAAAAAATATGCCCGCTGCACGGACCTGTTCTGAACGAGAATTTAGGCTATTATATAGGGCTTTACAACACATGGTCCTCCTACGGGGTTGAAAGCGAGGGTGTGTGCATTGCCTACACCTCGGTTTACGGTAATACCGAAAAGGCTGCGGAATTACTGGCAGAGCGGCTTAAAGACCTGGGTTGCCCGAAGGTTGCAATGAATAACCTTGCGCTCGGCGACCCGGCAGAGGCGGTTGAGGACGCTTTCCGTTACGGCAAGCTGGTTTTGGCGTCACCTACCTATAACGGCGATGTTTTCCCCTTTATGAAGCATTTTATTGACGCGCTTATTGAACGCAACTACCAAAACCGCACAATAGGACTTATTGAAAACGGCTCTTGGGCGCCCATAGCCGCAAAAAAAATGCGCGCCGCATTTGAAAAAAGCAGAAATATAACCTTTACCGACACGACCGTCACCGTAACATCGGCTCTTAATGATGACAGCCGCGCAAAAATAGACGCTTTAGCAAAAGAGCTTTGCCGATAAATTATTGTTTTTAAGGGATAGATTATGAGAATTATTGTTGTCGGCTGCGGCAAGGTGGGCTGCACCATAATAGAATCGTTTTTATCTGAGGGGCACGAAATCATTGCTATGGATAATGACCCCGATGTGGTTTCGGAGCTTTCAAATATTTACGATGTTATGACCCTCTGCGGCAACGGAACAGATTCAGATGCGCTGCTTGAGGCCGGGGCGAATAAATGCGAGCTTATGATAGCGGTCACAGGCTCTGACGAATTCAACATGTTAAGCTGCTTTCTTGCAAAGCGTATGGGAACAGCGCACACAATTGCGCGTATCCGCGGTCCCGAATATAACGATAAAAGCCTTGCCTTTATAAAAAAAGAGCTTGATATTTCAATGACCATAAATCCCGAGCAGTTTGTCGCAAGGGAGCTTTTCAATGTTTTAAAGCTGCCGTCTGCCGTTAAGGTTGAGACCTTTTCCCGCGGAAACTTTGAAATGGTGGAGTTGGTTTTAAAGGAAAACACACCGCTTGACGGCGTGAGTCTTACGGAGCTCCGCAAAAAACATCCCGACAATTTTCTTATCTGCGCTGTTGAACGCGGAGGCGAGCTTTATATACCCGATGGTAATTTTGTGCTTAAAAGCGGGGATAAGATCGGCATAACCGCCGCATCGACAGACATACCGCGGCTTCTCAAAAAGCTGGGGCTTCTGCAAAAGCAGGCGCGCACGGTTATGATGCTCGGTGCCACACGAACCTCCTATTACCTTTCAAGGCTGCTGATTGCGGGAGGCAACGCGGTCAAAATTATCGACTCCGACAGAGAAAGGTGCAAGGAATTCAGCGAAATTCTGCCCGAGGCGGTCATTATAAACGGCGACGCGGCGCACCAGGAGTTACTGCTTGAAGAGGGCATTCGCAGTGTTGACGCCTTTGCGGCGCTTACGGGTCTTGATGAAGAAAACATACTGCTTTCGTATTTTGCACTGCAGCAGAATGTACCGAAGGTAATTGCCAAAATAAACCGCCCCGAATTTACGGGCACGGCTACCAGACTCGGAATAGACACTATTGCTTCCCCGATGAAAACGATAGCAAATGTTGCTGTGCAGTATGCAAGAGCGCTTGAAAACTCACTCGGCAGTAAGGTAGAAACGCTTTACAAGCTTATGAACGGCAATGCCGAAGCGCTTGAATTCAAGGTGAGCGCCGATTGCAGCATAATAAATATTCCGTTTAAGGAGCTTCCCACCAAGCCGAATATACTGGTTGCGGGAATAATCCGCGGCAGAAAATCGATAATCCCGACAGGTGACGATATGATTCGCTCCGGTGACCGAGTGGTTATTATCTCTGCGGGAAGGCGCTTAAATGAGCTTTCCGAAATCGTGGAAAGGCAAAGGTAACCGTCCATGAATCGCAGAATGATTATTAACTCAGTGGGGCTTGTGCTGCGTGTTGAGGCGGCGCTGCTGCTTTTACCGGCGGCAGTAGGTATGCTTTACGGCGAAAAACAAACCCTGATTGCTTTTTTGATATCGGCAGCGATAAGCCTTTTGCTCGGACTGCTGCCGAAGCTTTTTTTAAAGCCGAAAACCCATGTTATTTATGCCAAGGAAGGCTTTATAATAGTAGCCTTTACCTGGATAATGCTGTCCTTGGTCGGTGCCGTGCCGCTTGTGCTCGCCGGTGCCGTCACCTCCTATGCCGACGCATTTTTTGAAATCGTCAGCGGCTTTACCACCACCGGCTCGTCTGTTATACCCGATGTTGAGGTGCTTTCCCACGGAGCACTTTTTTGGCGCAGCTTTACCCACTGGGTCGGCGGTATGGGAATAATCGTTTTCGTTATGGCAATACTGCCGAATGTTTCCGAACGCCCCATACACATTTTAAGGGCGGAAATTCCGGGCCCCACGGTAGGTAAATTGGTGCCGCGAATAAAGGACACCGCGCTTATCCTTTACCTTATTTACATTGTTATGACCGTTATTGAAACGGTTATGCTGCTGTTCGGCGGTATGAGCTTTTTTGAAAGCCTGCTGCATACCTTCGGAACGGCGGGTACGGGCGGCTTCGGTTTAAAGCGGGACAGTCTTGCAAGCTACTCTCCCTACATTCAGTGGGTAATAACCGCCTTTATGATACTGTTCGGCGTAAACTTTAACCTTTATTATTTAATGCTTTTAAAGAAATTCAAGGCAGTAGTTACAAGTACCGAGCTTTGGGCATATTTCGGAATAATCCTCTCCTCCGCCGCTCTTATAGCATGGAATATAAGGCATTTGTTCGGCGGGCTTGAGCAAACGGTTCGTACTGCTGCATTTCAGGTGGCTTCGGTTATTTCAACCACCGGCTATGCCACGGCAGACTTCAACCTCTGGCCGAATTTTTCAAAAAATATTCTTTTTATTCTTATGTTTATAGGTGGATGCGCGGGATCTACCGCAGGCGGCATTAAGGTATCTCGAATAGTCCTGCTTTTCAAGCTTATAAGCAACGAGGTCAAGCGAATGCTCCATCCGCGCTCGGTATCCTCCTTAAGCTTTGAGGGCAAAACTGTGGACGGTCACACCCGTAAGGGCGTCAGCAATTATTTTCTAATATACTTTGTCTGCCTGTTTGTGATATTTTTGGCTTTAAGCTTTGAGCCATTTGATTTTGAAACCAACCTCACCGCCGCGGTCACCTGCTTTAATAATGTAGGCCCGGGCTTCGGCGCGGTAGGTCCTGCCGGTGGCTTCGGAGGCTACTCGGCGTTTGCAAAAATCGCGCTCTCCTTCGGAATGCTGCTCGGCAGACTCGAAATTTTCCCGATTATAATAGCCCTCGCTCCGGTTTCCTGGGCAAAGAACAGATAAATACACAAAACTCAACACCGCCCCTATGTCATTTTTAAGGCTCTTTGTCAATAGTCGAGGTAAAGAGCCTTAATAGTTTCGGTATACACCTAATCCCGGGCTTTTTCGGGTGCGGGAATAAAAATCTCCCAAAAGCCGGTGCTGTGAAAATAAAACA
>OLSB01003806.1_pt1 | contig 10511 bp, 6 predicted proteins | sample 1672071 | NCBI WGS metagenome assembly OLSB01 (sample SAMEA3136642, study PRJEB25190) | human gut metagenome | biome: human gut; feature: human-associated habitat; material: faeces | place: Austria | collected 2013
GATTCGCAACGACGACTTCCTGCGCACGGAAAACGGCAATCTGCAGATGGAACCCAACTGGCTGGTGGCCAATTATTCCAAAACCAGCACGCCCCAGTATTATCAGATCGGCTCCGTGGGCGAAATTCCCGGGTTCACCCTGGGGGACGAATCCGCCTACAGCGCCACCAAGTATCTCCACGCCCAGGATGAGAATGCCGACGCGCAGCTGATCTACATCTCCGGCGCGGCTTCCGATTATGCGGAAATGGCCAAGTACCTTTCCTCCACGGCGGCCAGGCTGGCGGGCGTAGACGAGATGGAAAGCGTGCCCTTCACCTGCGCCGGTCGGGAAGCGCTGTACAGCTTCTACACCATGGAAGAGACCCCCGCGGCGGAAACCGCCGCCCCCGACGCAACGGAAACCGCCTCTGCCGAGACGGAGGAAACCGCTCAGCCTGATGCGGAAGAAACCGCCCAGCCCGCGGAGGGCGAAGAGACCGAACCCGTCATCACCAGCGTAGCCTACGCCTGCATCCGTTATGACGAGGGCCACTGCGTAAGCATTCAGGTGAACGTAGACGGCCCCATCACCGAGGAAGAGGCGGTGCGGCTTCTGACCCTGGTCGGCGACGGCATCACCTTCATTCAGCGATAAATCGCACAACCCGGCGGGGGCACGAAGCTGATATGCTCCCTATATAGCGAACAGTGAAATAAAACACTGAAAGCTATATAGGGGGCATTTTTAAATGAGAAGAGAGAAAATATTACCTGCAATCAAGCGAAAGACAGTAACAGAGATAGAAACCGGTAGACTATCGCAGGGTGAAGCAGCCAAACGGTTAAATGTCGGCAGAGCAACGATTCAAGGTTGGCTGTCAAAGTACCGAAGTGAGGGCAGTTCTGGCCTAGAGAGTAACAGCGAAAATCGTATATATTCCGTACAAGCCAAACAGCAAGCAGTGAAAGCTTACCTAACGGGGAAATACAGCCAGCAGAGAATCTGCGAAATATTCAAAATTCGAGACAGACGGCAGTTGCGTAATTGGCTAAAGGTGTATAATAGCGGTAAAGAGTTCAAGCAAATGTCAGGAGGCAGCCGCATGAAAAGTACACACAAGGCCACGAAAGAAGAACGTATTCAGATTGCAAAGGAGTGTCTGGCATCCGGGAACAACTACGGCGAGATAGCCAAGAAGTATGGTGTAAGCTACCAGCAAGCCCGCACATGGACGCTGAAATACAAGGAACTGGGAGAAGCCGGGCTAGAAGACCGCCGCGGCCAGCGCAAGTACGAGCAGGAGCCACGGACAGAGTTAGAGCAGGCACAAATTGAAATTGCCCAGTTAAAGCACCAGCTTCGCATGGCAGAAATGGAGAACCACCTGTTAAAAAAACTCAAGGAAATAGAAAGGAGGGAGAGCTTGGGCAAGTAAGACAAGGCTGGCAATATAACGGCATTAAGGAGTGCAACGAGGAGTATGGCGACCCGATAGAGTTCGGATGTGCCTATTTCCATGTTTCGCGTTCTGCCTATTACGCATGGCTTTCCGGCAAGCTAAGCAAGCGCGGCAAGGAAAACCAACAGATTGCAGAGAAGGTAGAGCAGATACATATGCAGCATCCTGACAAAGGTTACCGCCGTATCCGGGACGACTTGGAACACGACTTCGGTATTAACGTAAATGACAAGCGTGTTCTGCGGATCTGTCGTGCAAAGAAGATTAAATCAACCATTAAGTACAGAAACCACGGCTGTACCCGCAATGCGTCCAATCCGCAGTACATGGCGGAGAATGTCCTTGGCCGTAATTTCCATGCGCCAAAACCGAACGTGAAGTGGCTTACGGATGTTACGGAGTTCAAATGGTACGAGGGTGTTGAAGTCCACAAAATCTATCTGAGCGCTATCCTTGACCTGTACGACAGACGTATTGTTTCGTATGTTATTAGTGAACACAATGACAATCCCATTGTGTTCGATACATTCAAGGCCGCAGTGAAGGCTAACCCAGATGCACATCCTTTGTTCCACAGTGACCGCGGTTTCCAGTACACAAACCGAACCTTTCACCATATGCTGAAAGAAGCCGGTATGACACAGAGTATGTCTCGTGTAGCCCACTGCATTGACAATGGCCCGATGGAGGGATTCTGGGGCATCCTGAAGCGCGAGAAATATTATGGCAAGCGATTTACCTCCAAGAAGGAGCTTGTTCGAATGATTCGGGATTACATTTTCTATTACAACACCCAGCGAGTGCAACGCAATCTGGGTGTTGTTACGCCAATGGAAAAGTTCCAAATGGCATTTGCTGCGTAAAAAATCTGCCAAGAGCAGTATACTCTTGGCAGCAAAATTCTTATTTTATTTCATTGTACGCTTGACGGGGCGCGGTTCACTCCGTCGCGCCGGGCACGTTTTCTTTTATTTCAGCGTCGCAGAAGCCGCTTTCTTGATGGCCGCCTGATGCAGCGGACAGAGGGAATTGCTGCCATGCGTGCGGCTGTTGGTGAAGTGCAGGCAGTGATGCCCGCCGAAGCCGGTCTCCTCGTGCTTGTTGTCGCCGTGGGGCATGCAGTTGATGGAACCCGCGTAATTCACGCCGTTGACGGTGACGAACACCGCGCGCCGGTCCCAGCTCCAGCTGCCGCAGGCGGCCTTCATGGCGGCGGTGTCGGCCTTGGTGGCGGGCACGGTGTCGCAGTGGTTGCTGCCGCCCACCCGCTTCTCGGTCCAGGCAATGCCCGTGGCCACGTCGGTAACGGTGTAGGTGTCGCCCACCTTGATCAGGCTCTGAATGCCGCCGTCCCACCAGTCGATCTCCTTGGCCGTGCCCCGGGCAGGGGTGGCGGAGGAGCCGTTGGAGGGGGTCACCGGGGAAGCGCCCAGATCCCGGCGCAGCATGTATGCGCTGCCGGAATCGCTTTTCACCCGGGCCCAATCGTCGCTCAGGCCGGTAACGGTCACTTCCGTGTTCTGCTTCACCGTAGCCACCACGCTGGAGGAGGTAGACCACTGCTCATAGGCCTTGGCGGAAGAAGCGGTCACATAGGCGGTCATGCCCGCGTCCTTAAAAGCCACCGTCTTTTCCGTGGAAAGATCCGCCCGGCGCATATATCCCGTGGCGCCGTTTTTCGTCACCCGGCACCAGCCGCTCTTGTACGCGGTCACGGTAACCACGTCGTTCAGCGAAAGGCTGCACAATACCTTGGAGGAAGTGCTGTTGGATTTGTAGGCCCTGGCCCCGTCCACGCACACATACGCGTCCACGCTCTGGGCGGGCGCTTCCTTTTCCGGCCCCTGGGTGGTCAATTGGGAAATCTTCACCAGTCCCTTGGAGCCGCCGGCCTTTACATAGGCCCAGTCTCCCGCCGTGGCGTACAGATTCACCGCCGTACCCTTGTCCAGGGTCTGAAACGCGGAGGATTCGTTCAGGTTCCGATACATTTTCGCTTCCCCGGCGGTGTATACCGTCTGCCCGGAATAGTTCTTCTGTACCGCCAGCGCGTCCGCCTTCACATAGGCGCTTTTGCCCCCGGCGGTGATCTTCGCCCACCCGTAACCGTAATCCGAAAGGGTGGCGCTCATGCCCGCTTCCAGGGTGCCGTAGGCCTGAGAGGAGGTGTCCGGCTTGGCATATGCGGTGGTATCTTCCATAACGAATACCGTGGTGGCCTGGGCCGCGCAGCTGATCATCATCAGCACCGCCGCCAGCATCGCCAGCATTCGTCTTCTCATCTGCTTGTTCATGCTTCCCTCCATCGGGTCCGATTTCGTTTCAATTGCTCCCATTATATTACAAGATTGTGACGTATGCAAGCATTTTCGTCAATATTTGGCATTGTGCTGCCTATATTGCAGAATATCTCCCCATTTTTTGTGCATATTATACAATTTTTTCACCCACCCCGTCCGTCGCCCCAGCCCTCTCCCCACGAAAAAAGCGGAGGAGCCTCAGCTCCCCCGCCGCAGGTCTGTTCTATTTTCCAAAGATGTTCAGATTCCGCGCCTTGGGCGAAACATAATAGGAAGGATCCTGCCGCTTGTCCGTGGGCCCCCAGTAGCTGGAGGAACCGTATTTCTTCAGATAAGCCTGGCATTCCTCGCTGGTAATGGCCGCCGTCGCCGCCGCCAGCTCCTCGATGGAAACCTTGCCGTCCCCGTTCAGGTCGGCCCGCAGGTCGGTCTCCGCGCCGCTGCGGAAATCCCAGCCCAGGCTCTCGCAAATGCCCAGTGTGAAGAAGTCGTAGGCCTTCTTCTCGGCGGTGTTGGAATAACTGGCCCGCTTGGTGCCGTCGGAGGCGCACACCACGGAATAGCTGCCGCCTTCCCCCGCCGCCTCGTCCGCCTGACGCATCATGCCCGTCAGGTTGTTGGGGTTCTGGTCGCTGCCGCCGCTGTAACAGGACAGCACCATCAGCACCACGTTGCCCTTGATCTTCTGAATGGAGGGCATCACCTGGGAGGCGTATACATACGTTCCCTTGCTGCCGGATCCCTTCAGATACCAGCAGAATTCCCCGTTCTTGATCACGCCGTGGGTCATTACGTAAATCACGGAAACGTCGCCTTCCTTTGCGTCGGCAAAGGTGCTTTCAATGGCGGAAATCATCTGGCTTGCACTGGTGAGGTTCTGCTTGTACGTCACCTCGTACCCCTCGCCCTCCAGATCGCTGCGGCTGACCGCGTTCACAAATCCCTGGGCGCTGTTTTTCGCAAAGGGCAGATAGCCCTTTTCCCTGGAGGATTGATACTGGGAAATCAGCAGCGCCCGATACCGGGGCTGGCTTTCGTCCCGGGGCACGTTCACCACAAAGGAGAAGGCGTACCTTCCCGCCGCCGTGGCGGTAATGGTGGCCTGTCCCGATCTCCGGGCGGTAATCAGCCCGTTTTCCACGCTGACGATCCGGGCGTTGGAGGAAGTCCATTCCAGATACATCTGCGGCGCCACGCTGCATTCCGCCTGGGCCTGCTGGCCGTATTCCAGGGTCATGGTCTGTCCCTGGGCGATCTCTTCTCCCTGCCAGAATACCCGCATGCTCTCTAGCGCCACGTCGCCGATGTTGATGGAAATCGTGGCCTTCTTCCGGGAACCGTCCTTTGCCGTGGCGGTGACCCGAATGGCGCCGGCCTTTTTGCAATAGATCAGCCCCGTGTTCGCGTCAATGGAGGCCAATTTCCGGCTGCGGGAATCCAGCGTCCATTTAACCGACGCGTCCGTGGCGTTTTCCGGCTGCGCCGCCGCCGTCAGGGTGTATACGCCTCCCACCTGGAAATCCCCGTAGGGATTGACGATGCTCAGGGAAGTCACCCCCCGCTTTTTCACCGTCACCCGGCAGGTAGCCCTCTTTCCGTTGGCGGTGCGGGCGGTAATAGTGGCCCGGCCGGGGGCCACGGCGTAAACCATGCCCTCGTCGCTTACAAAGGCCACGGCGGGGTTGCTGGTGGTCCAGGTCACGGTCTTGTAGATTTCCTGGCGCACGTTGGCCGGGGAAATGGTGTAAGTCAATTGATAGCAGTCGTCGGGATACATGCTGCCGCTGCGCTTGTTCAGCTTCACGGATTTGGGCAGCTGCGCCTTCACCCGCACGGTGCATTTTTTGAAAACGCCCGCGGAATTCATGCAGTAAATGCTGCAGGTACCGGGCTCCAGGGCGGTCACGTAACCGTTCGCGTCCACGGTGGCCACCTGGGGATTGGTGCTGGCCCAGATCAGCCCCTTGTTCGCCGCGGAGGAATTCACGCTGCCCCGCAGCTTCCGGCCCGTGCCTTCGTATAGCGTCAGGGAAGACGGGCTGATGCGCAGGCTGGTGGCCCCCTTGCGCTTGGCCACCACCGTGATGGAAATCGTCTCCCGGGCCATGCCGTCGGCGCTTTCAATGGTCACCGTGGCGACGCCGGGGTTCACGCCCACGATCCTGCCCCCCTGAATCACCGCCACCGCGGGATCCGATGAGAACAGGGCGTATCCGGTGTACGTGGCGTTTTCCGGCAGCATCCGTACCACCGGGGTCACGCTCTGGCCCTGGGCCAGGGTAAAGGCGCGTACCTCCGGGAACACGCTCAGGTAAAATTCCATTCCCGTCACCGGGCGAATGATCTCCAGATACACCTGACACTGGGCGCCGGAAGCCGCCGTGGCCGTGAGCATCACGCCGCCGGGGGCCTTCAGGTTCACCAGTCCGTTTGCGTCCACTTCCGCAATATTTGCGTCGGATACGGACCAGGTCACCGGATCGTCCGCCTCCGCGGGGGTGCGCCGCAGGGTCATCTGGGCCGTCTCGCCCACCTTGTAATACCCCGTGGTGGGGGTCTCCACTTCCAGCTTCTCCGTGGGCTCCATCACTCGCACCGGCATCTCCAGCACGTTTCCGGATTCCATCTTCAGCCGCAGCTGCGCCGTGCCCCGGCCTGCGCCGTGTATCACGCCGTTTTCGTCCAGGGTGAAAATCGTCTCGTCGCCGCTTTCCAGGGCGACCACCTTATCCTGATGGTTCATGGGCGCAAGGCCGTATTTGCCGTAAGTCTCCAGGGTCTGTCCCCGCAGAAGAGCCATCTCGCCCACCGGCGCGGCGGAAGTGACTGCCTGCAGCAGCACCACCTTCACCCGCACGCTGCGGCTTTTGTACGTCACGTCTACATAACTCTCGATTGCGCCGCTTTCGCTGGCCAAAATCCCCTCTTCCGAAACCACGGGGGTCAGATTCCCCGCCTCGTCCAGGGTAAACCAGCTCTCGCTGCCCTCCTGGGGAACCAGCCGCACCAGCGCCGCGTCCCCTTCCGCGCCCTCGACAAACTGCCACTGCACCCTGCCCGTCTGGTTGGAATACAGCGTCACGTCCTGGGCTGTGATTTCCGCGGGATCGGCGCTGACGGTGATTTCACACTGGGCGCTCAGTCCCCGCCACCGGGCGGTAATAACAGCGCTGCCCGGCTTCAGGCAGACGGCCTGTCCCGCCTCTATCCGCACGCATTCGTCGGATGCGGTCCATTCCACTTCCTGCAAATCGATTTCCGTCTCCGGCTGGCACTGCAGGGTCAGCTTCACCGTCTCCCCCTCCATGGGGTCGGTCTTTTCCGCCCACAGCTTCAGTTCCCGGTCCTCGGTAATGGTCACCGTCGCCTGGGCGTAAATCTTCTCCTCCGAAGCCAGCGCGGCCCGAACGGTGTACTTTCCCGCGCCTTTCACCCGCAGAAACATGGCGGCGTTTTCCGCCTCCGTCCCTTCGGGAATCTCCCGGCCGGTGTCCGCGTCGCCCCGGTAAATCTCCGCGCCGTCGCCTTCCGTCACCGTCCATACCAGCTTCTCCCCCTGGGTCGCCTGGGGCTTCAGCTCCTTTTCCAGGTTCAGGGGCGTCTGAGACATGCCCGCGGAAATTTCCGTCCTCTCGAAGGTCACATGGAACGTCTCAGGAAGATACGTCTCCGACCCGGTGGGCTCCGCTTCGGGGGCCGCGGCGGTGGTAGGCGCTTCCGTCATGGGTGCTTCCGTCATGGGCGCATCGGTTGCGGGCGCGTCGGTCACAGGCGCGTCCGTGGTCGTCTTCTCCGTCTCCGCCGGGGGCTGGGTCGTCTCTTCCACCCGGATTCCCGGCGTTTCTTCTATTATTGCATCCGCAGAAACAGGGAGGCCGCTCAGTGTCAGTAAAAGACACAGACAGGCGCTGAGTCCTCTTTTGAATCGATTCATGCCGCGTTTTTCCTCCTGATCAATTGTTTCCAATTTATTGCATGCCGTTTCTATTATATTGCATTTTCCCGCCTTTGTCAAAACCCTTTTCAATCTCATAAAAAAGTCATATTTCGAATTTCATCGCCCAAAATCCATGGGATTCGCCCAGACTGCGGCCCGTTTTGCGCAAACCATTCCGTTCCGAATTCACCCGCGTAACCCCCGCCAATCGTCTCCCAAAATTCCCAAAAATCCGGAGCGGGGAATTTCGCTTTTCCCCGCTCCTTTTCGTTTCATCAAACGCGCCGTCCGTCCCTAAGCCTTCCCCTCTGGGGAAGGTGCCGCCCTCAGGCGGCGGATGAGGTCGTTCTTCTCCGTCAGCCGATTCGCACGATTGTCAGCGTGGCCAGGGGCGCGCTTCCCGCGGTCACGGCGGCGGCGGTAATGGCCGCGGTGGTGGTCAGGGAAAGGGTGTCCCCGCATTCCGCCTCGAACAGCGCCATGCCCACCGTCTCGGTGTTGGCGGCGGTGGTGGTGGCGGTCTCCACGTTCTGCTGGGAGGCGTACAGGGCCTGCCCGTTGAGACTCAGGGCCATGGTGGTGGTCAGGGCCGTGTCCGCCGGGGTAGTCAGGGTGTAGAAGGCCATGTACCGGCCAGGCACGTTGATGCGCACCCCGTTGGGCCGCAGCCGGAAGGCCTCCCGGTCCCCGGCCTCAAACTGCAGGGGCAGCCCGCCCCCCGCCGCCGCGTTCACCGGCTGCACCACGGCGTACTGCGCCGCCGCCGGGCCGCAGCCGCATCCGGTATTCGTCTGCCCGCCGTTTCCGCCGCATCCGCCGCATCCATTGCAGCCGTTGCAGCCGCATCCGCCCCAGGACGGATTGGTTCCCCCGGCGCAGGGAACCTGCCAGGCGCGATAAAGGGAATTCAGCGCCCCATACCGGCCGCAATCCCCGTAACAATTGTTTGCCATGGTCGATTTTCCTCCTTTTGGAATCTCTCCGCAGCATCCTATGCCGCCCCCGGAAAATCGGTGCCCTTTTGGCTGTCCACCGCCTTTTGCCCCTTCTTCAACAGCCTGTCAACAGGCAAAACGGGGCCTTTCCAAAATCTATCCACAATCCCCTGTGGATAATTCACTTTTGGAGGCCCCTTTTGGCTTGCGCCCGGAAAGTCCATCTGCTATAATAATCATGGATATGTATCGATTACCGGAGGGATGAGCGTGGAATACACCGACGCGCAGCTGGAGCTGTTCAACCAGGCCATGGGCATCATGAAAAAGGAATTGCCCTCGGCCTCCTATATGACCTTTTTTAAGCCGCTGAAGCTGCGGGCGGTAACGCCGGACGCGCTGATCATCGAAGGTCCGGACGATTTTACGCTGAAAAACATCCGCAACCGTTATATGACCATGCTCTATAACGTGATGAAGATCACCTTCGGCCGCTCCTATGAACTGACGCTGGCCACCAAGGAGGATCTGGATCGTCAGTCGGCCCAGATTTCCCGGACCATGCTGAACAAAAAGTATACCTTCGATAACTTCATCGTGGGGGAATCCAACCGGTTTGCCTGCGCGGCGGCACTGGCCGTGGCGGAAGACGGGCCGGAGGGGGGCTATAACCCGCTGTTTATCTATGGCGGCGTGGGCCTGGGCAAAACCCACCTGATGAACGCCATCGGCAACTACACCCTGGCCCGGGACCCCCGGAAAAACGTGCTTTTCATCTCCTCGGAGACCTTCACCAACGAATTTATCGACGCGCTGGCCAAGAAAAAGGGCACTTCCGATCTCCGGGACCGGATGCGCAGCGTGGACGTTCTGATGGTGGACGATATCCAGTTCCTCTCCAAAACCGTGGCCACCCAGGAGGAATTTTTCCATACCTTCAACGACCTGCACGCCAAGGGCAAGCAGATCATCCTGTCCTCGGACCGGCCGCCGCGGGAAATTCCTACTATAGAAGACCGCCTGCGCTCCCGGTTCGAATGGGGCCTCATCGTGGACATCCGCCGGCCGGATTTTGAAACCCGCATGGCCATTCTGCAAAGAAAGTGCGAGGACGACGGGGTGGATTGCGACCCGGAGGTGCTGGAATTCATCGCCGGCCGGGTAAAAAGCAACATCCGGGAACTGGAGGGCGCCCTGAACCGGCTCATCGCCAAACATCAGCTCATCGGCGGCCGCATCGACCTGGCCTTCGCCCAGGAAACCCTGGACGCGATTCTGCCGGTAAACGCCGCCCGGGTGGTGAACGCCCAGACCATTCTGGCCGCCGTGGCGGAACGCTACGCCGTCACCAGCGAGGATCTGCTTTCGAAAAAGCGCACCCGGGATCTGACCCTCCCCCGGCAGATCGCCATGTACATGATCCGGGACATGACCAGCCTTTCCACCACCGCCATCGGCAGCGAACTGGGGGGCCGGGACCACACCACCGTCATGCACGGCTGCGACCAGATCGCCCGAATGCTTCAGGCGGACCCCACCCTGCGGAAAAATCTGGACGATCTGAAGGAATCCCTTCTGAAGGGCTGATTTCTATCCACCGGCCTTTTGGCCCTTTGTGGACAACTTCTCCCTTTTGGGGGCGTTATCCACCGCTCCATGTGGACCCAAAATCCAGCGGCCACGGGCCCAAAAGGGACTTATCCACAGTCTCCACAGGCCTATTACTACGTCTACTTCTTAAGTATAGAATAATCATAAAGAAATATCGGAGGCGCTTCCCATGCGATTCACCATTGCCACCGCCAAAATGGCGGAAGCTCTCACCACCGTGACCCGGGCCCTTTCTTCCCGAACCACCAATCCCATTTTGGACGGCATTCTCATCGAAGCCGGCTCC
>OLSB01003807.1_pt1 | contig 10499 bp, 13 predicted proteins | sample 1672071 | NCBI WGS metagenome assembly OLSB01 (sample SAMEA3136642, study PRJEB25190) | human gut metagenome | biome: human gut; feature: human-associated habitat; material: faeces | place: Austria | collected 2013
ACAAATATTTACAAAAAACCTTGACTTTCTACAAACATATATTGTAAAATGATTTTAGAATTTAAACAAAGGAGTGAGTGTACAAATGATAAGTAATAGGTTTAATGCAGAAACTAAATATTTAATCCTTGAAACCCTTGTGGCTGTAGACACACACACAAGTAATTCTATAAATAGAAAAAAATATATGAACAACATAAAAGCAAATGTTTATTTTAGGTAAGCATTTGTTTTTGTGTTGTTTTTTTATTGTATAGGAAAAATCGACAATTATCTTGAGCCAATATAAGATTTTTTCGTATACAACAAGGTTAGGAAACCTTAGTCTGCTAGAGCAAATGCGAGAGGCAAGTATTTCGCACTTTCTTCGAAGACAGTCTAAGCGAAATGCCTTTATTATTGTATAGAATTACTTTAAAGTATAAATATATAATAGGAGGAAGGTGAAAACGAATGCAAAAAGAAGAAAACTTAAAAAAATTAAAAAAGAAGAAAAGAGGTGATAAAATGAAATCAAACAAAGGTATAACACTAATTGCTTTAGTAATTACAATAATAGTAATGTTAATATTAGTAGTAGTGACAATAAGAATCTCAACAAATGGAGGGTTATTTAAGAAAGCAGGAAAGGCTGCAGGAGATACAAAAAATGCAATAAATGAAGAACAAGAATTAGCAGAGGGAAGAATAAAAATAGGAGACAAATGGTATGCATCAATAGATGATTATTTAGAAGGAAAATATGAAGGTTATGTTCCAACATATGCTGAAGCAAAATTTGAAAATGGAGTGCTAGCAGAAAATGCAACACATACAAGTGGAGAATATACAGCAATAATCCCAAAAGGATTTAAAATAATAGAAGGAATAAATGGAAGTACAACAATAGAAGATGGACTAGTAATCCAAGATAGAAGTGGAAATGAATATGTATGGATACCGGTAACATTTACAGTGGCAGAAGGAAGCGAAAAAGATGCAAATGGGTTGTACCCAGAATTTTTAGAAGTATTTTATAGAAGCAACTGGACAAATAACGCAAGAGGAACAATAAAATATACAGCTACATCAGGAGGTTCTTATAATGAGCCATATGCAAACGGATATACAGGAGAAGATACAGAATATTACGAAATGATGCTAAGTGTGCAAGAGAATAAAGGATTTTACATAGGAAGATATGAGGCAGGATCACAAGATGCAAGTGGAAACCCAATAGCAAGAACAAATACATCCAATGGAACATCAAAGGTAGTAGTACAAAGAGACCAATACCCATACATTTATGTAGGATGGGGACCTACAAGGAGTAACTATATAGGAGATGTATATTATGATAATAATAACCAAGGAAAAGGAGCATTATATTTAAGTAAGCATATGTATGATGATGAAGATATAGGAGCAGTAAGTACATTGTGTTATGGTATCCAATGGGATGCAATGTTAGATTTTATAAAAGATGATACACATAATGTAACAAGTAGTAAAAGTTGGGGGAATTATAATAGTAGCGAATGGACAATAACAAGAACAACAGCGAAATTCTCAGAAGATTATGGAAAAACATATGAAATAGTTCCTAAATCAGGGAAAAGTAAAGCATCATTTAGCCTTATATTACTAACAACAGGAGCAGATGACGTTTTTGCTGCAAAAAACATATATGATGTAGCAGGAAATGTGTCGGAATGGACAAGTGAGACCCATCCTTTAGAGTACATGATACATCGTGGCCAGGGTTACAGGAACACCGAATCGCCTGGTGCTCATTTCAGATCGTTCATCAATTACCAGTTTCGTATATGCTCCGACATCGTCGGTTTCCGTCCAGTACTTTATATAAAATAGCGAAATTTTATATAAACTGGTTTATGCCAAAAGGGACGGGGAATTTTGGCACATATTTGCCAAAAAGTGAACAAAGGGATGGACTTTTTTCAAAATAATGCCAAAGAACCACTAAACAAAAACTTAAGTTCCAGTGCCCTAACGTGTCCCTTTGTATAAATATTTATATGTTTTTATGTTTTTTTGACAAAATACTTTATTTTTTTTGAAATGTTTGATAAAATGCTTATGGAATATAAAATAATAGGAGGCCATTATGGAAGTAAAAAAGTGTATTCGTTGTGGGGCTATGTTTATTTCAAGCAATAATGTTTGTTGTAATTGCGAAATGAGAGACAAACGAGAAATAAATAAACTAAACAATTATATTGAAGAAAAAAATATCCAACCTGACATAGAGGATCTTTCTATAAATACAAATGTTTCAATAAGTAATATCAATAGATTTATTCAGAATAATTCAATAAAAGGTTTTAAAAATAATTTATAATAAAAAAAAGACTATCGATAAATAAAATCGATAGCCATTTTTTGTGCCTAATTAAAACTAAAATTAGCAGCAACCACCATTGTTTCCACCGCAGCAGCAACAAATTAATATTAATATGATTATTATCCAGCAACAGTCACCACCGAATCCAAAACCACAACCACATCCTCTATTTTCTGGCATAATTTCACCTCCTTGTAAGTACACTCTAAAACTAAAGAGCTTCAAAAGTCTTATTCATTCGTATGTTATATACTATTCGAATTTAGCAAAAAGTGTTCATGATAGAAACAGAAAAAATTTTGTTATGTATTAAATAATAGATATACTATGTCCGAAAGATGGAGCAGATTTTAAAGTAATGTATTTAACTAGTAACAAAAAACATAACAAAATATAAAAAACCTATTGTAAAATAAAGTAAAGTTGTATAAAATAAGCATATAAAATTTAGGAGGTAATAATATGCCAATAGTTTCAACAAAAGAAATGTTTGAAAAATCAATGAAAGAAGGCTTTGCCATAGGAGCTTTTAATATTAACAATATGGAAATAGTACAAGGAATAGTAGATGCAGCAAGTAGTCAAAATTCACCAGTAATACTACAAGCATCATCTGGAGCAATAAAATATGCAAGAATAAATTATTTAATGAAAATGGTAGAAGCAGCAGCTGAAGAAACTAATATTCCAATTGCAATCCACTTAGACCATGGACCAGATTTTGAAACTTGTAAAAAATGCATAGATGCAGGTTTTACATCTGTTATGATAGATGGTTCGAAATATTCATTTGAAGAAAATATAGAAATAACTAAAAAAGTAGTAGAATATGCTCATTCAAAAGGAGTTGTAGTAGAAGCAGAGTTAGGTCAGCTTGCAGGAATAGAAGATGATGTAAATGTAAGCAATGAAGATGCTAAATACACAGACCCAATGCAAGCAAAAGAATTTGTAGAAAGAACCGGATGTGATTCACTTGCAATAGCAATAGGTACAAGCCACGGAGCATATAAATTCAAAGGAGAAGCAAAATTGCGCTTCGATATTTTAGATGAAATAAAAAAAGAAATTCCAAATACTCCAATAGTATTGCATGGAGCATCTACCGTAATACCAGAGCTTGTAGAAATGTGTAATAAATATGGAGCTGAAATTCCTGGAGCAAAAGGTGTTCCAGATGAAATATTAAGAGAAGCAAGTGTTAGAGGTGTTTCTAAAATAAATGTAGATACAGATTTAAGATTAGCGATGACAGGAAGTATAAGAAAAGTATTTTCTGAAGAACCATCTACATTTGACCCTAGAAAATATCTAGAACCAGCAAGAGAAAAAGTTAGAGAAACAGTAGAACATAAAATAAGAGATGTTTTTGGATCAAGTAATAAAGCATAAAAAGGTAAGGATAGGTGAATAAAAATGTCAAAACCTATTGTAGCAATAGTAGGAAGACCAAATGTTGGAAAATCAACGTTTTTTAATTATATAGTTGGAAAAAGAATTTCAATTGTAGAGGATACTCCAGGTGTAACACGCGATAGAGTATATGCAGAAAGTAATTGGAGAGGAAGAAACTTTACATTAATAGATACACGGTGGAATTGAGCCAGAACTTGATGATGTAATTCATGCTGGAATGAGGGAACAAGCCAATATTGCAATAAGTGTTGCAGATGTAATAATATTTATTACAGATATAAAACAGGGAGTCCTTGCAGCAGATGTAGAGATTGCAACAATGCTTAGAAAGTCGAAGAAACCAGTAGTTCTAGTAGTTAACAAAGCAGATAATGTTGGGAAAACCAGTGATGACATATATGAATTTTATAATTTAGGTCTAGGAGATCCATACCCAGTATCATCAACAAATGCTCTAGGAATAGGAGATGTTTTAGATGCGATATATGAATATTTTCCAAAAGAAGATAATTGCGAAGAAGAAGCTGAAATTATAAATGTTGCAATAATCGGAAAACCTAATGTAGGAAAATCATCATTAGTAAATAAAATTCTTGGAGAAAACAGAGTTATAGTAAGTAATATTGCAGGGACTACAAGAGATGCAATAGATTCGTATTTTGAAAATGAAAAAGGAAGATATAATTTTATAGATACAGCAGGAATTAGAAGAAAAAGTAAAATAACAGAATCAATAGAAAAATTCAGCATTATGAGGTCACTTCTTGCAATAGAAAGAGCAGATGTGTGTTTACTTATGATAGATGCAACAGATGGAGTAACAGAACAAGACACCAAAATTGCAGGAGAAGCACACGAAGCAGGAAAAGGTGTAATAATTGTTATAAATAAATGGGATGAAGTAGAAAAAGAAACAGGAACTTTAGAAAAATATAAAAAAGATGTGTATAACAAATTAGCATATTTAACCTATGCACCAATGATTTTTATTTCTGCAAAAACAGGTCAAAGAGTAGATAAATTATTTGACTTAATAAAAGAGGTCGCAAACAATAATGCTATGAGAATTTCTACTGCTACATTAAATCAAGTAATTAATCAAGCAATTGCAGTTGTACAGCCACCTACAGATAAAGGCAGAAGGCTAAAAATATTATATGCAACTCAAGTATCTACGAAACCACCAACATTTGTTATATTTGTAAATGATAAAAGTTTATTTCATTTTTCATATGAAAGATATTTATCAAATCAAATAAGAACGAATTTTGCATTGGAAGGAACGCCTATTAGAATAATAGCAAGAGAAAAATTAGAAAAAGATGAAAAAAAGGGGGAATATTAAATGGTAGCTTACATAGTATCAGCAATATTGGCTTATGCAATAGGAAGCATTATGTTTTCAGTAATAGTTAGTAGAAAATTAGCAGGATTTGATGTTAGAGAAAAAGGAAGTAAAAATGCAGGTTCTACTAATATGTTAAGAACTGTTGGAAAAAAAGGAGCAATAATTACATTAATATGTGACATATTAAAAGGAGTTATAGCAATACTTATAGCAATGTTAATAGCAAAAATTGCAAATATTACAGAGCCAAGCAAAATATTACTTATGAAATATATAGCAGGTTTTGCAGTAATACTAGGACACACATATCCAATATTTTTTGAATTTAGAGGAGGAAAAGGAGTTGCAACATCACTTGGAGTATTGCTAATGTTGAACTGGAAAATTGGATTAATTGCATTAATTTTTGCGCTATTATTAATGGCTTTTACAAAAATGGTATCAGTAGGTTCAATATCAGCAGCGATTTTATATCCAATACTTGTTTTGTTTATAGAAGATAGAAAGAATTTTGGAGTAATACTAATAAGCTGGCTAATTGCAATATTAGTAATATTTAATCACAGAACGAATATAAAAAGATTAAAAGAAGGAAAAGAAAATAAGATTAGTTTTTCAAAAAGATAAGAAAGGAAGTAAAATATGAGTAATATAGCTATAATAGGCTCAGGAAGCTGGGGCTCAGCACTAGCCATACATCTTGCAAATAACGGAAACAATGTAAAAATGTGGTCTTTTTCGGAGGAAGAAAAGGATTTAATAAATAATGAAAGAAAGTGTAAATTTTTGCCAAATGCAAGAATTCCAGAAAATGTAATGTGTACATCAGATTTTAAAGAAGCAATAGAAGGAACAAAGATGATTTTAATAGTTACTCCTTCAAAATTTGTAAGAGAAACTATTAAGAAGTTTGAACATTTGGTAACAAATCAATATATAATTATTTGTTCGAAAGGATTTGAGGCAGATACTCTTTATACACTAGATAAAGTTGTAGAAGAAGAATTACCTAATGCAAAAATAGGTGGACTATCTGGACCAAGCCATGCAGAAGAGGTATCAGAAGGAATTGCAACAACACTTGTAATAGCTTCTAAACATGAAGATTTATTAGAAGAGGTACAGCAGAATTTTATGAATGAAAATTTAAGAATTTATAAATCTTATGATTTGCAAGGAGCAGAATTAGGTGGAGCATTAAAGAATATTGTAGCTTTTTGTGCAGGTGTAGCTACAGGTTTAGAATTAGGAGATAATGCTTTCGCAGCATTACTTACAAGAGGACTTTCAGAAATGGCTAAATTAACTGTTAAAATGGGAGGAAATATGAATACAATTTATGGTTTAACAGGTTTAGGAGATTTAATTGTAACAGGAATGAGCAATCATAGTAGAAATAGAAGAGCAGGAATATTAGTAGGACAAGGGAAAACTATAGAAGATGCAAAAGCAGAAATTGGAATGGTAGTAGAAAGTGCAGACAATGTAAAAACTACATATGAATTATCAAAAAAATATAATGTGGAAATGCCTATTGTAAGAATGGCATATAAAGTAATTTTTGAGCATTTTCCACCTAAAGATGCACTTTATGAACTTATGACCAGAAATCCAAAATTCGAAGATTAAAATCAATATTTAATAAGGGTATCTCTCAAAAAGGTACCTTATTATTTTGTCTGCATTAGAATCTGTAACATTAATGGAAAAACCGTTTATCTAAACTAATCCACATATTAATATTAAAATTTTCTTTATTATCAATAAAAACCCCAATAATATCTGTAGCTTGAACAGGATTCTTATAGCTATATTTCCAAGTTAAATTATCATCTAAGTTAATTTCTTTATTCAAGAATTTACTTAAAAATTTTTTAATCTCTAAATTATCAGTACTATATAATTCGACTAAAACTTCCATAAATATATTTTTCGAGGAAAATAAAAAAATATACCTTGAATACAAATAATAAAAAAGGAAATATTAATCAATAGGTGATATATTTTGAAAAAAATAAAAATGATACTGCCAATATGCTTAATAATCATTAGTTTAACAGGTTGCACAAATAAAAATAATGAAGATAAAACAAAAGAAAAATTTTTAGAAGAAATTGGATATTTAGATACAAAAATTGTTGATATGCTTAATGCATTAGATAATATTATTTTAGAAAATGTTGAGATAATAAAAAAAGAAGTTAAATTGGATGATAAAAATGCAAAGGCTGAAGATAATACTGTTAATTCAGAAGAAAGTGAAAAACAAAAAGATGGACAATCTCAAAACGACAATTCTAATTCAAATTCTAAAGAAGAAGGAAAGAAGATAGATGTATCTGGAATTTCCTATGTAGGAGTTTTAGAAAATACGGATAAAAAAATTGATTGGTCAAAAATGAAAAGAGATATAGAAATTGTAAGCAAATTTTGGAAAATCGTGATATTAGATTCAAATAAATTAAATCAAAATTCACAAAACATATATAATTTTAGCAACACATTAAACAGATCTATGATGGCGATAAAAGATGAAGACAAATCAAAAACTATGAGTGAATTATCGATACTTTACAATTATTTGCCTACATTTTTGGAAGAAATTTCGGCAAATGAAGAAGATATAATAGTAAAAAAAATTAAAAGCAATGTGATTTTTGCTTATTATTATGCAAACGAAAATGATTGGGAAAAAACTAAACAAGAAACCTTAAAAGCAGAACAAGAAATTTTAGAATTAATGAAAAAAATTGATATTATGAAGGCAAAGGAAAGAAAAATAAACAGTATATATATAGGTGTTAAAGAACTTCAAAATTCTTTAAGTACACAAGATATAGAAATATTTAATATTTATTACAGGTATATAATGGAAATTTTAAATTCTTTATAGATTTTAAGTTTTTCTTAATATTTTATTATTATAATATGGGAAATAAAGATGAATAGTCTTTATTAATCACCTTCATATGTTTTTTGATGAAAGATTATCACTCCCCTTTTGATAATCTTTTATCATATTAAAACAATTGAAAAACAAAGGAGAAGGTGATAAAATTAACAATAGTTAAGGAAGGTAAAAATGAAAATATTAATAATAGAAGATGACAAAATTTTATCAGACACTATTAAACAATGCATCGAAAAAAAGTATGATACAGAGCAAGCCTATGATGGGTATGAAGGATATGAAAAGGCAAAAGGAAATATTTTTGATGCTATTATATTAGATTTAATGCTGCCTGAAATGTCTGGATATGATGTTTTAATAAATTTAAGAAAAAATAATATATCTACACCAGTACTTATTTTATCTGCAAAAGGAAGTTTAGGGGATAAAATAAAAGGTTTTAATTATGGCGCAGATGATTATTTAACAAAGCCATTTGAACGAGAAGAACTAATTGCCAGAATAGATGCAATAATTAGAAGAACAAAAAATAAATACAAAGAAAACATTATCAAATTTAAAAATCTAGAAATGAATTTAGATAATCGAGAAGTTAAAATAGATGGGAAAGAAGTATTATTGCAAGGGAAACAGTTCGACATTCTAGAATATCTAATATCTTCAGAAGGAAAAATCATAACAAAAGAGCAGATATTTGATAAAATATGGGGATTCGATTCGTACACTACTACTAATGTTGTAGAGGTTTATGCAAGTGGACTTAGAAAAACTTTAAAAGAATATGGATATGACAAATATATAAGGACAATAAGAGGAGTTGGTTATATTATAAAAGAATAAAGGATAGGAGATAAAATGATAGAAAAGAAAGTATTAAGACAGAAACTAATAAAAAGAACTTTGTATACACTAGCAATATTTTTAGTAATATTTTTGTGTTTAGATTTTATAATTTATCAAAGACTATCGCATATACTATATAACGATGTGGATAATGGAATTTCGGATGCAATGGAAATTCTAAAAGATACTTTAAGAGACAAAAAAATAAATAACTATATTATAAACATAAAAACAAATCCAAGAGTAATATGCGTAATAAGAAATTCGTCACGGAGAGATAATGAATAAAGAAAATCTTGGAAGCATATATGATGATTATTTGATTGATACAAAATTCGATAATTCAAAAATAAATACAATATATCAGACAAAGATAAATAATAAATTTAATTATAGAGGTATTACTACAAAAATAAAAGACGATTTTGGAAATGTTTTCTATATACAACTGTTAGCAAATGTTGATGGAGAAGTAACTACTATAAAGAACTTATTAAAAACATTATTATGGGGAAACATGATAGTTGCAACGGTTTCAATATTTGCAAGCTATGTAATATCAAAAAAAACATTAGATTCTCTTTATGAGTCATATAACAAGCAGACAGAATTTGTACAGAACGTAGCTCACGAACTAAGAACTCCGCTTACAATAATTCAAGCAAAACAGCAGTTATTATTAGAAGAACCAGATAGTAAAATATTAGATAAATCAGAAGATATAAACATATCAATTAAAGAAACAAGAAGATTAACTAAAATGATAAAAGAGCTAATGCTACTTGCTACAAGTGATATGAATGAAATTAAGGTAGAAAAAGAAGAAACAGATATTGATGAAATGATAAGAGAAATTATAGTTCCTTATGCAGAATGTGCAAAGTTAGAAAATAAAGAAGTTGTAACAGAACTCGAATATAACAAAAAGATAAACATTGATATAAATAAAATTAGTCAAGTTATAATTATTCTTTTAGATAATGCAATCAAATATACAAAACCGGGAGATATGATAACAATAAAGACTACTAACAGAGATAATAAATGTATAATTGAGGTAATAGATACAGGTATTGGAATTAGCAAAGAAGGCTTAAAACATGTATTTGAAAGATTTTATAGAGAAGATAAGGCAAGAAGCAGAGAAACTGGTGGAACAGGACTTGGATTGTCAATAGCATATAAATTAATAAAAATACACGGAGGAAATATCAAAATAATGCAAGAAAATCCAAAAGGAACCAGGGTAATTGTCAAAATTTAACAAGCTAAAAACACAGTAAAAACAAGGGTTTCAGAACACTTTTGAAAAATATTAAAAAATTTTAAAAAAAGTGTTGACATTAAACATCAAACTGTGCTAAAATAAATCTTGCGTTCGACAAAAAGAACGTAAAAGTACATTGAAAAATAAACAAACAAATTCTTTAAATGAGTGGAGAACAAGGAATGAAAATTTCGAGTTCGTACTTAACCAAATAATTTGGAGAAAACCAAACAAAAAACCAGAAAATAAGATACAAATAAAAATGTATTACAGGATTTAGATATATAAAGCGAAAGCTAATATATACAAAAAAAATAGAGAGTTTGATCCTGGCTCAGGATAAACGCTGGCGGCGCACATAAGACATGCA
>OLSB01003810.1_pt1 | contig 10485 bp, 8 predicted proteins | sample 1672071 | NCBI WGS metagenome assembly OLSB01 (sample SAMEA3136642, study PRJEB25190) | human gut metagenome | biome: human gut; feature: human-associated habitat; material: faeces | place: Austria | collected 2013
CCGTTTCCCGGGCTTCTTCCGGAGTGGAGTTCAGGATGCTGTAGGCTTTCCTGCCGCTTACTCCGAACTGTTCCACCAGCTGGTTTTGCAGATGCACGTTCTTTTCAATGTTTCCCACTTCCCAGTTCCGCATGGTACTGATGCTGTGCTGTGGATAATCACAATCCACCACCAGTACGTTATACCCCTTCAGGTAATGGAAGTAACTGGCGAGCAATACCGTGAACGTGGATTTTCCCACACCGCCTTTCTGGTTGCTCAAAGCGACAAATAAAGGTTCTTTCTTCATAGGCTTGAATTTAGAGTGTATAATTTGTTTCATATCTGTCCGGATTTTTTCGTTTCATCATACGGCAATGCATCCGTTGGTATATGGCAATGACGCATTGTTTGCCGGTTTGCATGAATACATTGCATACCATATTGCACCAGTGTAATACCGGTTGCCGATGGGCATTGCCATATAAGGTGCATTGCATTCATTCAATATGGGGTTCAATGTATCCCATACTGCATTGCACGGATGCAATGTATTCCGTCATGCAGAATTGTCGTGCAGCATATATGGCATTGCACATATATGGATGATGCCGCATTCACATCATGCACTACCTGTGGCAGGCAAGCAATACCCCTTACAGGACAATGTCTCAATGTATGCCCTCATGCACTGTGCCAAAAGTAACGGCTATTTTTGAAACTTCCACCAACATTTCCCCTACCTGACATCAGATGTCGTCAGATGTCATCAAATGTCATATCAAACGCTGTTTACCAATCGGTTATCACTGTCTAATTTTGCAAAACCGGAATCAGACGATGGAAAAGAACTGACTTCGTCGGACCACAGCGTTCCGTGAACGTCGCGCTGCAATCCGACGAAGGAGGATTCTCTGTTCAAGCGAACAGAGCAAGTTGTGTTTTCGGCAGCCCGAAACTTTTCGGGCATCCCAAAACCAACTTGCCCGGCAAAAGCCGGGGGATTTTTCTCCAAAGTCGAAAAATCTGGAAAAAAGTCAAATCATAAATTCCCTAAAGTGCATGAAAGAAAGCTCAAGGAAAAAAATGGGACGAAAGCCCAAAGCAGATCCGGCCATACATCGTTACGGCATCAAGTTGACAAATGAAGAAAACGTACGCTTTGAAGCGGCATTCTCTGAATCCGGCATGAAAGAAAAAGCGGGATTCATCAAGAAATCCATTTTTGGAGGTCGCATTAAAGTTGTGAAAATCGACAAGGCGACAATGGACTACTACATCAAACTGACCGAATTCCACAGGCAGTTTCAGGCCGTCGGAAACAACTACAATCAGGTTGTCCGGACCTTGAAGAACAATTTCGGGGAAAAACGTGCGATGGCACTGCTCTACAGGTTGGAGAAACTGAGCATCGAACTGATGCTTGTATGTAAAAAAGTCATGGTGCTAACCCAGGAATACGAGCGGAAATGGTTGCAAAAATAAGTCACGGAACAAGCCTTTACGGAGCACTTGCCTATAACTGCGACAAGGTAACGGCAGGTACCGCCGAGATTCTTTCGGGCAACCGCATGATTTCCGACAGATTGGGATTGCCCAGTGAGGACATACGTCTGGCATTGCTCTCTTTTGAGAACTACCTGCTGGCAAACCGCAATACGGAGAAGCCCGTCCTGCATATCTCCCTTTCTCCGGCACCGGAAGACCGGCTGACTGATGGGCTATTGGTAGAGTTGGCGGAACGGTATATGCAGAAGATGGGCTATGGGAATCAGCCGTACATAGCCTACAAACATGCCGATACCCATAATGCCCACATTCATATCGTCAGTGTCTGTGTGGACGGACAGGGAAAAAAGATCAGTGACGCCTACGAGCACCGCCGTTCCATGACCGCCTGTCGGGAACTGGAAACGGATTTCGGCTTGCGCAACGGAGCGGACACGGAAAGGCGGAGTCCGAAAGCGGAACTAAAAAAGGTGGATGCTTCCTTGGGGGATGTCCGCCATCAGGTAGGCAACACCCTTAAAGCCGTACTGGAAAGCTACCGTTTCCAGACTTTCGGGGAATACAGCGCACTGCTTTCCACACTCAACATCGAGGCGAAACAGGTCAGGGGGGAATACAACGGCATACCCTACACCGGCATTGTCTATTCTGCCACGGATGATACCGGCAAGGTGGTCAGTCCGCCGTTCAAGAGTTCACGTTTCGGAAAACGCTTCGGGAATGAACTGTTGGAAAAGCGGATGTTGATGAATCTGAAAGCTCTCAAAGAGGGGAAATGGACACCCTCCATACAGGCGGACATCGCCCGTGCTTTGCGGCAGGCGGATTCACGGAAACGGTTTGTGGAACTGCTGGGGCAAAAAAATATCGATGTGGTGTTCCGTGAGAATGAGCGGGGACGTATCTACGGTGTCACCTTCATTGACCACAACCGACGGGAGGTTTTCAACGGTTCACGCATGGGCAAGGAGTTTTCCGCCAATGTGTTCAACGACTATTTCAAATGGTTGGAAAACATACCCGAAAAGGAACGGGGTGGACATTCCGCTACAGAGCTTTGGCAGCATCACCGTCACGAATCCTCTAGCACGCTCGAACTGGCGGCAGGCATTCTTTCTATGGAAACCAATCCGCGGGATTACGAGGAGGAAGCCTTTGCACGCCGCATGAAGAAAAAGAAGAAGGCCGGACGCAAACGTGGCATTTAGACAAAACAAGTATCAACCCATTTATATACAATTCTTATGCAGCAGGAAGACGATTTGAGGGCGCTTGCCAAAATCATGGAATTTGGCAGGGCCGTGAGTATTTTTCTTTTGGTGGTACACGTCTATGTGTATTGTTATCCGAGTATCACCGCGTGGAACTTGAACCTTGCGGTGATGGACAGGATTCTGGTGAATTTCAATAATACGACCGGGATTTTCAACTGCATTCTCTGGAGCAAACTGTTGGCAGTGCTTCTGCTGGCCGTTTCCTGTCTGGGTACGCACGGAGTCAAAGGTGAAAAGATAACCTGGCCTAAAATTTATGCGGCGCTGGTGGCAGGATGCGCACTGTTCTTTCTGAACTGGTGGTTGCTTGAGCTGCCATTGCCGCACGCGGCAAATACCGCATTCTATATTTTTACTCTTACGGCAGGCTATCTCGCCCTGCTGATGTCGGGGCTATGGATGAGCCGCCTTTACAGGCACAACCTCATGGAAGATGTGTTCAATATGGAAAATGAGAGTTTCATGCAGGAAACCCGACTGATGGAGAATGAGTATTCGGTAAACCTCCCGACGAGATTCTATTATAAAAAACGCTGGAATAACGGATTTGTCAATATTGTCAATATTTTCCGTGCTTGCATGGTTATCGGGACACCGGGTAGCGGCAAGTCCTATGCGATAGTCAACAGTTACATACGTCAGCTTATAGCCAAAGGCTTTGCTATTTACATCTACGATTACAAGTTTGATGACCTGTCCACCATAGCCTATAATTCTTTGTTGAAGAATATGGACAAGTATGAGGTCAAGCCCCGGTTCTATGTCATAAATTTCGACGATCCGCGCAGGTCTCACCGATGCAATCCTATCAATCCGGAATTTATGACGGACATTTCCGATGCGTACGAGGCGAGCTATACGATAATGCTCAACCTCAATCGCACCTGGATTGAAAAGCAGGGTGACTTTTTTGTAGAATCCCCCATCATTCTGCTTGCTGCAATAATCTGGTATTTGAAGATTTACAAGAACGGGATTTATTGTACGTTCCCGCATGCGGTGGAATTACTGAACAAGCCTTATTCGGACCTGTTCACCGTCCTGACTTCCTACCCGGAGCTGGAAAACTACCTTTCTCCTTTCATGGATGCATGGAAAGGAGGGGCGCAGGATCAGCTCCAGGGCCAGATTGCTTCGGCAAAAATCCCCCTTACGCGTATGATTTCCCCACAACTATACTGGGTGATGACAGGAAATGATTTTTCGTTGGATATCAACAATCCGAAAGAACCCAAATTACTTTGTGTCGGCAACAATCCGGACAGGCAGAACATCTATTCGGCTGCACTCGGACTATATAATTCCCGTATTGTCAAACTTATCAACAAGAAAAGACAGCTCAAATGTGCCGTAATCATCGATGAGCTTCCCACCATTTATTTCCGGGGGCTTGACAATCTGATTGCAACGGCACGAAGCAACAAGGTGGGCGTACTTTTGGGTTTTCAGGATTTCAGCCAGCTGACCCGCGATTATGGTGAAAAGGAGTCCAAGGTTATTCAGAACACGGTAGGAAATATATTCAGCGGGCAGGTGGTCGGAGAAACCGCAAAGACACTTTCTGAACGCTTCGGCAAGGTGCTCCAGCAGCGTCAGTCCGTTTCCATCAACCGTCAGGATGTTTCCACTTCCATCAACACGCAGCTTGACTCGCTTATCCCGGCATCCAAGATTGCCAATCTGTCGCAAGGTACGTTTGTCGGGGCTGTGGCGGATAATTTTGGCGAGAAGATAGAACAGAAAATATTCCATGCCGAAATTGTTGTGGACCATGCGGCGGTCAGTGCGGAAGAAAAGGCCTACAGGAAAATCCCTTTCATCAACGAATTCAAGGACAAGGACGGTAATGACATCATGATGCAGCAGATTCAGCGTAACTACGACCAGATCAAGTCGGACGCACAGGCCATCATCAACGAAGAGATGGACCGTATCAAAAACGACCCGGAGTTATGCAAGCGATTGGGGCTGGATAATGAAAAAACATCCAAGAAGGAGTAATCCTTCCTATCATTAAATATCAATGAAGTGCGTGGGGGGGATTTTCCCATCAATTCCCCCCATACTATTAGGCCGGAGTTCTGCAATAGGAGTATTCCTTTCATCTACTTCCCGAACTCCACGACAATCTCCGTCACTTCCCCATGTACTCTCCGCACATTCAGCACCCGTGCAGGAATCCCATGGTTGAAGCAGCATTGGATAAACTCCATCCCGATAAACACTCCTGTATTGTATTCCCCTGTATCGTTCTCCGTGTTTTTGCAGAAAGTTACGGTTCCTTTCATCTTTTCATTCCTTCTCTTGCGGTATTGTGCTTCCTTTTCGTACATCACAAAGACTTCTCCTCTGACAATCTGCACCTGTTGGCCTTCGGTTTGTAGGAATTGCAGGTAACTTTCCAGCAGGTCTTCCGGGCATCCGCTATGGGATAGCATGTTTCTTATCCCTTGTATCTGAATCGAATTTTCCATTGCTTTTTATTTGGCTATGATTATCTTTTTATCCTTGATGACAAGTGTGTCTTTCCCGCCATGATTCGTCAGGCTTACATCCTTCAAGTCAATACGGCTGTTGGAGATGGAAAACTCCTGATGAATCGTATCATTCCGCAGGAAGTGGATGTCCTGTTTGTATAGGTTCGGAATGGAAAAGAACAGGGCTATGATTCCGCCCATGCAGCATACCATCAAACAGGGTAAAGGCAACAAACCACCGCTGGTATTTTCTGTCATCCAAAACCTTCACTTCAACCGGTGCTGGCTCTTCGTTGATTGTTGCCTTTTTCTGGTTGCATATCACGCGGCATCTCAAATTGGGGAATTCATGCAGGCTGAACAGGTCCGGAATCTGTTGCAGGAATTGCAAGTATTGTTTGGTTTCCATCTGCACTTCCAGTTCCATGGTTACACGGATGACACTTCTTTTCATTATCTTGGGTTTCCCCAATGCGCCTGCGGGCTTGGCGACATTGATGGGACGGATGTCCGATGCTCCGTTATCCATGCTCATGACAAGCTCCACTCCGGTGTTTCCTAAAGAGGGGGAATCCGTAGGATGGGTTCCAAAAGATGAAGAACTTTCTGCACCTTCATATTCCGCTATCAGGTCTGATAGTTCACGCACCTCAGTTACTGTTACGTTCTTTGCCTCTGCATTGACAAAGGTTTCCACTTTGGTCTTGACCATATCGGTCAGAAAGGCTTTTATCTTGTTTTCGCTTTTCTTATGGATAAGGTAGCTGGGATACTTCTTCGTGAAGTTCCGGGCTACGTTTTCCATATAGTCCATTGTATAATCATAGTTACGATCAATAATCAGAAAAAATACAACGGATAGACTAAACAGGTTGGATGTTTGAAAATCATTCATACATTTTTCAATAAACAGTAATAATCAAATCTTTCTGGGTTTCAACGGCTTCATCAAAAATAAAATTCAAATCATCCATTTCTTCTTCATAATCATAATCACCAATGCCGTTTCCAGCTTCCAATGCAGTATATTGCTGTTTCTTGATTTCCAATTCTGACATCGGAATGCTTATGATATAAGGAAAATCGTCACTGAGTGGAATAGGTATGAAGCTACTCTGTTCGTCCAGTTGCCACAAGTTCTCGGCATTATAGATGATTCGTCCATAATATTCACAGACTTTTTCATATACATATCCATACATGAATGCCATGTGGGGAGAACGTTTCTCTCCGTTTACAATGTCAGCAAGTACACTGTAAGCATCTTCTGACGGACTTATTTCACTTTCAAAGTAATTATTTAAGCTGTCTAACTTCTCCTTCAGCGAAGAAGACAATTGGTTCAACAAATCCATATCATGCGAACCGTAAACGGCTTTTACTTTATTTGCATCTACCAAATAAGCATGAACATAATAACTCATATCAGTCTTGTTTTTAGTTGTTACTTACTTTTGACCATCTGCCCAATGAACCATATCGTATGGATAATATGGATGTCCTTTCAAAATACTATCATCAAGCCCCAATACTTTAACCAAAGCACCACTTTCAAAGCACCAATATCCATCATGGTTAATTCCGTATTTGTGATCATTATACCAAGATAAATCTGAATGTCCTCGATACCATTCTTTTTTGAGATATTTTTCCAAACGTTTCACTGCTTCTATTTTATCTTGTTTAGCTAATTCTGTTACAGCAATAACCGCTTGATAGGGTAACGGATATAAAACAGTGCCAGTTGTTTGTGTCCAATCAGGAAATCTATATCTAATGAAAGTATCATAGATATAATCTTTTACATCATTATCTTTTATCAATTGGACTAATTTTTGCATAGTATTATCATCATATTCCAACATGATGCCAATTGATAACATCCATAACATTTCAATATAAAATCCTTTTTCAGTCCAAAAACGTGGCATGATTCTAATAATTTCCATATAATTACCTTTCAAATCTTCAAGGTTCTTTCCTACAGAAAACTGCACTAACAAAGAACGAAGTCTAAAATTGAACAAAGAATCATATCCGATATGTTTACCAGAACGATGCAGTTGCTCATAATATAAAATTTCTTCATTATACAACTTTAGTTGTGATAAATATTGTTCTTCTGTAAAAAGTTTGTCTCTTATTTCCATATACATTTAATATTATAGTTATTATGGCCAAATCTCAGAAATGAAATCAGAAGTTTTTGATTTAATAGACTCATTTCCTTGAACTCTAATTTTTTTAGTTACAACTTTACCATTTTCAAAAATACGAGAAACAATCCTATCCACCTCTTCATTATCTAGTGCACGCCTAATTTTTCTTGATAATTCTATAGATATAATTCCTTTTTTTTCTAATCTAAGAATTTTATCTTTAATCCATATTATTCCCATCTGAGGACCTTTTTGGGTTTGACTAAGCATTGAGGTTTCATACTTAGTTTCATCAATAACAAATTTAGGCAATGGCGTCAAATTCTCATAAATTCCATCGATGCCTTTCCTAATTTTAGAATCCAAGCTGTTAGGTGCATCATCACCGATTCTCTTCAAATTATATCGTCTGCCATTTACACCTTTCTTTAAACTCTCACTAGTCAACAAATTAAGGCAGGATTTCATCTCTCCATAATTACCCTTTTGCTTATTGCTCGGTTCGTCTTTGTTACCACTTTGCAACAAAGATTTAAACCGTTCTTCCTCTTTTTCTAATATTTGTTTCATCTGCTTCACTTGGGCATTGACAACAGCCAGTTCTGCATCTGATATTTTTAAAGAAGAATTTGCTGTAAAGTTAGTATTCTCTTGAAAAACTTCATTCTTTTCTATTTCGTTTTTGACAAAATTTTCTGCACTACTTTGGACTGTGGGGTCGCTCTCTTTCCACACCTTCTCCCTAACCTCCAGATTATTCCTTTTGATAATCCCCGGTGACAAATACAGCACCATCATCATCGGAGAGTTTCCTACACTCATATACTCTTCTATTTTCACACAGAAGCAGTCCCAGAACCGGAAAATGTCCGCAATCTCCACTTCGTTGTAGATGAAATGAATTTCCCCGTTGTGCATGGCTCCTTCGTTCAGCCAGTCATAGAAGAACTGTTCTTCACCCTTGCACTCAAACGCAAGCGTAATCAGGTCTCCCTCGACCGGCAGACACTCCCGATTACCGATTTCCTCGCATACTTGGATGTGGAGTTGTATGATTTTTCTCAGATTCGGGTCATCATAGTGCTGGATGTGGCACCGATAGTTATAATAGAGTATCGGCACCTCCATTCCTCTTATTTTCAGAATAGTTTCATAAATCATGATAATACAGTTTCAGGTGAATGACTATGGTAATAGGTCACGGCTGATCCAATAGTATGTCTGCCCGTTGGACTGAAACGACTTGCCGGCGGCTTCGTCCAGCAGTTTCTTCTTTTCCTTGAAATATTCAATCAGCATGTCCAGCTCCGCATCCGTAATCATTTTCTTTTTCCGCAAGTCCTTGACACGGTAAACTTCAAAGAAAGGATAGTCGGTCGGACAGGAGGTAAACCTTTGCAAGACCTCTGACAGGGGCATTCTCAGGAAAGTCTTTCTCCCTACCTTGCAATATCTGTCCCTGTTGCGCTCTGAAAGGAAATGTCTGACCAGTTTTCTTCTTACACGTCGGGTTGAGGCATATTCCGGTGCGTTTAGGCTGTCCGTCTTTACACGTACGGTAGATTCTTCGGCATCTGTCTGTAGATAGTCGTCCGGACAGTCGCAGATATCCACCTTCGCTTGCTTTTTCTTTTTGACCGCTTCGTATTTATAGTCAACAATCAGCTTGGAGGGTGCTTCCACATACTTTCTCAACCGTTTGAACTCCTCTTCGTTGACAAGCAGATAATAGTCCAGTGTGGAGGACAGCGAGTCCGGCAGTACGATTGGCTGTGCAGGCAGGCTCCAGGCAGGTTCGGTATCCGGAAGTACGGATAGCATGGGTTGTACCCCCGACTGGCGGATATGGTAATAAGCTGTCATTGTCGAATCTGTCCTATATCGGTGTGTACCCACTTCGTCGAATGCCCTTGCCAGGCTGTTGCTCAGCAGGGTATTGTCAAACTTCACTTGTATCAGCATGGAATCCACGGCGGTGGTCAGTCCTTCCAGTTCCAGCGATTCGTTCTTTTGCGGAAACACCAGCCATCCCTGTGTCATGCTCCGGTTTGGAAAGTCCAGACAATAGGTGTTATGGTTCACCTCCGCATATTCGTTTTCATTTCTGATTTGTTCGGGATATACAATCAGTTCCCGTTTTTTCCGGCTGATGCGTGGTGCCGAGCAGTCTATCATGTTCCCGATTTGCAGCACGAAGTTGTTGAAGTTGTCCGGTTCTCCTCCGTAGAGCTGGAAGCCGATCATGCGGCAGTTGTTTTTTACCAGCTTGTTCACCAAGGTGGAGTCTGCCCACTCGCTGTTGAACCCTTTATCGCCGATGACAACCAGGATATTGGTTTCATCCGGACATTTGTTGAATTGCTCCACTCCGATCCGAAGGCCGGACCAGCTGCCGAATCGTCCGTATGTAGGCTTCAGTTGCTCGGCATTACGTGCTTTGGCGGAAAGGAAATCAAGCAGCTCCATGTAGTCGGGAGTCAGTTTGCAGATGGGGTCTTTCCGGTTGTCCGGTTCGTTGAAGGTAAGCACGGCACCGAACCTGAAAGAAAAGCTGTCGTCATTCACCAGTTGCGATTGCAGTCCCTGGATGGCATTCACCACGGCTGGAAACCGTTGGATGGTGTTCTCTTTTCCTTCCAGGACAAACATGAGGTTTATTTTTTGCAGGTCCTTCTCTATCTTGTTTTTGAAAGTCCCGTAATAGATTGGATTGCCGTTGACATTCAGCACATAGCTTTCCCGTTTATCGATGACCGGCATCGGAAGCCGGGTTTTGAAGCAGAAGCTCGTGTCATAGTTCCGGTAGGACAGTACCGGGCTGTAGCGGATAGCAGGCTGGCTGGCCGAAAGTTGCAGTTTCCACTTCAGGTCGTTGGATGATAGCGGCAAGGTGTCTTTCCGTTCCCTGTCTTTAAAGACGAGCGTGCTGTCCGGCAGCGAGGTTAGGTCTATATGGAGCTGTTGTTCGGGGGCGGTCAGCAGGCGTCCGTCTATCCATCCGATGACAGCATGCCCTATGCTGTCTGCGTCAAGCTGCGGCTTGTCTGCCACGAGGGTGCATCCTTTGTCTTCCGATATTTGATAAGG
>OLSB01003811.1_pt1 | contig 10483 bp, 10 predicted proteins | sample 1672071 | NCBI WGS metagenome assembly OLSB01 (sample SAMEA3136642, study PRJEB25190) | human gut metagenome | biome: human gut; feature: human-associated habitat; material: faeces | place: Austria | collected 2013
CTCCAGCGTTCGGCGCCGAGCTGGAAGCCCATACCACCGCCGATCTTCAGACGCTGCTCGATCAGCTGGTGGAGCAGGCGACGGCGGGCTGATAACCCTGTTGCCTTTACGGACCAAAGGGGCTGGCAACAGCCCCTTTTTCCGGGTTCCGTCCGGAGCAAACCGAGGAATAGCGGAGGTGCGCAATGCACAGAGAAGGAAAACGTTACATACTTGCGGATGCCGCGGCGAGAGGCAGTCTCTGGACACGCCTGTCGTTTCTCGTCATGGGCGCGGGCTGCATCCGGTACAAGCAGTTTGTCCGCGGCGCGGCATATCTGCTCAGCGAGGTCGGATTCATATTCTTCTTCCGGGATTTTGCGCTGCAATATCTCTCCGGGTTCGCCACGCTCGGCACGGAGACGCAGCGCAAGGTCTGGAACGAGGAGCTGCAGATCTTCCAGCGCGTCCCCGGCGACAACTCCATGCTGATTTTGCTTTTCAGCGTGCTGTCGATCGCCGTGTGCGCCGTGTTTCTCTATCTCTGGTATGCCAACGTCCGGGATGCCTGGCGCGCGCAGGAAAACGCCGAACACGGCTGCGCGATCGCGTCCTTCCGGGACGATCTCCGCGCCATGCGGCACGAGAAATTCCATGTGACGCTCCTCGCTTTGCCCATGCTCACCATGGTTCTCTTCACGGTGCTGCCGATCGTCTTTATGATCCTCATTGCCTTTACAAATTTCGACGCCGACCACCAGCCGCCCGGTAATCTGTTTACCTGGGTCGGCATGTCGAACGTGACGGATATCTTTCTCGGCAATGCGATCAAGACGCGCACGTTTTTCGGTCTGCTCGGCTGGACGCTCGTGTGGGCGGTCCTCGCCACATTCACCAACTACTTTTTCGGGATGCTGCTGGCGGTCGCCATCAACAGCAAGCTCGTAAGGCTCAAAAAGGTCTGGCGCACCTGCTTCGTCATCGCCATTGCCATACCGCAGTTTGTAAGTCTCCTGCTCATCTCCCGCGCGCTGGAACCGGCAGGCGCGGTGAACGTGCTTCTTATGAAGCTCGGCATTATCCAGACGCCGCTGCCGTTTCTTCTGGACCCGACGCTCGCGCGCATCGTCGCGGTCGTGGTCAATATGTGGATCGGCATCCCGTATTCCATGATCACCTTCTCGGGCGTGCTGATGAACATCCCGGCGGAGCTCTACGAGAGCGCCGAGATCGACGGCGCGGGTCCCATGCGGAAATTTATTTCCATTACGCTGCCCTACATGTTCTTCGTCACCGCCCCGGCGACGATCACGACGTTCGTCACGAACTTCAATAACTTCAACGTCATCTATCTTCTCACCGCCGGCGGGCCGTTCTCGCTCGACTACTATCAGGCGGGCAAGACCGACCTTCTCGTCACATGGCTCTATAAGCTGACCGTGAACCGCAACGACTATTCGCTTGCCTCGACCATCGGCATTTTCATCTTCCTGCTGGTGGGGAGCTGCTCGCTGATCGTATACAACCGGACCGGAGCCGTAACGAAGGAGGATCAGTTCCAATGAAAAACGCACGCATCCGCCGCCGTGTTTCGGCCGTCGCGCTCAACGCGCTCATCGCCGTCCTTGCCGTTTTGTGGCTCGTGCCGGTGTTCTGGCTGGTCATTTCGTCCTTCCGCGCCGAGCAGGGCGCGTATACGCCCTATCTCTGGCCGAAGGCGTTTACGTTGGATAATTATATTCGCCTGTTTACCGACCGTCGGCTGTTCGACTTCCCGCGCTGGCTCGGCAACACGCTCTTTGTCGCCGCATGCAGCTGCGTTCTCACAACCGTGCTTACGCTGATGGTGGCGTATGTTTATTCCCGCCTGCGCTTCCCGAAGCGACGGTTTCTCATGAACGCTTCGCTCGTGCTGGGCATGTTCCCGGGCTTTATGAGTATCATCGCCATTTACCACTTTATGAAAGCCATCGGGCTGGATCAGACGCTGCTGGCGCTGATTCTCGTCTATTCCGGCGGCGCGGCGCTCAATTACTATATCGCCAAGGGGTATTTTGACACTATTCCCAAATCGCTGGACGAGGCCGCGATCCTCGACGGCGCGTCCAACAGCACGGTGTTCTGGAAGATCATCCTGCCAAACGCCAAGCCCGTCATCGCCACGACCGCCATCAACGCCTTCATCAACCCGATTGTCGACTACATTTTCGTCTCAGTCATCATGAAGGATAACTACAGCAATTTCACCGTCGCCAAGGGCCTTTACACCATGGTGGACAAGACGAATATTTATGAATACTACACCGTTTTCTGCGCCGGCGCGGTCATCGTGGCGATCCCGGTCGTGCTGCTGTTCCTCCGCGTGCAGAAATACTACGTGGCCGGCGTTGTCGGCGGCTCCGTGAAAGGATAGTGTATGGATCCTGCAACGATATTCCACCGGCCGATGAGTGAATACGCCTTCGCGCTGGATGATACGCATTATGTGTTCCGCCTGCGCACCGGAAAGGGCGGGGCGGAGCGCGTCCGGTTTTACTACGCCGACCGCGCCGCGATGACCCCCGAACTGCAATTTTCCGTCTTGCCGATGGAAAAAATTCGGGAGGATAAATACTTCGATTGGTATGAGATCCGGCTTGAAACGTCCCTCGAGCGCATCGCATACTATTTTGAGCTTCAAAACGGCACAGAGACGCTCTTCTACTACGGCGACTGCTACGAAATGGCGGACACGCCCACGCGGGCGGATTATTTCCAGCTCCCGTTCAACCACCGCGCCGACCGGTTCGCCGCCCCGGCGTGGACGCGCAGCGCCGTGGAGTACAACATCTTCCCCGACAGCTTCGCCGCGGGAAAACGCCGCGCGCCCGGCGGCGCGGCGCCCTGTCGGGGCGGCACGCTGCGCGGTGTGGCCGAAAATCTCGACTACATCGCCTCTCTGGGGTTCAACTGCATTTACCTCAACCCGATCTTTGCGGCAAAGTCCTACCACCGGTACGACACGCTGAACTATTACCGCATTGACCCGCATATGGGCACCGAGGACGATCTGCGCGAGCTCGTGCAGCGCTCGCATGCGCTTGGCATCCGCGTCATACTCGACGGCGTATTCAACCACATGAGCTGCGGCCACCCCTTCTTCCGCGACGTACTGGAAAAGGGGAGAGCTTCCAGGTATTTTTCCTGTTTTTACGCTCTGCCGGAAGAGGTCCGTCTGCCGGCGCCGGGGGAAATGCCCGCGTACACCTGCTTTTCGTATGTCGCCGAAATGCCGAAAACGAATACCGCCGATCATTTCCTGCGGCAGTACTTCTGTGACGTCGGCGCGTACTGGATCCGCGAATTTGATGTGGACGGCTGGCGGCTGGATGTGGCGAACGAGACGGACGACGGCTTCCTGCGCGCATTTCGCGCGGCGGTCAAGGCGGCAAAGAGCGACGCGCTCATCGTCGGCGAGGTATGGGAAAACGCCGCGCATTACCTCGGCGGCGATATGCTCGACTCTGCGATGAACTACGACTTCCGCCGCTACTGCCGCCGGTTCTTTGCCGAGCGGACGGTGGATGCGGAGACCTTCGACACGAACGTATCCACGCTGCTGCTGCGCTATAACGAAAACGCCCTGTTCGCGCAGCTCAATTTGCTCGACAGTCACGACGTGAGCCGCTTCCTGACGCTCTGCGGCGGTAAGAGCGAGCGGCTGGAGCTGGCCGTGCTCCTGCAAATGACGTTTCCCGGCATGCCGTGCGTGTTTTACGGCGACGAAAAGGGGCTCCGCGGCGAGAGCGAGCCGGAGTACCGCCGCCCGATGGCATGGGACGCGCAGTCATCGCTCGAGGAGGCATACCGCCGCATGATCGCGCTGCGCCGAGCGCACCCTGCGCTGCGGTACGGCAGCTTTGCTACAAAGCTCGCCCGCGGCGAGGTATACCGCTACAGCCGGATCTGGAACGGCACGACAATCACGGTTACAATGAATCTTGGAGAGGAGCCGGTCGCGTCGGAAAAACGCGGGACGCTGCTCTTGAAAAAGGGCGAAAACCGTGACATAATCGGTGCGTGGGAATATGAGGTTTGGGAGGAACAAAGCGACGGCGGTAACGATCTATGATGTGGCGAAGGAGGCGGGCGTTTCCATCGCCACGGTCTCCAAGGCGCTGAACGACAGCAGCACCATTTCGGAGCGGACAAAGGAGAATATCCGGGAGATCGCCGGGCGTCTCGGCTACCGCCCGAACGCGCGGGCGCAGAGCTTTGCGCGTCAGGCGAGCGGGACGGTGCTGTTCATTGCGGACTTTTACCGGAACATAGCGTTTGAAAACCCGCACATGTTCGAGATTATCTCCGGTTCCGCCGCATACCTGAAAAAAAAGGGTATTCGCTCCTCTTTAAGCCGCTTACGCGGCACGAGGCGCCCGTCGTCATCCGCGATATCATCCAGGAGCAGCAGGCGGACGCGCTGCTTCTCCACGCGCACATCCTCACGGCGGAGCTCGCGGCGATCCTCTCGCGCGTCGACTTTCCGTATCTTGTGATCGGCAGGCCGAACCAGCGCAGCAGCATCTGCTGGATGGACGTGAACCATGAGCAGGCCGGACAGATCGCCGCAAACTTCCTGCTCGACAGGGGCTACCGGCAGATGGCGTTCATTATGGGACGGGAGGACGACGCCATCGCGCGAAGCCGTCTGACCGGCATACGGCAGGTGATGGACGAGGAGGAGCTGGCTGTGGAGGTCGTTTGCAGCCGCTCGCCGTACGAGCTGGACGATGCGGCGCTCGGCGAACTGCTCTCGCGCACCGCGCGCCCGGAGGTGCTGCTTTGCGCGAACAACCATCTGGCGCTCCATTGCCTGCAGCATATCCGCCGTCTGGGGCTGAAGATCCCGGAGGATGTGGCGCTGCTGACCTTTGATAATTACCCCTTTTCCATGCTCACCGACCCGACAATCACGGCCGTCGAGGTCGATATGCACGACATGGGCGTCAACGCCGCGCGGTTTGTCCTCCAGCGAATCCGCAAGCCGAACCTCCGGACGCAGTCGTATGTCACCTCCCCGTGCATTCTCGAGCGCGAATCAACATGAAAACGGCTCTCCGGTATGGACGGAGAGCCGTTTTTGTGGTTTAATCAGATGTACCCGCGCACGAGCGACACGCTCAGCGTGAAAAATTCTCGCATCGCGTAGTGGATGAAGCCGAACACGGTCGAGCGCGCCGGAACGCCGTAAAAAGTGAATCCGCCGTTTTTCCGTGCCAGACACAGCGCGCGGAAAACGTGAAAGTCGTTCGTGACAATGCCGACGCGCTCCGCGTCTTCCTCCAGCGCGTGAAGCATGGGGAGACTGTAGCGCATGTTCTCCTCGGTGCTTGTGGAGCGGTCCTCCAAAAAAATGCGATCCGGGTCGATGCCGCCCGCGACAAGATGATCGCGGATGCATTCCGCTTCACTCATCGGCTCATCCTCGCCCTGCCCGCCGGAGGCGATGCATATCGTATCCGGGTTTTCCTCCAGATAGACGCGCGCGGCGTTGATGCGCTGCCGCAGCGACCCGCTCGGACCGTTTTCATCGACTCTCGCGCCGAGGACGAGAATGGCGTCCAGCCCCTCGGGAGGCGTTCGGAACGCGCCGGAAAACACCAGACACTCCACGGCGAGAAACACGGCGACGGCCGCAATCACGACCGTATTCACCGCCCGAAGCCATGGCCGGGGGAGCGGCGCGCTCTTTCCTCTCTTCCACGCCCATTTCCAGAGAAAGAAGCGGCCGAAGCACACGGCCGAGAGCATCAGCCAGAGAAAGAGCAGCGACTGTCCGAACCGCACGGCGATACCCTGGCCGAGATAGTATAAAAGCGTCAATATCCCGGCGAACAGGAAGAGCCGGTTGATGCGTTGTTCTTTTTTTGTCATAGCGTACCTCCGGAAAAGTTTCCTGCCGGAAAGACGGGGAAAACCCGCTGAAAGTTCATTATAAACACATCGGAGAGAAAAGCCAATGGGAAAAGGAAAGTTTGAAGGATATCTGCTTGTCACGGATTTTGACGACACGTTCTGTCCGGAGCACGGCGCCCCCGTGCCGGAGGAAAACCGCCGTGCGGCACGCCGTTTCATGGACGAGGGCGGCCTGTTCACGATCGCCACGGGGCGGGACGTGCGCTCGTATTACTCCATCCGGGACAAATTCACCGTCAACGCGCCGCTCGTGCTGAGCAACGGCGCGGTGATCTTTGACGGGGAATCCGGCGAGAGCTGGTACGAGAGCTTTCTGCCGTTTTCCTGCCGGAACGACCTCACCGCCGCGCGGGATGCTTTTCCCGGAACGGGAATGGAGGTTCACCGCGGCGCGGATGTTCGCGTCTGCGGCCGCAACGCGACACTGGAGGAGCACCTCTCGCGCATGGGCGTACCGGTTTCGGAGGCCGATCCCGGACATATTCTGTATCCGTGGACGAAGGCGGTGCTTGTAGCGCCGGACGAGCTCCGCGCCGAGAGCAAAACGGCGCACGCGCTCTGTGCGTGGATCGCGGCGCAGTTTCCCGGACGGTACGAGGCCGTGCCCTCCGGCGCTCTGGTGGACGTGGTCGCCGCCGGGAGCGACAAGGGCAGCGGCGTGCATCGGCTTGCGGATTTTCTGGATATTCTCCCGGAACACGTCGTCTGCATCGGCGACGGCTGGAACGATATCCCCATGCTGCGCGCGGCGGGCCGCGCCTTTGCACCGGAAACGGCGCTGCCGGAGGTTTTGGCGCTTCCCGGCGTGACGAAGCTCGGCGCGCCCGGACGCTGCATCCGCGACGTGATAGACAGGCTTGAAGCGGATCAAAAATAAATTTTTATACAAATTTTCACCGAATTATTTGTTGACATTTCCAAGAGAAGAATTTATACTGAAACCAAATTCCGCAGATCGGAGCGAGGTCGGCATCATGAATGTGTCCATTCGTATGTTTCGATACTTTTTTACCCGTACTATTTCATAGTATGGTAATTTGTGATGCGGAAAATGACCTTGGAAGCGAAGGCTTTTTAGGCGGCACAGATTACACTGTGCCGCTTTTTTGTTTTTGGAGGAATAACCGATGATCGTCATTTTGAAAAACGGCGCTGCCGAAGAGAAGAAAAACCAGCTTATTGACTGGCTGAAGGAGCAGGGACTGCGGATCCACACCTCCGTCGGCGAGTATCAGACCGTCCTCGGTCTCGTGGGCGACACGAGCCGGGTCGATATGGACCTTATCGCGAGCCTTGGCATCGTTGATTCCGTTAAGCGCGTTACGGAGCCGTTCAAGTGCTGCAACCGCCAGTTTCACCCGGATGATACGGTCGTGCAGGTCGGGGATGTGCGTATCGGCGGCGGAAACTTCGTGATGATCGCGGGCCCGTGCAGCGTTGAGAGCGAGGAGCAGATCGTCGGGATAGCGAAGGCGGTCAAGGCCTCCGGCGCGCAGATCCTCCGCGGCGGCGCCTTCAAGCCGCGCACCTCGCCCTACGATTTTCAGGGCCTTGCCGCCACGGGGCTCGAGCTTTTGAAGATCGCCCGGCAGGAAACGGGGCTTCCTATCGTTACCGAGATCATGGGCACCTCCGCGCTCGATCTTTTCGCGGATGTGGACGTCATTCAGGTCGGCGCGCGCAATATGCAGAACTTCGACCTGCTCAAGGAGCTCGGAAGGCTCCGCAAGCCCATTTTGCTCAAGCGCGGTCTCGCCGCCACGCTCAAGGAGCTTTTGATGAGCGCCGAGTACATCATGGCGGGCGGCAATGAGCAGATCATCCTCTGCGAGCGCGGCATCCGCACGTTTGACGATTATACGAGAAACACGCTCGATCTTGCCGCCGTGCCGATGCTCCATGAGCTGACGCACCTGCCGGTCATCGTCGATCCGAGCCATTCTACCGGTCTTGCCCGCATGGTGCGCCCGATGGCGCTCGCTGCGGCGGCCTGCGGCACGGACGGCCTCATCATCGAAGTCCACAATGACCCGATGCACGCGCTGTGCGACGGCGCACAGTCCATCAAGCCCGAGGAGTACGACGCGCTCTGCAGGGACGTGCGGACTATCCGCGAGGTGGCGATGCGATGACGGCCGGGATCGTTGGCCTCGGGCTGATCGGCGGCTCGCTCGCCAAGGCCTACCGCGCGCACGGCGCGCGTGTCCTCGCCTTTGATACGGATGGCGCGGTGCTCTCCTTCGCACAGCTTGACGGCACGGTGGACGCCGTGCTGACAAAAGAAAATGTTTCCGAATGCGATATCGTTCTCATCGCGGTGCGCCCCGGCGCGGCGATATCGTATCTGCGCGAAGCGGCGCCGCATATCGGCGCGCGCCCCGTCGTCATTGACTGCTGCGGCGTTAAGCGGGAGGTGTGCGAGACCGCGTTCGCTCTCGCGCGCGAGTACGGCTTCGCCTTTCTCGGCGGTCACCCGATGGCGGGCAGCCACAAGGCGGGATATAAAAACGCCCGCGCCAATCTCTTCCACGCGGCGCCCATGGTGCTTGTGCCGCCGGAGGGGGACGATATTGCGCTCCTCGCGCGAGCCAAGGAGCTTTTGGCCCCGGCGGAGTTCGGAAGATTTTCCGTCACGAGCGCCGCGGAACACGACCGCATGATCGCCTTTACGTCGCAGCTCGCGCACATCGTTTCGAATGCCTACATCAAAAGCCCCACCGCGCGCAGCCACAGAGGCTTCTCCGCGGGGAGCTATAAGGATTTGACGCGCGTTGCGTGGCTCGACCCTTCCATGTGGGCGGAGCTTTTTCTGGATAACCGCGACAATGTGCTCTTTGAACTGGACGCTCTTGCGCAGTCGCTCGCGCAGTACCGCGCGGCGGTGGAGCATAACGATCTCGCGGCGCTCACGGCGCTTCTCGACGAGGGCCGCCGGCGCAAGGAGGAGGTAGACGGACGATGAAAACGATCCATGTAACGGCGTCACGCGAATACGATGTTGTTATCGGCGCGGGGCTTCTCGGCGAATGCGGGCGCCTCATCGCCGCGGCCGTTCCCGGCGCGGAAAAGGCGGTCGTCTATACCGATACGACGGTTTTCCCGCTCTATGCCGGGCGCGTGACAGAATCGCTCAGGGCGGCGGGCTTTACGGTATTGAAGGACTACTTTCTTGCCGGAGAACACTCCAAAACGTTCCGCAACTGGGAGCGTATCCTCCGTTTCTTTACCGAAAACCGCGTGAGCCGGAGCGACGTTGTCGTTGCGCTCGGCGGCGGCGTTGTCGGCGACATGGTCGGGTTTGCCGCGGCGTGCTACCAGCGCGGCGTCCGGCTCGTGCAGATCCCGACGACGCTTCTTGCCGCGGTGGATTCTTCCGTCGGCGGGAAAACGGCGGTCGATCTCCCGGCGGGGAAAAACCTCATCGGGGCGTTCTGGCAGCCGTCGCTCGTTATATGCGATACGGACACGCTCCAAACGCTTCCGGACGCCGTCCGGCGCGACGGCTGCGCCGAGATCATCAAATACGGCGTGCTGGACGGCGAGACGCTGTTCTCCAAGCTGGAGAAAAGCCTGGCGGACGAAATACCGGAGGATATCCTCGCCCGCTGCGTGGAGATTAAGCGCGATATCGTCGGCGCCGATGAGTTTGATAACGGCGCGCGGCATCTTTTGAATCTCGGCCACACAGCCGCGCACGCGGCGGAGCTTCTGAGCGATTATTCCCTCTCCCACGGCAGCGCCGTGGCGATGGGGCTTTGCTGCATGGCGCGCGCGTGCGCCGCGCGCGGTCTCTGCGCCGAAGAGGACGCCGCGCGCATCGAAGCGCTTGTAAAAAAATGCGGTCTACCGACGGAGCTTCCGTATACGGCGGAAGCGCTTGCCAACGCCGCGCTTTCGGATAAAAAACGCGCCGGCTCAACGCTTCCCGTCATCACCGTTGAGGGGCTGGGGCGCTGCGCCGTGCGGAAGATCGACGCTTCCGACTACGCCGAATGGCTTCGGCAGGGGGGCGCGCAATGAACTTTGTCATTTCTCCGGGAGCACGCACCGGCGCGGTGCGAATCCCGGCTTCCAAATCGCAGGCGCATCGCCTGCTCCTCTGCGCCGCGCTCGGCAAGGAGGCGGTAACGGTACGCTGTGACGGGCTGAACGCCGACATTCTTGCCACGGTCGCGTGTCTTTGCGCTCTTGGCGCGAAGATCACCGAAGAGGACGGCGCGCTGCGTGTTGAGCCGGTCAAAACTGTGCCGGACGGTCTCTGCGTTCTGCCCTGCGGCGAGAGCGGATCGACGCTCCGGTTTTTGATTCCGCTTTTCTCTTTGACCGGCGGTCTTGTGACTTATTGCGGCAGGGGACGATTGATGGAGCGTCCGCAGGATGTGTATGCCGCGCTTTTTAAAGAGCAGGGAGCCTGCTTTTTACAGGAAGACGGCGTCATCCGGCAGCATGGAGCGCTGAAGGGCGGAAAGCTCGTCATCCGCGGGGATGTGAGTTCTCAGTTTATCACCGGGCTTTTGTTCACGCTGCCGCTGCTTGACGGGGATTCAGT
>OLSB01003813.1_pt1 | contig 10478 bp, 5 predicted proteins | sample 1672071 | NCBI WGS metagenome assembly OLSB01 (sample SAMEA3136642, study PRJEB25190) | human gut metagenome | biome: human gut; feature: human-associated habitat; material: faeces | place: Austria | collected 2013
AGGACGGCCGAGATGACCTTGAGCGGCGAATAGCTGCTGATGCCGTATCTGGCCGTCACCTCGAGCGAAAGCTCGGTCGCGTTTCCCGTAAGGCGCCATTTTCCGGTACGAGGCTCATGGGCAACCTCGAATTTCCTCTGCTTTGCCGCAGTCATCTCGCCATCAGTTAACTCGAGCTCCTCCTCGATGAAGCTCATGACGAAGGAGGGGGGAATCCAGGGGGAGCCCAGGGTCGCCGCGATCTCCCCGGGGCCCAACTCACGTGGAAGCACCGCTTTCAGTTTCTCTTCGCAGGTGCGCAGCGCTGCGAGCCTCTCGACATCCGACTCGGTTAGGCCGAAGGCCGCCATATGTCGCTCGCGTCTAGCCCTGTACTCGGCAAGGTCATCTGGGTTAACGAGCTCCTCGTGGGGAATGGGCTGATCGACGTCGCCCATCCAGTCGACATGGGTGGTCCTCATCACGGCCTCCTCACCAGCCTGGCGATAGCCGAGCGAGATGAGGAATTCGGCCGGCACGGGGTCTGCCTTCATCGCAGCCGCCAAAACGCTCGATAGGGGCTCCTGCTCCGACTTCCTGGCAACAGAGACCCCATACGCGCGTGCCAGGTTTTTGATCGGGTCGGGAGTCTGATATGTGTTGTCGGCATCGGCACGGCTGAGCGCGACGGCAAGGACATCGGGCCCCACGCGGGGATTGGTGGACAATCGCCAGAGAACCTCCTCCGTGTTCATCCCATCGGTCGCGAAATCCCGTTTACTTGCCAGATATCCGAGCGATCTCTCGACAAGTGCCGCGATGAGGGGGTTCGATATGGTCGCGTAGCCGTTCCTGCGCTCGGTGGAGATGCGAACCCCCTCATCGAGCTCTCCCAGGGCGGCGATTAACGCCTCCCCGGTCCACGTACTGAATGACCTGTCGCGCCAGCTGTCGGGGAGGCTGCCGACATGCGCCGAGGCGATAACGGCACGGTCGGCCGTCAGGGGATGGACGCAGGTGTCCCACAGGCCGCTTTTCGTGAGAACGGCAACGGCTCTCGCCACCTCCGCACACGTCTCGGGAGTGCGGGCAGGGGGAATCGATACCGACTCTAACCAGGAGCTTTCCCCGGCGTCGAATCGATCGCTCTCTATCTTCTTCTGCATCGAATGGATTGCATCGAGCTTCTCGCCGATATCGCCGGAAAGATATGCCTCGGCGCTCTCGATTCTCGACGTGACCGGATCGCGGATGATGAGGTCGCCGAGCCTTTGCTCGGCCTCGGCGGCGCTGCAGCCGAGTAGTCGCCCGATGAGCGCCAGATCGACGCCGCCCGTGCGGTCATATGAGACGGCCAGGGCATCGGCAGGAGTCTCCGAACGGTCGGGGAGGGGTGCTTGGGGGCGCACGGTGCGCTTCGAGAGGATGTCGGCCTTGCGGACGAAGTTCTTCTTGGTGTCCAGCACCTCGAGACTGAAGAGGTTGATGCCGAGCGAGCAGTCGTGATAGCCCTTCATCGTGAGGACCCTGCGGTTCTTCGGATCATTCAGGCGACCGTAGCGCTCGGCGAAGCGGTCGTAGCGGTCGCTGAGGGCCTTGATTCCAGATTCGATTGCGGCGTCGGTCGATTTGGGGTCGCGCTCGAGCGAGATAAGCGCTCGAGCGGCATCCCTGAGCTCAAGCATTGCGCGTGCGCGGTCCTCTGCCTCGCGCCCCGCGGGCCGGAAACGCTCGACCGTGTCGCCGTTGCCGTACCAGATCGAACCGCCGTCGCCCAGCGTGAACTCGTAGAGCGCCGGATCGGTGGGGACCTGCGCGACCTCGGGCGCGGCAGACCTGTCTGGCATCCCCTCAAATGTATGAGAAATCGCACCGATGGCCTGATTTGCCAGGGACTTCCTAGCGCTATCGGCGATTCCTGCGGCGTCCAGGCCACTTACCAATGCATATCCGGGACCGTATGCGGTCATCTCCGAGCGCTGCTCGCCGACGGCCATGGACGGGTTGGAGGCAAGCAGCGCGTTCACGCGGAAGCCGTCCGAGTTCGTCTCCGTGCGGACCCAAACCGGCGCGTTGTCGTGCGTGATCTCCCGCGGTTCGGCGAGCTTCCTCAGGACGACGAGGTCGCACAGCGCGCTCGTTCCCGCCTGGCTCTCGAAAGTCTCCTTGGGGAGTCGTGCCATGCCTACAAGATCGCACTCGCGGGCAAGACTTTCACGTGTGGCCTCTCGGGCCTTGTCCATGGTATAGCGGCTCGTCAGAACGGCGACGATACCGCCGGGACGCACGGCGGCCACGGCCCTCTTGATCATGTAGTCGTGGAGGGGCACTCCGTCGATTTTTATCGCGTCTGAGTAGGGGACGTTGCCTATGGCGGCATCAAACGACCCCTCGGGGATCTCGCATTTGGCGATATCGGCGGCGACGATCATATGGTCGGGACAAAGCACGCGTGCAAGCCCCGCGCTCACGGGGTCGATTTCGATGCCGGTCACATGGACGTCCATGCCCACGGGGACGCAGCGCATGAAGTTGCCCGTTCCGCAGCCGGGCTCCAGAATCTCGGCCCTGCCCTCGTCACAGATGCCGGCATCCCTCAACGTCTCCCAGATAAGTTCCACGACGGGGCGGGGAGTGTAGAAGGCGGTGAGGACCGTCGCGCGCTGATCGGCGAACTCATCTTCACTCAAAAGCTCTTTCAGATCCCGTGATACCTCGGCCCAGCCACCGGTTGGGTTTTCGGCAAAGGCGTTTGCGGCACCGCCCCAACCGGAATAGGCTGAGATGGCGCGCGCCTCCTCGAGAGTGGCTTCTCGCCCCTCGTCCATGGTCGCCTTGAGGGCGCGCAGCGCCGCGACATTCAGCCTGGCGCGCTCCAGTGGCGAATGGCCGGCCTGGATATCAGGGTTCAGGTATTCGCTGTTGTGGTGGGCGGCTAGAGTGCGAGCACCGTCTCGTTGAGGGCCATCTCCTCGGCCATCATCTGGGCGCTGTTGGCCTTGCGGATGTAGTCGTCGTAGCGGCACTCGGCCATCGCGATCTGCGCGAACTCCGGTGTCGCCCCGCAGCTCTCCATGCAGCTGTCCTGCAGCTCCGCGAGCCTCGTCAGGTAGTTGCGCTCCACCGCCTTGAGATACTCCTCCGTCTCGCCGGCCGCCTCCATCCTGGCCAGATCCTCCGGAGCGTTCTGCTCCATGAAGGAATACCGGAGACCTCTCACGCCCCTGTACGGGTTCTTCAGCACCGACATGCGCTTCCTCCTCGAAATCATCCCTGTGGGCGAACTTGTCGCCTCCCGTTTGGCTTACATAAGATTCCTCTTGCGCCCCAAAGTCAAGGGCCAGCCTTTGCTGCACTTCCACGTTATGGGTTTGTTCTTCGGCGGGCGCCTCGTAAATCGATGAATCATCCATCGCGAAAAGGGAGATTTGCCCCTCTGCCGCAACAAAGCGCCTCGACGCTCTCTTGGCCATGGCGCTACGCCCCCTTTCGGGAGTTATTGGAGGTTCCGCGCGCACCGGCATCGAAGGAGGCGAGCATACTCTTTAGTCGCCTGGTCGTCATGGTTGCTGATTGGCCGCGCTCGGCCCGGTCGTCCTGCGAGGATCTCGCTCTCGGTTTGCGCTCGAATCCCGCCTTCTTGAGGGCGCGGTCGATTCTGCCCGTGGCGCCTCTCACCTGGGCGCAGACGCGTTCGATTCGGGCGAGAAGCAGCTCGGTATCCTCCATCGGGACATGAACCTCCAGGCCGTCATCGATCCCGTAGCGGCGAAGCGTTACGTGGGAGGCCATTGGGTCCATGCCCTCAAGGTCTATGTCTTCGGATGCCTTCGAGACCGCATCGAGCGCGACCGCATCCCCCTCGACGACACTGATAGGAGCGGCACCGGGGCACGAGGTGAGCCCCGTATAAGCGGAGGCAGGGTAGACCGTCTCGGGAACGAGCTCGCAATCGAGAGTCAGCTCGTCGCCCACTCGTCTGGCGAAGGGAACGAGGATTTCGAACCCTGCCGGATGCTCCTTAATCTTCCCGCCAAGCATATCGGCGCGCTGCCTGCTGAGGACGGTCGATGTATCGGCCTCGGGATGGTCGAGCTTGAATGCCGCAAGGGCGAGGATTCCCCTCGGGCCCAGTTCGGAGTGCTCGGCCATGGCGTCGAGAATCGTATCCCAGCCATGCGGATGACCCATAACCGCCGCGAGCATCTCGGCAGGAGCTTCAATGTGGCTCTGTTGCATTAATTCCTCCCCGTCTCAGTCAACTACCCATCGATGATGGGGGAGTGCGCCCATGCCTCCCGGCGCGGGAACAAGTGTTCACCGCGGCAAGGCGGATAAGCCTTTAGTCTGACGCCCTATCGGCGCCAGTATCCGTCGCCTTCGGAGCCGATGCAATCTCCGCGAGCCTCGTGAGTCCCGAGGCTATCTCGACCGCGTCCGCGCCCAGCAGCCAGTCGGTGGGCACGCCGAACGTCCTTGAGAGCGCCTTGAGGGAAACGGCGGAAGGCAATCTGACGCCAGTGAGCCACAGACCGATCGAGCGCGACGATTGCCCGATCATCCCCGCAAGCTCATCCTGGCCGATGCCCGTCGCCCTCATGAGGGCGGCCAGGCGTCGGCGAAAGAGCAGCAGGGAAGGTTCGGTTGTGTACGGTCCGGGCGCGTTCTTCATCTCGATCAGTACGTCCCGGCGTTGAAACCCTCGCCCTTGGTGTAATCGACGGTCACGGGAATCTCCGTCTCGTTGGGGAAGTAGACGCGGATGACCCAGTAGGGGATGTCGGAGCCCTCGGGACCCATTCCCTGATTGACATCGCTTGACTCTATGAGCGTCTTCTCGGGAACGCCGTATTCTGGGGTCAGGGACGTGAGATACCTTGCGACCACGTCTTGGAAACCGGTCTGGGTCATTCCCTCGGGCAGGTTATCGGGGACGGCCACGATCGATGGCTCGACCTGGATCGTCTCGCCCTGCCCATCCGTGGCGCCGTCTTCCGATTCATCATCCGTGCCGTAGCCATCGGCACCGACTCCACCGTCGGAGCCAGCCGAGGATTCCACCGCCGAGTTGTCGTCCGTCCTGCCTGTGGGCGGAAAGAGCGCGAACGCGACGTTGATTGCGATGCAGACTATGATGATACCTACGCAGGCGAGGATAATCCCTTTCGAATCCGGCCTCTTTCCCTTTTTGTACATGGCGAACCTTCCTTTCCCTTGTTGGCTATTTGAGTTCGACTCCGCCTATCCATCCCCAGTAGACTCCTGAGCCCTTACCGTAGAAGGCAATAAACTCATCGAGCGTCTTGGTGGTGATTGCGCCTTCGTTGCTCATGACCTTGCCGTCACCGACGTAGATGCCGATATGGCCATAGAGAAGTCCGGGGGTGCCGGTGCCGGGGTGGCTCGCGTCGCCGACGATCATTCCGACCTTGAGGTCGGCGGGGTTGTTGCTGTGACACCATGCCTTGACCATGTCGCAGGCGTTTCCACCGAAGTTACCGACACCCGCCGCCTTGAATACGTTTGTCACCCACGCGGCGCACCAGTTCAGACCGGGCGAGGGCGTGGACTTGCAGGCATTGACGACGGCGAGCTGGCTTCCCGTGGCGCCCGCGAGACCCTGACCCGAGCCGCCGAGGGTGCCGGACGTGATGGCGTTGTAGAAGTACTGCGCGTTGGTGTATCTCGATTCCCAACCGGAGGGCTTGCCTCCCACCATGGCGCACCGCTCCCAGCCCATGGCGTAGATCTTCGTCGCGGCCTCGAGATCGGTCGCATCCATGAAGGTCCGATAGGTATAGTTGCCGTCGGCACTGGAAAACGAGTCCCATTCGTCGTGATCAGACCAAAACTCGAGCTGGACATCGAGGTCATACCAGTTCCTGCCCTTCTCCTTGGCGAATTGAGCCAAGCGAAGGCGGCGCCCTCCGTCCCATTGGCCTATACCGGTCGCCTTGTTATAGACAGAGCCTCTCGAAATAATCTCGTCGTTTGTTTTCGGGCTTTTTCCGTCCAGCCAATAGGCATACGAACCCATTGCCTGGTCCGCCATCGGGTAAATCTTATGATTTGAGGATCCAGCGGACTCATGGCAGTAGTTGCCCATGATGGCGGCGGCGTGGATGTCGTCGCAACCGTGGTCTTTGAGGTACAGGTAGATGGTGAGCTCGTCGCCGTCCAGGCTGCCGCCGTTGCTCGCGCCCGCCGCCTGCTGACCGAACAGCACGAGCCCGAGTGACGAGACAAGGATCGCCCCCATAAGCAGAAGGCCACCGAGGGAGAGCAGCGAGGCGAATAGGGCGATGCTGTTCCTCCATTCCCTGAGGGAGAGAAGCCGCTTTCTGCCCTTACGGCCCTTAAATAGCCTTCGGGAGAGCTTGCCGCCGACGGCGCGCCCCGCCTTCTTGCTAAGGAAGGCCTGCTTGAGGGCGACCTTCCTCTTCCTGCGCAAAACCATCTTGCGATGGTCGTTTAGCTTTTTGACGGCGGCCGGGTCCTTCTTGAATGAACCCGGCCGGCGCTTCATAAGGATGTCGAGCTCGACCGCATTGGCGCGCTTAAGTGTCTTGGAGGCGCTACCGGCAACCGGGGCGACGGGGACCGTCGCCACCTTTTTCGCGAGCGACGAGGATGCCAGGAGCTGGGCCGAGGGCGTTGCGCTCGACACAGCGGCCCCGCGTCGGGAAGACGAGGCCATGCCGGAGGGGGAGAAACCCGATCCCTCCGAGGCTTCTGTGTCGGGCGCATCGACTTCGGATGCCCCTGTTATGGATGATTTCGCGAGCGATGCGAAGGTGCTGCCGTATGAGGCGGCGCCCGCGGCGGCGGATGCCGCACGCGAGCGCGTCGATTTCTGCGCGCTGAGACGAGAAAAGTCCGAGGATGCGGAAGCGCGCCGCGACTCGGCTTCGAGCACGGCGTGCACGGTGCCCGTACGCCGGCTGGCGGCGGTACGGGCATCCGCATGGGCAAGGTTTGACCTATATCTCGTCGAGCGCGTTTTCATCTACTAGCCTACGAAACCGGAGCCGTCGGCATACTCGGTCAGGCCCTCGGGGCTGATCTCGTCGGGGCTGGCAAACATGCCGCCGACGTCCTCACCGCTGTCATTCTGGTATTTCAGCAGGGTGGACATAGCAGCGGCCACCGATGCGCTACCAAATCGCTGGTCCGCCTGCGGCTGGGGAGCGGCAGCCACCTGAGAAGCGGTCTGAGCACGATGGCGCTGCGCTGCACGCTGGTTGGGGTACATGCCGTTGGTCTGCGCGAAGCTCGCTTGCGGGGCCTGCTGGGCAGGGGAGGAAGGCGCCGGCTGCGAAGGGGCCTTCGTCTGGATGCGCGGACGAGGCGCCGAATCCGCCTGCTGCTGACGGGCGCCATTTGCCCAGGAACCCGGCTGCGTATCGAGATCTCCGACAGGCTGAGCCTGCTCGGGAGCGGGCGCGGGCTGAGGCTTCACCTCGGCCTCAAGCCCGTTCGCGCGCTCTGACATTGCCACGAGTGCCGCCAGCGTGTAGCCTACCTCGGAGCCGGAGAGGGCCACCGTGCCGTTCGAGAAGGCGATATCACCGGAAGGCTCGCTTCCGAGCGTGACCCCGACAGAGGACAGCGCGAGGGCGAAATCATCGAAATGGGTATCGCTCTCGCGGGTGAAAACCTGATCGATTGCATTCAGGACGAGGTCCTTGAGCTCCGATTCGGCCTGTGCGCGCAGCTCCTCCTCGGTCGGGAGTCGGCGGGTGTTGTAGCGCGAGAAGTCCGCGCCCTCCTGGAAGTCACGAATATCCATATCTTCCATCCTTTCCTTATCGACGGTAACCGCGTTCCGGTTGCCGTCGCCATTGAAACCAAACTGGCCACTCGCAGGCCGTGTACCGGGTCGTGGACGCGACGGAGGAGCCATATGCGCAGGTGACGGAACGTAACGGTCGATTTCATCGCGCCTGGAGAGCGGAGTCGAAGACTGGGCGTCCTCAGGCTCGTCGAGGGAGGCGACATCGGCTCTCGACGCCGGCTTCACCGCCCGGCGCTTGATGTCGGCGGGACGGGTCGTGCAGATGTCGTAGAGCGTCGGGCAGGTCTTCTGGTCGATCTGGAAGTCGAAGTGGACCACGCGGTTCTTGAAAACGTAGAGCCCCTCGCCGGGATGGGCGGTTGCCAGAACCTTCGTCTGGCTCTCGGAGAGGTTGAACAGCTCCTGGAAGTCGGGGAGGAGGTCGCTTGTCTGCTGCAGGATCGTCACGAAGGGCGAGTTCTGGAACATATAGCGCGTCTCCTCGCTGTTGAGGACGCGGGAGAGGTTCTGCGTGATGGCGTTAATGTAGAAGTCCCATTTACCGCCGCGCGTGAAGAAGCGGTCGATCTGGCTGCGGGCGTAGGGGCTGTCGAGCAGGAGCTGGAACTCGTCGATGATGAGCCAGGTTCGCCTGCCGGCACGGCGGTTCGCCGAGACGCGAACCCAGATGTGGTCGAGGATGATGAGCAGCGCCAGCGGCTTGAGTTCGCTGGACAACTCGTGCAGGTCGAAACACACGAGATTCGATTGGAGGTTCACGTTCGTCGGGTGGTTGAACAGCGACAGCGTGCCCGTGACGTAACGGCGAATGAGTTTAGCCAAGTCGCGGGCGTCGCGCATGTCAGAGCCCTGCTCGGACATCAGGAAGTCATAGATGTCCTGGAGCGTCGGAAGGTTCTCAGGTCTCGGGTCGTCCAGGTACCGGTTGTATGCGTATGCGGCGGCGGCATCGAGGACGTTTGCCTGGGCATCGTTGACGCTGCTGGCCATCATGCGAACGAGCGACTGGATGAAGGACACCTTCGCGGGCACGGGGGAGGATTTCGTCTCCGGGTCGTCCGAGCCGTATGCAAGGGAGATGTCGAGGGGGTTGATGAAGTCTCCCGAGTTCTCGGCGATGCGGATGACCTGGCCGCCCAGATACTCGGTGGGCGTGACATACTCGCCCTCGGGGTCGATCGTGATCACGTCGTCGTCCGGATGCTTCAGGTGCACAGGGATAATGCGCGTGATCTTCGAGTTGAACGACTTGCCGGATCGGGGCTGTGCCAGCGTGAAGCTGTTCGTGTGCTCATGGGACACGGGGTCGTAGACGATAAACGAGCGGGTCTCGGCGTTAAGGCCCATGATGTTGCCGCCCGGGTCGTTCATCTCGGCGGCGACGAACATCAGCATGTGTGACAGGGGGTCCGTGGTCAGCGTTCGCTCATACGGGATGTAGGGGGCGCCGATCGGCAGGGCGGTCGAGAAGGACTCCTCGCGGAGCGCGCGCCATGAATCGGGATAGGGCTTCCTGTGGGTGGAGAACACCTTCTCCACCTCGCGGCAGGCCTCCTCGAGTTCAGTCTCCGTGCGCCCCTGGACGGTCACGACAGTCGTGACGCCAAAGGCGTGCATCTCCGCGCTCTCAAGGTCGTCTCGGAACGCCTCGGCGTCCTCCTGGGCCTCGCGCATCGCGGGCGGCATGTTGTTCTGGTCGACGAAGTAGCCGACCTCGGGACGGCTCGTATTGAACTGATAGGTGTTGTTCTCCTCGGTAATCTCGTGCAGATGGTTCTCGGCGGCTGAAATTGCCGCGGAGAACTCCCAGGGACGGATATGCCATGCGACGGTGAGGTCGTAGGGCAGGCCCGTCAGGTCCGAGATAAAGGAGTCCTTCATGGTCTTACCGTAACCGTCAAGGGTTACGTCGTATGTCTTGACCCAGCGACGACCGACGATCATGCGGGGGTCGCCACGGTAGCCGTCTGCGGTGAGGACTGAAGAGGGCGCCACGAGCTCGCGGGTCGTCAGGCCGACGGTCCCGGACAGGCGCTCGAAGTTCGCCGTGCCCGGAGCGTCATCCTGGCGCGTCATGGTCTGGATGATGTCGAGGCGCTGCTGGCCGTCGAGGACGTGTGCGTCGGAACCGAGGTCGCGCATGAAGCGCAGGAAGGAATCCGCCTCCTGGGACAGCCGGGGCACCGCGCGCTCCAGCGTGTCGGCGGAAACGGCAATCGTGATGATGCGGTCGCGGCGCACCGAACGGGAGGACTTGGCGAGCATGGAACGCGTCCACGCGTTGTACTCACGTCGCAGTACGTTGCCGCGCTCGTCGCCGGGAACCTCGCGGAACAGCAGGTCGGAGGCGAACTCCTCCGGGCTCACACGCTTGTTCATGATGAAGATGCCGAGACGAACCGTATGGTCGAGCGAGTCGAGGTATCCCGCCCACGCCTCGCGCACGAGATATTGGTCCTCGGGTCGCGCCCCCTGATAGTTGACGTCATCGACGCGAAGGGCGATGGAATAGGTCTCGCTGTCGATACGCATGACGCCGTCAACCGTGAGCAGGGGCCGGTATTTGACGCCCTGCGCCGAAATCATGGAGTCCCGGTGCAAATCGACAATGATGCGTATGGAGGGATTCTCGGCCAGCACCTCTTCGGCCACGGTGCGGCTCTTGTTGTAGGCCTGGTTGAAGGAGGGAGTGTCGCAGTGGGTG
>OLSB01003817.1_pt1 | contig 10472 bp, 7 predicted proteins | sample 1672071 | NCBI WGS metagenome assembly OLSB01 (sample SAMEA3136642, study PRJEB25190) | human gut metagenome | biome: human gut; feature: human-associated habitat; material: faeces | place: Austria | collected 2013
CACACGATAGTTTAGAGAAGACTTTCTCTCACCCACACGATAATTTAGAGTACCAAAAAAATAATCCCCGTGTGAAACACGGGGTTTTCCTTATACAAAAAGAGATAGGCGAAGATTCGCCTATCTCAACTGTCCATCACATATAACCGCTAAGCCGTTGGATTAGCCGGTTTTGGAAGTCTGTCAGCAATCACCTGCATCAGGCTGTCTGTGCAAGGTAACTCGTCGAAGGCAGGACCGTCAGCAACAGCTATCAGTGCTGCGTCTTCTGCAGGAGCCAGAACTCCTCCGAGAACTTCGCCTACCTGAGCGTATCTGTATGCAAGAACTTCATCTGACATTTCATCGGAAATATCGTCTGTACCTTCCCAACCGAAGTCAGCTTCGAAGATATTAGCAATTTCTGCTGCAACTTCCCAGTTGCTGAAGAGAATATCCTCATCAATTGCTGCCTCTACAAGCTGAATTCTTCTTTCGGTGTTGGTGTATGTACCATCGATTGAAGCAAATCCGGTTCCAGGGATTACCACATCAGCCTTAGCTGCCAGCTCAGTCATGTGAGTATCACATACTGCAAGGAATTCAAGCGCATCAGTGTCTACTTCTGCATTTTCACCGAATACTACCAGAGCTTTTACGCCTTCAAGAGCTTCCTTACCTGCAGTGATTCCCATATCAACAAGTCCCTGTGAATTGTTCTTTGCCTTAACCTGAAGCACGCCGTCACGAGGAGTTCCTATATGTCCGGATACCAGAGCGATATCAGCAATAAGAGTTGCAGCATCAACTGTAAGGTTGTTCTGCTGATATACAATCATTGCTTTCTTGGCTCCCATGTATGCATCCGCAATTGATTTTGCTTCTTCGCTTACCTTTACATCTGCTAGTGAGGCTGCAAATTCATCATAACCGTTAACCTTCTTTGCTTTTCCGCTTTCAAGTACGGCTTTGGCGATTTCCTTAAGGAATCCGAGGCTGTTTTCTCCGTTACATACATCGATGACCCTTGCGCCTGCTTCCTGAGCCTGTCTCATCTTAAGTGAAATAACTCTGGAATCTTCATCCTTGAATCCGACTTTAAGGATTACATTGGTTGAAAGCAGCTCATCAATAGTATTTGGAGAAGCATCAAATCCAAGAACTTTTGCAAGTCCGTTGGCTCTGTTGTTCATGCAGAGAACCTTAGCTCCCATTACTTCTGCCATCTTCTTCATTGCATATGCTTCCTCATTGGTATATCTGTCGGAGATAGCAACAGCTATGGCATCTTTTCCGTATTTTGCTCCTATGGTCTGACATCTCTTTGCAATGAGAACCAGAGCTTCATGGTAATCAGATTCTCTGAATCTTCCGTCTTCCTTAACAAACGGATCTTCCAGTTTGTCTTCCAGTACGGAACAGTCAAATCCCCATTTACCCTTTCCGCAGATAAGGCCTTTGTTTACTGCGCCTTCTTTGTCAGGGTTTGCCTTTATAAGCATGTCACCGTAGGATTCAAGCTTAAGGCTGCATCCTACCGAGCAGTATGAGCAGGTGGTATCGGTTTCTTCTGTAGGCAGAGGAGTTTCCTTAACCATAGTGGTTCTTTCCTGCAGAGCACCTGTAGGACATACGCTTACACACTGACCGCAGGAAATACATCCAGACTGGGCAAGAGGTTTTTCCATATTTGGTTTTACAACAGTGTCAAATCCTCTGTGCACAAGGCCAAGAGCTCCTACACCTACAACCTCATCGCAGACTCTTACACACAGTCCGCAGAGGATACATTTATTAGGGTCTCTTACAATGAACGGATGATCATCTTCGAATTCGATGGTATTTTTGTCTCCTGCAAATCTTTCAGGCTTAACATCATACTGGTTTGCATAATCGATTAGCTTACATTCGAAGTAATCATGGCATCCGCATTCAAGACATCTTGAAGCTTCTGCAACAGCCTGCTCTTCGGTAAATCCGCAAGGAATAACTTCGCTGAAATTACCCTTTCTTTCATCAGCTGAAAGCTGAGGAATTTCAGGTCTGCACATTCTTTCTCTGTCTTCGAAAGTTTTTTCCGTAATGTCATCTCTTTCAACGACATACGGTTTTTCATATTTGATAGTTTCGCCGTAGAGATAAGCATCGATTACGTCTGAAGCCTTCTTGGCATCTGCAATGGCTTCTACAGCGATGGAAATCTTATCATTACCGCAGTCACCACCGGCAAATACTCCCGGGATGCTGGTCATGAAAGTGTCAGGGTCATATGCTATTGCGTTCTTTCTTGTCTTGTCACAGTCAAAGATTGAAGCATCAACAGCCTGACCGATTGCAAGAATCATAGTATCGATAGCAAGAGTTTCTGTCTTTCCCTCTACAGGAACAGGTTTTCTTCTTCCGGAGGCATCCGGTTCGCCAAGTTCCATAACCTGAAGGACTACTTCCTTTACATGGCCGTTTTCATCCTTGACAACTTCCAGAGGGTTTGTCAGGTTCTTGAAGATTACGCCTTCTTCTTCGGCTTCCTCTATTTCAACCATATCTGCCGGCATTTCATCTTTGGTTCTTCTGTAGATATTGTAAACTTCCTTTGCACCCAGTCTTACCGCTGTTCTGCAGGCGTCCATGGCAGTGTTTCCGCCGCCGACGATGGCAACTTTGTCGCCCAGTTTGATTTCTTCGTTTCTTACTACTTTTCTCAGGAAGTCAATACCGCCGATAACGCCCTCTGCATCTTCTCCCTTGCATCCTACGCCTGTGGACACCCATGCGCCGATTCCAAGGAGAACTGCATCATAATCGCTTCTGATGGTTTCAAAAGGAATGTCAACTCCTACTTTTGTGTTTGTAACGATTTCAACACCCATTCTTTCAATGGTGAAGATTTCTTCGTCCAGTACAGCTTTAGGAAGTCTGTATTCAGGAATTCCGTAACGAAGCATACCACCTGCTTTAGGCATTGCTTCGAAAATGGTTACGTCGTGTCCCATCTGTCTCAGGAAGTAAGCTGCAGATAATCCCATAGGACCACCGCCGATGATGGCAACGCTCTTGCCTGTAGCTTCTTCACATTCAGGAATATATACATCGTCTGATTCAAGATCGTAATCAGCTGCAAATCTCTTTAACTGCTGGATTGAAATCGGTTCATCAACAAGACCTCTTCTGCATTTTTCTTCGCAAGGATGAGGACATACTCTTCCCAGAGAAGCAGGAAGCGGAATTTTGTTCTTAACCAGTTCAAGGGCTTTTTCGTATTCACCATTGGCGATAAGACCTACATAACCCTGGCAGTCTGTCTGTGCAGGACATGCAAGCACGCAAGGAGGTCTGCAGTCACCTACGTGATTTGAAAGGAGCAGTTCAAGGTTTGTCTTTCTTGATTCAACTACTCTGTCTGTATTGGTTCTGATAACCATTCCCGGTGCGATTTCTGTTGCACATGCTTTGCAAAGTTTAGGGTTTCCTTCAACTTCACACATACACAGACCGCAGGAACCGTAAATCTTGGTTCTTTCGTCGTAGCAGAGAGTAGGAATGAAAATATCATTTTCTCTGGCAACTTCCAGAATGGTTTGGCCGGCAACGCCTGTTACTTCTTTGCCGTTTATATTCAATCTGAATTTATTCATTGCTGTTCCTCCTCTCCTATTTCTTTTCTATTGCACCAAACTTGCAGGTTTCAAGACACTTGCCGCACTTGATGCATTTTTCTTTATCGATAACGTGTTTTTCTTTAACTGTTCCGGTAATAGCTCCCACAGGACATTTCTTGGAGCATAATGTACATCCCTTACAAGCATCTGTGATGGTGTAGCTGATAAGAGCTTTACACGAACCTGCTGTACACTTGTGGTTGTAAATATGATCTTCATACTCGTTTCTGAAGTATTTCAGGGTAGTCAGAACAGGGTTTGGTGCAGTCTGCCCGAGACCGCAGAGAGAACCGTCTTTTATCTTCATTGCCAGTTCTTCCAGCTTTTCAATATCTCCGTCCTTGCCCTCTCCTCTTGTAATTCTTTCAAGAATTTCAAGCATTCTCTTTGTACCTATACGGCAGTAGTTACATTTACCGCAGGATTCATCTCGAGTAAAGTTCAGGAAGTATCTTGCCATATCCACCATGCAGGTATCTTCGTCCATTACGATCATACCACCGGATCCTACGATAGCACCTGTCTTGTTAATATCTTCGTATGTTACAGGAGTATCTATAAGTTCTGCAGGAATACATCCGCCGGAAGGTCCTCCCATCTGAACAGCCTTGAACTTTCTGTCGTTCTTGATTCCGCCGCCAATGCCGAAGATAACGTCTCTCAGTGTAAGACCCATAGGTACCTCCACCAGTCCGCCCTTCTTGATCTTTCCTGCCAGAGCAAATACCTTTGTACCCTTTGACTGCTCGGTGCCCATTGCTCCGAATGCCGCTCCTCCGTTGTTTATGATCCAAGGAACATTGGCAAGGGTTTCAACATTGTTGATATCTGTAGGCTTCTGCCAGAATCCCTTTGCAGCAGGGAAAGGAGGTTTCAGTCTCGGCATACCTCTTTCGCCTTCAAGAGAAGCGATAAGAGCAGTTTCTTCACCGCATACAAAAGCACCGGCACCTGCTTTGATATAGATGTCAAAGTCAAATCCGCTTCCGAATATATTCTTGCCCAGGAAACCTTTTTCTCTTGCCTGTGCCATGGCAATCTCAAGTCTCTTGATTGCCAGAGGATATTCTGCACGGCAGTAGATAACTCCCTGGCTTGCTCCCATAGCATATCCGCCTATGATCATGCCTTCCAGCAGTGAATGAGGGTCGCCCTCCAGAACAGAACGATCCATAAATGCACCAGGGTCACCTTCATCGGCATTGCATACCAGATATTTTTCCTTTCCGGGGCTCTGCTTTGCAGCATTCCATTTGAACCATGTAGGGAATCCTGCACCGCCTCTTCCTCTGAGTCCGGAAATCTTGATTTCTTCAATTACTTCTTCAGGCTTCATGGTTTTAAGAACCTTTTCGATAGCCTTGTAACCGTCAACAGCTATGTATTCTTCAATATCTTCAGGGTTGATGATACCGCAGTTTCTCAAAACAACTCTCTGCTGTTTTTCAACAAACTGTTCGTCCTCTTTTGAGATGGCCTGTTCCTCAAGAACCTTGCCTCCTACAAGATGACTTTCAACGATAGCTTCTACCTTGTCCGGCTGAACCTTGACATATCTTGTCATTTCGCCGTTATCATCATAAATATCAACTATAGGTTCCAGGTAACATGTACCTACACAACCTGTGATGTCAACATCAATATTGAGGTTTTTCTCTGCAATCTGTTTTTCAAATTCTGCAGCGGTTTTTTTGGCACCTGTAGCGATACCGCAGCTGCCTTCTCCTACTACTACTCTCATGCTGTCACCTCCTATGCTCTTTCTCTGATTTCGTCGAGAATCTGCTTAACTTTATCTTTTGTAAGGTTTCCGTAAGTTTCATCTCCATCTGCACTCTTAACCATCATAACAGGCGCCAGTGAGCAACATCCCAGACAGGCCACATTGTTCAGAGTAAACAGACCATCTTCGGTTGTTTCTCCGTCCTTTATGTTCAGATGCTCGCAAACGGCTTCTTCAATCATTTCGGAACCGTTTACATGACAAGCTGTTCCCTGGCAGAGCATTACAAGATACTTGCCGATAGGCTGTAATCTGAACTGTGCGTAGAAAGTTGCCACGCCGTAAATTTTTGCAGGTTTAATGCCTGTAGCTTCGGATATGTAATTGATGGTATCTATGGAAAGATAACCGTAGATATCCTGAGCCTTCTGCAGGATAGTAATCAAGCTACCCGGCACTTTTGCATACTGGTCAAGAACCGGCTGCAGTTCTTTAAACTGCTCTCTTCTGTTCTCAGCCGCATTGCAGTTACAAACTTTTTCACTCATTTTAGTACCTCTCAAAAAATATATTACATTCATATATAGTACAACAAAATAATTGTAGCAAATATGGACTTCAAAATCAATAAATCTTTTTTTTATCAAGCATGTATATTTTAACTCTCTCAATACGCCTTTCTCGTATGGACATAATCTTGAATCTGTAATTTTCAAACTCAATTATTCGACCGATGTCCTTTTCCTCCGGGATTTCTCCGAGGATATCAATAAGAAAGCCGCCTATGGTTTCACTGCTGTCTGACTGCAGGTCAATTCCGAGTTCCTCATCCAGATCATCAAGATCAACATCTCCGTCCACAAGATACGTGTCATCGTCTATTTTGTCAATGATTTCTTCTTCTTCATCATACTCATCGTCTATATCACCCATTACCTGTTCTATGATATCTTCCATGGTGACAATTCCACTGAATCCGCCGTACTCATCAATAAGTATGGCTATCTGTTGTTTCGATTTCTGCAATTCAAAGAAGAGTGAGTCAATGTTCTTTGTTTCCGGCACGAAATACGCTTTTCTCAGTATGGATTCTATATCGACATTTTCAAAATTGGTTTCTCTGGCTTTTATAAGGTAGTCCTTAATATGAAGGATTCCTATGATATTGTCGCTGTCTCCCTTGCATACAGGTATTCTGGAATAGCGCAGAGTCATCAGCCTATCCAGATATTCTTCCGGCGAGTCCTGAATATCGATGAGAAAAACATCTGTACGAGGTGTCATTATCTCATAAGCCAGCTTATCATCAAAGGCAAAGATGGAATTTATCATCTTTGTGCCTTCCTCCTTAAGCACGCCGGATTCTCTTCCTACTTCAAGCATGGACATTACCTCTTCTTCGGAGAATGGCTCATCCTCAACATGAGTTTTCTGTCTGAATATCTTTAGAAAAAGATTCGCAATGCACATAAGCAGCATCGTAACCGGGCTTAGCAGGGTGGAAAATCCATCTGTGAATTTCATGAGTTTCTCGGCAATGGCTTCATCATGCTGAAATGCCAGCTTGTGTGGGAAATATTGTCCAAATATCATCAGCGCGGCAAAATACACTAAAGTAAGTTTCCAGTCAATAAAAGCATACCAGGCGCCGAGGATAGCAGTAAGAATCTGCATAAGCCTGTTTGCAGCCTGATATTTTTCTATGATTCTGCTGGATGCTCCCAAGGCTGTATTCAGGGCTGTGAAAAATCCGTGAACTGATACAAGTAATACAATAATAAATATTCGGACGGACATACTGTCGGGGTCACTTAACATAGTTTTTCCTCTCTCTTTTAATCTTTTAGTTGTTGATTTTTTTCTTTTCTAAGCATATAGAACGGCTTTACAGGTTTATCCGTTTTTATTTTCAGAATTTGCTGTGGATGCGGAGCTGAATCAATGGGCTCACCTTCCTCATTATACATTTCGTCAAGCGTCTGAGTAAAGAAATCGCAGTCGGGACCGAAAATTTCTATTCTGTCTCCTCTGACCATCTTGTTTCGTTGCTCTACTGTGGCATAACCGGTTTTCTCGTCGTAATCCTTGACAAGTCCTGTGAATGAATAGTCCCTGGTGTACGCGCTCGTTCTGTAATTCTGATCAAGATTTGAGGGCTGATTAAAATAAAATCCGGTAGTGAACTCTCTGTGGCTTACCTTGCATACTTCTTCCATCCATTTCGGGTCAAATCTGTAGCTCTCAGAGTTACCGCAATACGCATCAATTGCTCTGCGATATGCCGACACCACAGTTGCCACATAGAATACGCTTTTCATCCTTCCTTCGATTTTAAATGAGGATATTCCGGCTTCAATAAGTTCCGGGATGTGCTCTATCAGGCACAGGTCTTTTGAATTAAGTATATAAGTGCCTCTCTCATCCTCCTCAACAGGATAGTACTGTCCCGGTCGTTGTTCTTCCACAAGAGAGTATTTCCATCTGCACGGATGAGCACACATGCCGCGGTTGGAATCTCTTTCAATCATAAAGTTGCTCAGCAGGCATCTTCCGGAATACGAAATACACATTGCTCCATGAATAAAAGCTTCCAGCTCCATATCCTCAGGAATTTTTTCTTTTACCTTTATGATTTCCTGCAATGTCAGTTCGCGTGCAAGAACCAGCCTTTTTACTCCTCTGTTATACCAGAAAGCTGCCGTTCTGTAATTAGTCATGTTGGCCTGAGTGCTCAAATGCACCTCCGCATCGGGAATGACTTCAAAGATCATGTCAATCACTCCCGGGTCGGCTGCAATGAATGCATCAAACCCCATATCTCTGACCATGTTTAAATAGTCCATGAGAGGTTCAATATCCTCGTTGTGAGCAAAGATGTTGACGGCAAGATGACATTTTGCTCCATGGCTGTGAGCAAAATCTATTCCTTCTTTCATTTCTTCTACAGTGAAGTTTCCGGCTCCTGCCCGCAAAGAGAAGGATTCACCCGCCATGTATACCGCATCAGCGCCATACAGCACGGCTATCTTCAGTTTTTCCAGATCCCCTGCCGGGGCTAAAAGTTCGGGTTTTCTCATTATATGCACCTACTCAGCGCCAGTCCGTCCCCACACGCTATCACTGTAGTTTGAAGCTGAGGATGAGAATAGATATATTCAATGTACCGGCGCATGTTTTTTATATTGGTTTTAAATCTGCCTGACGGATCATAGCTGTCCGATGCTGTGGCAGCTTTCAGAAGAACATTGTCCGAGATAATAAGGCTTCCGCTCTTACACAGAGGGAGCGCAGCATCAAGAAATCTTTTGTAGTGGCTCTTTGCCGCATCAATAAATACCAGGTCAAAACAATCAAGACCTATTTTAAAATTTTCTCTTATTATGTCCTCGCCGTCTCCTACAAGTATCTTTATCTTTTCTGCAAAAGGAGATTTTTCAATATTATGTGCAGCTGTCTGTGCCATTTTTTCATCTTTTTCTATGGTGACGACTTCTGCACCGCACATGGCGAATACCTGAGCTGAATATCCCACTGCAGTGCCGATTTCCAGAATTTTGCGTGGTCTGACAGTTGCCGTAATAAAATTCAGAAAACTTTCTGTCTCTCGGAGAATTATTGGCACTTTTGCAGCTTCAGCTTCATCTCTCAATTCACCCAGTTCAGATGTCATAGGTCTGTAAAAGCCGTTTATATATTCTGTAACCAATTCATTTGTGATGTTCATCTCCACCTCACGAAGCCGCTTCTACGGCAGCGTAATATGCGTTGGCGTCCTTCTGAAATTTCTCGTAGTTATCAGAGAAATTTGCGCTTCCATCCAATTTTTCACTTAGGACGAAATACAGATAATCCGTATCCGCAGGGTTTAGAGCCGCCTCAATTGAGGCAAGTCCCGGCGAGCAGATGGGACCCGGAGGCAGACCCGGATTAAGATATGTATTGTAAGATGATTCTATCTGTGTATCTGCATTGCTGAGAACAGCCTTCTGCTTTCCCAGAACATACTGAACCGTGGAACACATCTGCAGAGCCATTCCCTTTTCTAATCTGTTATATATTACACTGGCAACCAGAGGTCTTTCGTCATCAATGTTTACTTCTCTTTCTATTATGGATGCGACAATTATCACTTCATTCATTGAAAGCCCCATTTCTCTGGCTTTTTCGTAATGTTCATCTGTCACTTCAAGTTCAAACTGATTAAGCATAACATTTATAAAATCTTCTTCTTTTGCACCTTCCGGAAGTGTATATGTGTTAGGGAACAGATATCCCTCAAGATGATTCTTGTTTTTCTGAGCTCCGTCAAGAAAATCATAATCAAAAGTACCGTTTTCCAGGAGATCAACAAATCTCTCTCTGTCTATAAGACCCCTTTCGCTTAAAGTATCAGCCACCTGGTATATCGTGTATCCTTCAGGAATGGTAAAGGTAATGGTGCTTACTTTTCCTCCTACAAGTATATCTGCCAGTTCTTTGAAGCTCATGGATGGTGACAGTGAATAAGTTCCTGCTTTATAATCGCTGTCATATCCTTTGAGCCTGGACCACATTCTGAATGCCTTAGGGTTGTCAATTATCCCTTTTTCTCTGAGAAGTTCTGCAATCTGCCCTGTTCCCCAGCCTTCTTCTATTGTGACATTTATGCTCTGGTTGTCATTGGGATCCAAAGCTTTTCCCATTCCCTGTATCACTACGGCTGTTAAGGAACCTATAAGAATCAGACAAACAATTATTATTAAAATCATTCTCTGACCCTTGTTTAAATTATTAACATCAATTTTTATCTTTTTAAATCCCATATATACCTCTTAATTCAATTCAGACATGCTAATAAAAGGACACAACAAAAGTCGCGTCCTTTTAGCTCTGTTGTTTCTTATTTAGATCTGCTCAGATATTCTCCGGTTCGTGTATCAATCTTAATTACTTCTCCTTCTTCAATAAAGATAGGAACCTGAATTACAGCGCCGGTTTCTACAGTTGCAGCTTTTGTAACATTTGTAGCAGTGTTTCCTTTAACCCCCGGCTCTGTTTCGATGACTTTCAGATCTACAAAGTTAGGGGCTTCTACCAGGAATGCTTCACCTTTATAGAATTTGATGGTTGCC
>OLSB01003819.1_pt1 | contig 10471 bp, 12 predicted proteins | sample 1672071 | NCBI WGS metagenome assembly OLSB01 (sample SAMEA3136642, study PRJEB25190) | human gut metagenome | biome: human gut; feature: human-associated habitat; material: faeces | place: Austria | collected 2013
TAAACTTAAAGAACGGCTTTCAAAACCAATACTTCCTTATCGGGTTGTGGCTTTTGCCGCAAGCTCCTTTTTTATTCGTTTTGTTCTCTGTGTTCGGGAGTAATCATATATTTTTCTATAGCGTCCCATGCAAAGAAATTTATTGTATATGACGAAAAAGCAATAAGAAAAACCGCCATAAGTATCGCCCATATACCGGAAACATAATAAATAAGTGCAACGTGAACCACCGCTAAAATTGCAAGTACAAGCAAATTGCGCGGAAAATTTATAAATGACATCAGCCACGCGTTTTTAAAAATATGGCGAAGTTTCAAGTCGAACGTAACCATAATCGGGTAAACATAAAAACTTGTAAATGAAAGCGCAAATCCGGCTATGGTTGCAAAAACAAGCGTCAAAAATCTGTTTGCCGACATATTAATATAAAAAATAACGGCAACAAAATACGCATAATGCAGCAATGTAAGTATCACGCTTGCGGCAAGTCCTTTAAAAAAATTCTTTTTACACGCAGCAAAAAAATCGGAAGCAATAAAAACCGGTTCCTGTTTTGCAAAATTGCGGGTTATATAAGTGATTCCGGCATAAGTAGGTCCGAAAAACATAAACGGTATAAAATACATTATCGGCAGAAGCGTTTTACCCGATATAAGTTCTTTAATATAATTTAAAAAATCTGTATTCTCAGCCACAAAAAAAGGCAGTGCCATATAGGCTATTGCTGCAAACAAAACAATATTACACACAAAAAACAAAAGATTAATCTGAATCATCTGCCAAATCTTCCTGCCGAATATTCCGAAATACTCACGCTTTGACGCTTCCTCTCGCGAAAGACCTCGCCCGGGCTTTTGATTTAAACCGAAAAAAGCCATTAAAAATCATTTCCTCTCAAATACATATTGATTATGTTATTATATAATATATGTTTTATTTTGTCAATTTCTTTTTGACTTTTATCCGAATTTGTGGTATACTTATCAAAGTATATTTATAAATGATAGGAGTTTCATCTTATGAATAAGTATAAAAAACCACTCTACGAAACAGAAGAAGTAAAAAATATTAAAGAGCTTTTTAAAAGAAGTTCTGTTAAATATTCAAACGAAAAAGCCTTTCTGGTTAAAGTCGGCGGACAGTATATGCCGATAACTTACAAACAGTTTTATGACGATATAATGGCTTTCGGTGCCGCCCTTTACGACATGGGACTTTATAACACTCATATCGCGGTTATAGGCGAAAACCGATACGAATGGGCGGTTACATACGCTGCCGTTCAATGCGGTCTCGGAGTTATTGTTCCTCTTGATAAAGAAATGCCCGACAAAGATATTCCTCCTCTCATAGAAACGGCAGAGCTTTCAGCCCTCATATATTCACAGAAAAAATCATCGCTTGCCGAATCTGCTCAGATAAAACATAAAATAAATATGGATACCGACTTTAATGAGCTTATTAAAAAAGGCAAAGCTCTTATAGAAACCTCTAAAACACCTTTTCCCGATTTGGAGCCAGATGCCGACAAAATGAGTATTCTTCTTTTTACCTCCGGAACAACATCCGCTTCAAAAGCAGTAATGCTTTCTCAAAAAAATATTATTACAAATATAATTGATATGTCGAAAATGGTTCATGTTGACAAAAACGATACGCTGCTTTCGGTTCTTCCGCTTCATCACACATACGAATGTACATGCGGATTTCTCACTCCCGTATACCAGGGCTGCACTGTAGCATATTGCGAAGGTTTGCGCCATATTACAAAAAACCTCGCGGAGGCTCAAGCAACAATTATGCTCTGTGTTCCTCTTCTGGTCGAAAATGTATATAAAAAAATCTGGCAGCAGGCAAGGAAAAACGGAAAAGAAAAAGACCTTAAAACAGCTTTGAAAATAAGTAATTTTCTCCTTAAGTTTCACATAGATCTCAGAAAAAAACTTTTTGCCGATATACATAAAACACTCGGCGGAAAACTGACGAGAATAATCTCGGGTGCTGCCGGCATAGACCCCGAAATTGCCCGCGGCATGCGCGCTTTCGGCATAAATCTTATCCAGGGATACGGCCTTACGGAATGCTCTCCTATCTGCACGGTAAACAGATTTGAAGAGTATAAAGATGACGCTGCAGGTCTTCCCATGCCGAATGTAGAAGTTTGGATAAACAATCCCTCCGATGACGGAATCGGCGAAATAGCCGTAAAGGGCAACAATGTTATGCTCGGATACTACAAAAATAAAGAAGAAACAGACAAGGTGCTCTTGCCTGACGGAACTTTCTTGACAGGAGATCTCGGTTTCATTGATTCCGACGGATATCTGCACATAACAGGAAGAAAGAAAAATGTTATCGTAACCAAAAACGGCAAAAATATTTTCCCGGAAGAACTTGAAACATATCTGCTCAGAAGTCCCTATATTCAGGAATGTATGGTCTACGGAACAGACACTTCGGACGGCGATACGGATGTTGCGGTTCAGGTACTTCCAAATATGCAGGAAGCAGAAAAACATTTCGGAAGAATACCTTCGCCCGATGATTTACAGGCGCTTATAGAAAATGAAGTTATGGCAGTAAATCACAAGATGCAGAATTACAAACGCATAGGCCGCACAATTATACGACATGAAGAATTTGCAAAGACAACCACTCAGAAAATAAAAAGACATGTTGAAATCAAGAAGGGAGAGCCCGTTTGATGTTTAAAAATTGTTTCATAGCGGAAAATGCCATAATTGAGGGCAGCGTCTCTATGGGCGAATACTGCTCTGTCTGGCACGGTGCGGTTATACGCGGCGATATGGCTGAAATAGAAATAGGCTCGGAAACAAATATTCAGGAAAACTGTGTGCTTCATGTTGACCATGACTTTCCTCTGCGGCTCGGCAATTCGGTAACATGCGGTCACGGAGCGATATTGCATGGTTGCTCTGTGGGAGACAATACTATCGTCGGAATGGGCGCAATAATATTAAACGGAGCAAAAATAGGCAGAAACTGCATCATAGGCGCCGGTGCACTCGTTACCTGCAGAACCGAAATTCCGGACGGTGCAATGGTTCTCGGTTCTCCGGCAAAAATTAAACGCATGCTCTCGCCTGAGGAGCAGGCAAAAACAAAGCTTAACGCGGATGAATATGTTGATCTTACAAAAAAGCGTTTACCGTAATTAAAAAGCTGCGGCAATTAGCCGCAGCTTTTTAATTACTCTTTTCAGTTTTGTTTTCTTACAATTTTATAATCATCGTTTAAATAAAAATACGAACAGCCTCCCCCTCCTCCGAGAGCCAGCCTGTACATCTCATCCTCATCAAGATTTATCTGACACTCGTAAAGACCGCTTTCATCATTAAACTCATAGTAAGAACAAAATTCGCATTGCTGCGGCGTTTTTTTATTCAAGAAATCCACCTCCGCTTATATTATTATTTTATCAAATAAACGAAGATTTGTAAATACATTCAGCTTATTTTTGCAACTTCTTTTTTCAGCTTTGCAACTATTCTTTTTTCAAGACGCGAAATATACGATTGACTTATTCCCAAAAGCTCGGCAACCTCACGCTGCGTTTTCTCATTTTTTCCGAACAAACCGAATCGCATTATAATTATCTGTTTTTCCCTTTTCGAAAGTTTTTGCATGGCCTCCAATAGAATTTGTTTCTCCGCTTTATCTTCAAGACCTCTGTTTACTATATCGTCGTCTGTTCCCAAAACATCAGACAGCAAAAGCTCATTTCCGTCCCAATCCACATTTAACGGCTCATCGATTGACACTTCGCTTTTTACCGAAATATTTTTTCTCAAAAACATAAGAATCTCGTTTTCAATACATCTTGACGCATATGTGGCGAGCTTTATATTTTTTTCCGGATTAAATGTATTTATCGCTTTTATAAGACCTATACTGCCTATAGATATCAAATCCTCTATACACACACCCGTATTTTCAAATTTTTTTGCTATATACACAACAAGTCTCAGATTGTGTTCTATCAGGGTTTTCCTCACCGCAGCTCCGTCGCTTGCAAGCTTTAGCAAAAGCCTGCTTTCCTCTTCTTTTGAAAGCGGCGGAGGCAGAGTTTCGCTCCCCCCTATGTAGTGCACGGGTTTTAAAAAACTTGTATGCCTTAAAAAAAACAAATATATTTTCATTCTAAGCTTAATTATAAAGTTCATTTTTTCTTCCTTTCATGATAAAACACCCGGATTTATAAGCGCCTGAAAGCTTTTGTCATCCGAAAGCGCATTGTTACAAATTCCAACCGTAACCTCACCGGAAAACATTTCCTTTTCATTTACAAAAACAGAAACCGAATCCGGTTTAAACCCTATTAGCAGCCCGTTTTCACGTCCTATACTTGAAAACGGAATCAAACGAATTTGAAGCTTTGTGCCAACACTCATAAAAGCTTTTTCGATTTTCGCAAAATTGTTTTCATCTCCGTTTTCAAAAAGAGTATTGATTTCATATGGCAAAATATTTTTAAGCGTTTTGTATTCGCATACAATAACGGGACAATTCGAAAGCGGATCCGACAGTGTATTGCCTGTATCAAGCAGCGCCGTTACTTCGCCTTTTTTCCCCATGTAATATATATGTATTGTTGCAAAATTATTTCTTCTGCCGTTTACACCGCTGCTCAGCGCCGCAAATACGCACAGAATCAAAAGCATCGCCGCCAAAAAAAGAACCTGCCACGGAAGTTTTAAATATAAAACTCCGTTTTTTACCACGGCGCCAAGTGCCGCTCCTATTCCGGTAAAGCAAAAAAGAGCAAACAGTCCGCCGCCGAAGCACAACGTAAGCGCTATAAATACACCCAAAGTTTTAAAATACAACAAGGGACGGCGGATATTATACGCCGCGGCAACAATTCCGAAACACGAAAAAATTTTTGCCGCAGTACTGTATATAAAAGAAAGCTCCGGCAAAAACATCAGCACCGCATAAAGAGCTCCGGCTCCTGCCGCGCCGAAAACCCTTAAATATTTTATTTTAAGCCTAAGTATTTTTCCCGTCAGATACAAAAGTGAAAAATTAACCAAAAAATTAACCAAAAACAGTACGTCCACATATACAACAGGCTTCAAAGGAATTATCACCTCCGCTGGTATCATTATATATGCATAAGAATGAAAAATCTGTCGTTTTACGGTTCTTTTTTATTTTTTATTATTTACTTTTATTCCCGCAGGTGATATACTTTATTTGTCACTTTTTTAAGTTAAGGCGGAACAACCATGAATAACTACTATAGTCCAAAATTCAATTTCGGACTCAAGTCCATAAACACAGCATTTAAAAAAGTTTTTGATGCGGGATATTTTTTCCGCGGAGAAGTACATGATTTTTGGGAAATGTGCTTTGTCTTAAAAGGAAATGCAACAGTAACCGAAAACAAAAACGTATATGAATTATCTGACAATGATGCTGTTTTTCACAGACCTCTTGAATTTCATGCGGAAAAAGTGCCTGAAAATTCACCGGCAGAATATATGATAATTTCCTTTTCGTATGAAGGAAATGAAATTGACCCTCTCGGCGACGGAATTATCAATTTCTCACTGCGTCAAAGAGAAAAACTTATTTCAATACTTTGTGATATACACGAAAACTTTGACATACAGACCGGAACGCTTAATAAGAGAAAAGAATCAAATAAAATAAACGAAAAAAAAATCTTTTTGGAATTCGAATGCTTTTTGCTGGATCTTATAAAATCCTCAAAACCTATCAAAAGACAGGAAAATTCGGCAGCTGCACTGCATTATAAAAATACATTTGTCACGCTCCAAAAACATATAACGGAAAATTTAACTCTGGATGACATAGCCGCGCTGTGCCTTCTCGGAAAAAGCAATCTGAAAAAAGTTTTCAAGACATACACCGGCTGCGGCGTAATGCAATATTTCAACAAAATGAAAATATCAAAGGCAATCGAGCTTATGAAAGAAGAGAAAAGCATATCGGAAATAAGCGACATACTTTCATTTTCAAGTCCTAACTATTTTTCCTGCGTATTCAAAAAAGAGACGGGGATGCTCCCGTCTCAATACCGCCGCGAAAAGCTTTAGGCTTGAATAGATTTACAATTCTTATTTAAATATTTTTTTTCTTACCGAAATTTCTTTCGGTGCGCCGCACTCTTCATCGCGTTTTGCAAAGAAAAACGCATAAGCCAAAGCACACAATGGCAGCGCCGTTAATATATCCAACACGGAATGCTGCTTAACAAAAACCGTTGAAATACATATCAAAGCAGTGAACACAGCCAAACTTGCGTTAAATACGGCAGAATGTTTTGTCTTTCCGCGGGTAAAAGCAAAAAAAGCCGCAAAAGAGCCCAGAACATGCATAGACGGACAGACATTTGTATTTGTATCTATCGAATAATAATACGCCATAAAACGCGTTAAAAAATTATCTCTTTCAAAGCTTTGCGGTCTGAGCATCTGACAGCTCGGAAAAATTAAATATATAAACAGTGACGTCAAATATGTAAACATAATGAATTTCATCATTTTTACGAATGCACCGGCGTCAAAAAACAATGTATAGAACACTGCCGCAATAAGATATGCAAACCAAAGCACGTAGGGAACCGCAAACCACTCGGAAAACGGAATCAGGTCATCAAGAAAACAGTGTACCGCATGGCAGGAACCGAGCTTTATGAATTTTTCCTCCATGGAAAACAGCAGGCCGAAAGCAGGCCAGAAAATCAGCATCCATATATATGAATAATCATTATTTATTTTATCCGAAAGTTTATTTTTCACAATAAATACCTCTGCATAATGTACTTATTTTCAGTATAGGCTGAATTTCGTTTCTTGTCAATAGAATTTACAGTTATTTAATATTTTTTTAAGAGGTTTAATACTTTTTCCCGATTTTTATTCCGATGCCGTATCGGTTTCAACCAAAACAATGTCTTCGCCGATTTTTTTTATTTTCTCCCACGGAATTACATATTCGTTATCTTTGCCGAAAATTCCGAGCACCTTTCCGCTTACGGGTACTATTGCGGAATTGATTTTTCCGCTTTTCTCATCTATTTCAACATCGTAAATGTAACCGAGACGTCTTCCGTCGGATATATTTATAACCTCTTTTTGTCTGAAATCATATATTCTGCACATGAAAATCACCTCATAAATATCTATGAGGTGATTTCGTTCTTAATGCCTGCTTATTATTTTAAACATGGCGTATGAAGCTTTTTCTATATCTTTCTTTGTATTAAACGGTCCGACGGAAAAACGCAGCGTTCCGTTTTTTTCACATCCGAGCGTTTTTGATGCAAGATATGCGCAGTGAAACCCGGCACGCACCGCCACGGAAAAATCTCTGTCAAGATAGTAAGCGGCTTCGGCCGGACTTATATTGTCAAGCTTTACTCCGACTATACCGGTATTGCGTCCGCCGTCCCTTCCCAAAACACTTACACCTTTTAACCCTGCAAGATTTTCGGCAAGTAAAGAGGACAAATATGCTTCGTTTTCATAAATTGCCTCCGCATTGTCCGACACAAATTTTACACCTTCGCACAGTCCGGCAATTCCAAGAATATTTTGCGTTCCGCTTTCCAAAAGATCCGGCATATCCGGCGGCTGACTGCTGCTTTCACTGATACTGCCGGTGCCTCCCTGCATTAAGGGAGTTATCGCTACTCCTTTGCGCACATATATGCCGCCCGTTCCGGCGGGACCCAAAAGCCCTTTGTGTCCCGGAAAGCAAAGAATATCAATACAGTCCTTTTTGACATCAATCGGAACCAAACCTGCGGTCTGTGCAGCGTCAACAAGAAAAAGTATGCCTCTTTTCTTAAGCTCACGCCCTATAACACGTATTTCATTTACAGCACCCGTAACATTTGAAGCATGGAGCATTGCAACCATTTTTGTGTCGTCAGTTAAAAGCGGTTCAATAGCTTTTAACGTCATTTTGCCGCTTTTCCCCGTTTCTGCCGTTTTGAGATTAATGCCTCTTTTTTCAAGTTCGGTAGCGGGTCTTAACACACTGTTATGCTCCATTGATGAAATGATAAGCTCATCTCCCGGACTCAGCGTACCGTAAAGTCCCTCATTTATTCCCTGTGTTGTATTAAGTGTAAACGCAATTCGAGAAGGATCTTCAATATTAAAAAGAGAAGCTAAACGCTCTCTCGTTTCATACATTTTTTCGTCTGCATAATGGCTTTTTTTATGACTCCCTCTCCCTGTACTCACGCAATATTTCCGTATGCATTTTCCAACTTCTCTTTCCACAGCCGCAGGCTTCGGAAAAGATGTTGCCGCATTATCAAGATATATTACTTTGTTCATCGAATACACCCTTTACTTTTATTCCGGCTTCAGCTGCAGCTTTTTCAACCTCCGAAAGATATTTTTTATCTACCTTCACTGCGTGACCGCAATCCGGCTTGCCGGGATTTAATGTGGTTTTTATCGCCTGTGATTTTATTCCTTTTTTATCAAGCATCTTCTTTATGCGCATAGAGGATGTGATGCTGCCGAACAAAACAATCATTTTTATCACCCTTTGACAGTATATGATTCAAATCGTCTTATTGTTACACCATTTTTCAAAGGTATTTGGCTAATACGTAATATAATTTGCAAAAATCAGTATTATATTTGTTGAATTTTTATCTTTTGAATTATATAATAAAAAGAAAAAACGGAGGTATATCAACTATGAAAAAACTTTATTTATTTCTTGCACTCATATTTTTAACATGCATGGTTCTGCCTGCTGCAGCTGCGGAAGACATTCCGCTCAAAATGACGGAAGTATCATTTTTTGATACCGCCGGGAATCAGCTTTCAAAAATAACCGACGGCAGCATCCGTGCTTCGGCCACGGTTTTCTACGATACTCTGTCACGTGATAATTCCAACCCCAAAGACGGCTCGCTTATATGTGTTCTCTACAGCGGCAACAGACTTAAAGAAATAAACTGCTTAAAAAAATCTTTTTATGCCGGGAACAACCAAATATCTCTTGGGCAATATAATGTTGAAAACGCGGAAAACTCCTGTTTGAAAGTTATGTTCTGGGAAAGCAAGACATCTCTTTCACCGCTTTCACGTTCGGAAACACTTTCATCAAAAAGCCTCAACGATAAAATAATAAGTTTTGAAGTAAACGGCAAAAAGATGGACATAAACCATCGCCGCGGTATAATCTGGCTTGAAACTGAGAACGGAGAAGAACTCACAGATGTTTCAGGCGTCACTGTAAAAACCGATTCGGCTGCTTCCATTGAACCGGCGCCGTCATCTCTCGGCAAAATTTCCGACGGTCAGACTTTTATTGTAACAGCCGAAAACGGACAGACGAAAACATATACCGTTAAAATCGAAAAAGCTCTTACATTGCTTAGTAAAGCGGCTGATTTTGAAGGAATCGAACTCGGTGACAACGGAATGCCTCTTAATGCCTCGGGAGATCTCTCCGACTGGAACGTAAGCTCTGTTAACTATCCTTCTTTAAGCGAACTTGTCAAGGAAGAAAACGGAAATACGTATTTTGTTCTTGACTCCGGAACCGCTTCAAACACAAGCAGTTTCACCTTTGCCAGACGTACATGGACACCTGTTTCAAGAGATGAAATGCAAAAACTTTCCGTATCATTTAAAATAAACGTTTTCGGCTTTTATAACAGCTGGACAGATGCCGACATACAAGTAGGATCGCAGCCGTACAGCTATCTTATGATTTCAAATAACCGTTCACTTCCTTCCGACGGAGTTGTGAACACCGAAAATGAGCTCAAAAAATATTTTCTCAGAGACCGTATGACAGGCAGCGGCAGAGGCAAAAACATTTTGATTTGCGACGCCGGGAAATGGTATGAAATAAAATCGGTATGCCATAAATACAGCGATACATCTTGCCTTATTGAAACATATGTAAACGGCAGAATGCTTTATGATACCAAGGAATGGGCATACAGTCCTGCAATAACAAAACTTTACGGCGGTTCCGAAAAAAGTACGTTGAAAACAAACTTTTATGCCGGAAACTTCGATACCAACGGTTGGTTCAGCTTTTTCAACTGGGGCAACAGATGCTTAAAAATCGGCTTTGACGATATAGCGCTCAGCTATGCCAAATAATCTGTGAAAAGGAGTTAAAAAATGTTAAGAAAAGTTTTATCGGTTATAATATGTATAACACTTCTTTCCTTACCTATACTTTCCGTAAATGCCGCTGATTCCGAAAACGATATCAAAATTCGCATAAACGGCGTACTGGAAAGCTTTGATACAAATGCGGTGATTACCTCGGGCAGAACTTTGGTTCCTCTGCGCGGTATATTCGAAAAACTCGGCGCGGAGGTATCATGGGACCCCGAAACACGCGAGATATCAGCGGAAAAAGAGGGAATTTCCGTAAATCTCACCGTGGACTCGGCTAAAGCTTATGTAAACGGGAAAGAAGTGACAGATCGGAA
>OLSB01003824.1_pt1 | contig 10461 bp, 8 predicted proteins | sample 1672071 | NCBI WGS metagenome assembly OLSB01 (sample SAMEA3136642, study PRJEB25190) | human gut metagenome | biome: human gut; feature: human-associated habitat; material: faeces | place: Austria | collected 2013
TTATTTATAAATAGTATTTATAATAAATTAGAATCTTTAAGAAATAAATATAAGAATATAACTATATCAGTTGATGGTGGTATAAATCAAGATAATATATATAAATTAAGATCTTTGGTAGATATGTTAGTAATAGGTAGTTATTTAAGTACGGAGACAAAAGAAAAGGTAGAAATGATTAGGAATATAAAAGGTTCTTTGTCAAATAGTGTGGGTGAATAAGATTTGTATAATGGAATATTGATATGCTAGATAAAAAAAGTCTATTTACTAAAAGTGTGTAAATACACAAAAAAAGTAAATGATAATGAGGATGTTAACTATGTTTAATATAATTATCTATTGAACTAAAACGACGTAGTAAAAGAGTAAAAAAACAATTGACATATTTTTAATATGTGGTAATATAAATATATGTGAAAAAAAGCAATGATTAGGAATTATTAATAAAATGTTTGAAAGAGAGTTCTTGTTTGGTGGAAAAGAATAAACTATTATTAATATGCTACCTATGAGCAATTCTTTAAAGAAGAATCGGTAATTACCGTTATAGAAATTAAGAAATAAAAGGATGGTACCGTGTTATTGACACTCCTTAGGTACTATCTTTTTTAATTTAGGAGGAACTTATGAAAAAAAATATTATAGCTATTGTGGGTATGTGTGGAAGTGGTAAAAGTGTGGCTTCGGCTTTTTTAGAAGATTTGGGTTATGAAAAGGTTTATTTTGGTGGAGTTACGTTAGATAAGTTAAAAGAAAATGGGTTGGAGATAAATCCTGAAAATGAGAAAATGATGCGCGAAAAACTAAGAAGTGAACTTGGTATGGGAGCATATGCAAAGATATTACTTCCTAAGATAAAAGAATTATCGATGGATAAGAATGTTGTTTTGGATGGATTATATTCATGGGATGAATATAAGATATTACTTGATAATTTAGATAATCTTACTTTAGTTGCTATTATTTGTGATAAGAAAATTAGGTATGAAAGATTAGAAAAAAGAGAAATAAGGCCACTTACTAGTGATGAGGCTAATAAGAGAGATATTGCAGAGATAGAAAATTTAGCTAAAGGTGGACCAATATCATTTGCTGATTATTTTATTAGTAATAATGGTACTTTAAAAGATTATGAGATAAGATTAAAAGAAATATTAAATGATATAGAAAAGGAGAGAATATAATATGGAAATTAAAGAAAAATATTTAGAATTTTTTAAGAGTAAAGGGCATAAGGTAATACCAAGTGCTCCAGTAATACCAGAAAATGATCCTACTTGTTTGTTTATAACAGCAGGTATGCAACCACTTATTCCTTATTTAAAAGGGCAAAGACATCCTGATGGAGTAAGACTGGTAGATGTTCAAAAATGTTTTAGGACTAATGATTTGGATTCTGTAGGGGATACTTATCATCACACTTTTTTTGAAATGCTAGGTAATTGGAGTTTAGGTGATTATTTTAAGAAAGAATCAATTGCATGGAGTTATGAGTTTTTGACTGAATGGTTAAATATTCCTCATGATAAATTGGCTATTACAGTATTTAAAGGTAATGATATTGTAGAAAAAGATATGGAAAGTGCTAATTATTGGTTGAGTCATGGTATCAGTGAAAAAAGAATTGCTTATTTAAAAGAAGAGGATAATTGGTGGCCTAATATTGAAATGCTAGGACCATGTGGACCTGATACGGAGATATTTTATTTTAGGAGTGAGGAAGAGACTCCAGAAGTGTTTGATCCAAATGATAAGAGATGGGTAGAAATATGGAATAATGTTTTTATGCAATATAATCATGTTGATGAAAAGACTTTTGTTCCTTTGCAAAATAGAAATGTTGATACTGGTATGGGAGTAGAAAGAGTAACAGCAATTCTTGAGGGAGTTGATGATAATTATCAAACATCAATTTTTAAAGATGTTATTACTTATATTGAAGTGATATCTGGTTTAAGTTATAAGGATGAGGAAAGTGCTAAAAGCATGAGAATTATTGCAGATCATATAAGAGCATCAGTTATGATTATTGGTGATGATTCTAATATTATGCCTTCTAATACTGATCAAGGATATGTTTTGAGGAGATTAATAAGAAGAGCAATAAGACATGCTAAGAGAATAAATATTGATGTAAATACGGATTTTGAACGAGTAATTGCTAAGATGTTTATTGATAAATATAAGAGTACTTATCATGAATTAGATAGGAATGAGGAACATATTTTAGATACTTTATCTAGTGAGAAGAAGAAATTTTCTAAGACTTTAGAGCGTGGTTTGAAAGAGTTTGAGAAAATTATAAAGAACTTGAATGGTAATGAAATAGATGCTACTAATGCTTTTAAATTATATGATACATATGGTTTTCCTATTGAACTTACTATTGAACTTGCTAGTGAATTAGGTATTACTGTTGATAAGGTTGGTTTTGATAAGAAGTTTAGTGAGCATCAAGAGAAATCAAGGATGGGGTCAGCTCAAAAGTTTAAAGGTGGGCTTGCTTCAACGGGAGATGCGGAGATAAAATATCATACCGCGACGCATTTATTAAACGCGGCTTTGAAAGAGGTATTAGGATCTCATGTTCATCAAAGAGGTAGTAATATTACTGCGGAAAGAATGAGATTTGATTTTAGTCATGATAGTAAGATGACTAGTGAGGAATTAAAGAAAACTGAGGATTTAGTTAATTCATATATTAAAGCATCTATTCCTGTAATTAAGACAGAAGAAAAGAAAGAGGATGCTATTGCTAATGGGGCTGAGGCTATGTTTGTTGAAAAATATGGTGATATTGTAACAGTATATACAATAGGTGATGTGTCGAAAGAATTATGTGGTGGGCCTCATGTTAATAATACGAGTGAACTAGGACATTTTAAGATAATTAAGGAAGAAGCTTCTAGTGCCGGTGTTAGAAGAATAAAAGCTATTTTAGAATAGACTATAATTAGTCTATTTTTCTTCACATAATTACTTTAATATATAGACTTTTTTTGGAAATTTTAGTAAAATAATTTTGGTGGTTATATGAAAAAATGTGTTGTTATTTACAATCCTCATAGTGGTAAAAATATGCATGATAATTTTATTCCTGATTTTATTAAAGTATTAAATGGTTATGGTTATGATGTTGATTTTATTTATACTGAGTATAAGTATCATGCTTTTAAGATAATAGATGATATTAATGATAATACTGATTTGGTTATATCTTTAGGTGGGGATGGAACTTTTAATGAAATAGTAACGGGTAATTTAAAAAGAAAGAAGCCTTTACTTTTAGCTCATATTCCTTTAGGTACTACTAATGATATTGGAGCAATGTTTGGATATTCTAAGAATATTATCAGTAATTTAAAATCTTTACTAGAAGGTTCTGTAAAGAATATGGATATATGTACTGTTAATGATAGGCCATTTGTTTATGTAGCAGGTTTTGGTAAGTTTTTAGATGTATCTTATTTAACCACAAGTAGTCAAAAGAGGAAATGGGGTTATTTAGCATATCTTTATAATGGGATAAAATCTTTTTTTGATAAAACAAATGACTATGAATTAACATATACTATTGACGGAGAAACATATCAAGGAAAATATTCGTTTTTTATGATATCTAATGCTAATAGAATAGCAGGTTTTAATAATTTTTATAAGAATATTAAATTAGATGATGATAGGTTTGAGGTATTGTTTTGTACGTTAACTAAGAAGAAGGATATAATTAAGGCGTTTATTAATTTAAAAACAAATGGTATTAATAATGTTGCAGGGATGTATTTTCATAAGACAAATAATTTAACTATTAAGTTTAATAAAAAACCTAAGAAAAATTGGTGTGTTGATGGGGAAGAGTTAGTGGATAATAGAAAGATATATAATATAAGCATTATTCATGATGTTAAGGTAATGTTACCTAATAAGAATATAAAAAACTTATTCATTAAATAAAAAGGATGGTGATTATATGAAGGTTTTTAGGCCACTTAAAAAGATGATTTTATGCTTATTTTTAACTGTTTTACTTTTGATTGTTCAAGCTATTTGTGAGTTAAATTTACCTAGTTATACTTCTAATATTATTAATATTGGTATTGGTAATAAGGGTATTGAATCTATGTTTCCTATGGTGTTAAGAGAACAAGAAATGAGTAAGATATTAGTTAATGTTAATGAAAAAGATGAGAAAAAGGTATTAGATAGTTATAATCTTATATCACTTGCTAATATTAGTAAAAAAGAATATTTAACTTATAAGGAGAAATATCCTATTATTGATAATGAGAATATATATCTTTATAATAATAAGGAAGATATATCTAATGTTATGGGGGATGCTATTTTTAATTATTTGAATCAAAATAAGAAAATAGATATGACTTTAAAGACAACATCGATTTTAAATTATATTGAGAGTGAATATAAGGTAGTAGGAGTTGATACTGGTAAGATACAAAGCAATTATATTTTTAAGACTGGTCTTATTATGATATTGATTACATTACTATGTATGGTTGTTTCAATTGGGGTAAGTTACCTTAGTTCTAGGATAGCATCTAAATATGCTAAAGAGTTAAGGAGTAGTGTTTTTAGTAAGATATTAACTTTTTCAATTGTAGATATGAAAAAGTTTGGGACTTCTTCTCTGATTACGAGAACGACTAATGATATAAATCGTGTGCAAATGCTTGTAATTATGTTTTTGAGAGTTGTTGTTTATGCTCCAATTATGGGTATCGGGGCTATTTTAAAAGTGTTAAATAGTAATGCTTCATTAACTTGGATAATTGGTTTAGGTATTGTGTGTATTATTAGTTTGATGTTAACTTTATTGTTTATTGCTTTACCTAAGTTTGAAGTAGTTCAAAAATTAATAGATAAATTGAATTTAACAACAAGGGAGATAGTTACAGGTATTCCAGTTATAAGAGCATTTAGTAATCAAAAACATGAAGAGAAAAGGTTTGATAAGGTAAATAGTGATTTAGAAAAAACAAATCTTTTTGTAGAGCGTTTGATGTCTTTGGTTAATCCAATGATAAGTTTAGTTATGAATGGTGTTACTTTATTGATATTATGGGAAGGTGCTAAGAAAATTGATATTGGTGTTATTAATTTTGGTGATGTCTTTGCTTTAATTCAATATGCGATACAAATAATTGCTTCATTTATTATGTTATCAATGGTATCTATTATGATACCAAGAGCTATGGTATCAATAAAAAGGATAAGTGAATTATTAAATTATAATGTTTCAATTAAAGATAGTGAGAATGCAAAAGATATTAAAGAAGTAGAGGGATTGATCGAATTTAGAAATGTTTCATTTAAATATCCTAATGCTAAGGAAGAAGTATTAAGTAATATTAATTTTACAGCAGAAGTAGGAAAGACTACGGCTATTATAGGTTCTACTGGAAGTGGTAAGAGTACTTTAGTTAATTTATTACCAAGATTATATGATGTTACAAGTGGTGAAATAAAATTAGATGGAGTAGATATAAAGAATATAAAATTGCACGATTTAAGAGATAATATTGGTTATATAGCTCAAAAGGGGGTACTTTTTTCTGGTACAGTAAAATCAAATATTAAATATGGGAATAGTAGTATTAGTGATAAACAAATGGTTTTTGCTTCAAATATTGCTTTAGCAGATGAGTTTATTAATAGTAAAGAAGAAGGATACAATTATAAAATAGCTCAAGGAGGTACTAATGTAAGTGGAGGGCAAAAACAAAGGTTATCTATTGCGAGGGCTATTGCTAAGAAACCTAAAGTATATATATTTGATGATAGTTTTTCTGCTTTAGATTTTAAGACTGATGCTAAGTTAAGAAAGAATATTAAAGAAAAGTTAGGCAATGTTACTACTTTAATCGTGGCTCAGAGAATTAGTACTATTATGCATGCTGATAAAATAGTAGTTTTAGAAAATGGTAAGGTAGTAGGAATTGGTACTCATAAGGAACTTATGAAAAAATGTAAGGTATATAAAGAAATAGCCACTTCCCAATTATCAAAGGAGGAGTTAGCATGAGACCAAGTAAGAATACGAATGATAAGATAAATGATTTTAAGGGTACTATTGTAAGACTTGTTACTACTTTAAAAAAATATAGAATAGGTATTGTTATTGTTATAATATTTTCTATAATAAGTGCTATATTTTCGGTAGTATCACCTAAAATACTTGGTAAAATTATGACAGAAATTGCTACTGGAGTGGTTTCAAGATTTCAAACAGGTGTGGGTATTAACTTTGATAAAATATTACATATCTTAATTATTTTGGTAGTAATTTATTTAGTTAGTGCAATATTTACTTATTTGCAAAGTTTTATTATGGCTTATATTTCTAATAACTATACTTATGAATTAAGGAAGAAAGTAATAGCTAAAATGAATAAGATACCTCTTAAGTTTTTTGAATCTAAGAAAACGGGGGATATTTTATCAAGAATTACTAATGATATTGATACAATAGGGGAGAATTTAAATCAAAGTTTAACTCAAATAATATCATCATTTGTAATGCTTATAGGTATTATTATTATGATGATTAGTATTAGTCCTTTATTAACTGGAGTTTCTATTTTGATATTACCAATAGGAATATTATTGCTTATGTTTAGTGTTTCTAAGGGTCAAAAATACTTTAATCAAACTCAAGAATATATTGGGCATATTAACTCTCATGTGGAAGAAGTATATTCGGGACATTCTATAGTTAAATCTTATAATGGCGAAGAGCAAGAATTAAAAAAGTTTGAAGATTTAAATGATACTTTATATAATGCGACTTGGAAAGGTCAATTTTTATCTGGTTTAATCCATCCTGTTATGAATTTTTTGGGGAACTTAGGTTATGTAATCGTGGCTATTATAGGAGGTTATTTGACTACTAGGGGTAAATTAGAAATAGGTTATATTCTATCGTTTTCACAATATGTGAGAAACTTTAATACTCCAATTATGAGTATTGCTCAAATATTTAGTTTAATTCAATCTATGGTTGCTTCAAGTGAGAGGGTATTTGAATTTTTGGATGTTACAGAAGAAGTAGATGGAACGAAAGAGGTAAGTAAGAATATTGTTGGTAATATAGAGTTTGATAATGTATCATTTGGTTATGATAAGGATAAGATCATTATTCATAATTTTAATGCTACGATTAAAAAAGGTCAAAAAGTGGCTATTGTTGGTCCAACTGGTGCGGGAAAGACTACAATAGTTAAGTTATTAATGCGTTTTTATGATGTTAATGATGGGGTTATAAAATTAGATGGAATAGATATTAGAAAGTTTAAAAAGGATAGTTTAAGAAGTGTATTTGGTATGGTTTTACAAGATACTTGGTTGTTTAATGGTACTGTTAAAGAAAATATTAGTTATGGTAAATTAGATGCTAGTATGAAAGAGATAGAAAATGTTGGTAAGGCTTCATATATTGATCATTTTATTAAAACTAATCCACTTGGTTATGATATGCAAATAGATGAAGAAACTAATAATATTTCAGCAGGGCAAAAACAGTTGCTTACGATTGCTAGAGTTATTTTAAAAGATCCTAAAATTCTAATTTTAGATGAGGCTACTTCTAATGTTGATACAAGGACAGAGATTTTAATTCAAAAGGCTATGGATAAACTTATGGAGAATAGAACTAGTTTTATAATAGCACATAGGTTATCTACTATAAAAAATGCTGATTTAATAATAGTTATGAATGACGGTAATATTGTAGAAGTGGGTAAGCATAAGGAACTACTTAAGAAAAATGGTTTCTATGCAAGTATTTATAATTCACAATTTGAAAATGATTAAAAAATTAGAAATTTAATTTCTAGTTTTTTTTCTTTAATTGACTTTTATTTTTTTTAGAAGTGTTGTTTATGACTAAAATTAAAAATATTAAAATGTTGTAATAAAAAAAATAAGTATTTAACTTATCTTTTTCTCCTACCAACAAGACTATTATTGTTACTATTTTGAACTGCTTCAACAGAAGCTATTGTTTCAGGCATGGTACTATTATTTGTAGTATTACCAACAATATTAACAACTTTACCATTTGGACTATTAGCATAAATATAACCATTGATAAAATTATTTATTTGGTCATTTGTCATACCTGATTTTTCTAAAAGACTAAATAATTGTTCTAAAGGTATATTTTGAAGTTGTGCTCTTGCTTGTGCTTCAGCTGATCCTTTAATTCTAATTTTTTCGGCTTCTAAATCTGCAATTTTTTTATTTGCTTCGGCTTCGGCAATTCTTCTTTTGTTTTCATTTTCTTGCATTAATGTTTTTTCATAATCTGCTTTTAATGAATCAGGTAATTCGATGTTTTCAAATTGAACATCAGTAATTCTAACGCCATATTTTTTCTCAAATTTAAGAAATCTACGGTCTTGACAGATATTATCTAAATTGTTTATGTCTTTAGTTAAGTCTTTAGCATCTAATGATTCAACAAAATTTCTTATTACTGATTTAGTAACAACGGCTAATTCTTGAAGTGGGTTTAAACCTTTTGTTTCAAATTTATAAGGATCTACCACTTTAATTGTTGCGGCTATGTCTATTTTAACCATAATACCATCACTTGTTTTAAATTCTTCTGGTGGAAAGTCAATATTCTTTGATGCTACTGATATTAATTTAGTATCGAACCATGGAAAGAATCTTAAGCCAGAACCTTTGACAGTAATACGTCCTGTTATCCATCCTTTTCTAATTACTGCGACATTTTCAGGTACAACTCTAAATAATTTAAATTTAAATCCTTTGTAGTCTTCTTCGTTAGCACCTTCAGGCATTAAATTAATGTTGTTAGTAATTTTTCTTTTTTCTTCTTTATTATCCATAATAATTCCCCTCCAACTGATAAGATTATAGCATATTTGTTTGATTTTGTCAAAAGTAACGTATTATTTTAAAAAAAAGTATAAATTGCATGTATATGTGAATAATAAAATTGGTGAATAATATGAATTTTAATACAATTATAGATGTTATTATAAGGACAATAATTTCTTTAATTACTTTGTTTATCTTTACTAAATTGATGGGTAAAAAACAAATATCTCAGTTAAATATTTTTGATTATGTTGTAGGTATTACGATAGGTTCAATTGCTGCGGATATATCTTTGGATACAAATAAGAATTTAGTAGATGGAATAATTGCCATGTTAATTTATGCTTGTTTTAATGCAATGATTTCTTATCTTACGTTAAAAAGTATTAAATTTAGAAGAATTTTTACTGGTACACCAACAATGATTATTGAAAATGGTAAAATAATTGAAAAAGGTTTGGAAAAAGTTAAGTTTGATATTAATGATTTATTAGAAGAGGCTAGGAATGCGGGATATTTTAATTTAGAAGAGGTAGAGTATGCTATTATGGAGAGTAATGGGCGTATTAGTTTTTTGCCTAGTGATAAAGATAAGCCTGTAACTAAAAAAGATATGAAGTTAAAAATAGAGAAATCTATTCTTGTTTCTAATGTTATTATAGATACTAAAATTATGAAACATAATCTTAATGTTATGAATAAAGATGAATCTTGGTTACTTAAGGAACTTAAGGTGAATGGATATTTATTAGATAATATTTTATTAGCAACGCTTGATAGTAATAATAAGTTAGTTATTTATGAGAAAAATGTTGATTCTAAGTATAGTACTATTTTGGAATAAGAATTTTAGAGTTAAATTTGTTGTAAATGATATGAAATTATGTTACAATTCTTTTGTGAGGTAATTTATGATAGGATTTTATAATTATACAGTAATACTTACTTATTTGGGTTTATCTACAGGTGTTTTAGGTATTTTTATGGCTTTAAATGGTAATTTATTTTATAGTGTTGTATGTCTTTTATTCTGTGGACTTTTTGATATGTTTGATGGTAAAGTGGCTAGGACAAAGAAGAGAAATAAAGAAGAAATCAACTATGGTATTCAAATAGATTCACTTAGTGATTTGGTTTGTTTTGGTATTTTACCTATTATTATTGGTTATGCAATTGGGTTAAATAAATATTATCATTTTATATTTTTGATTTTATATGTATTATGTGCTTTGATAAGGCTTGCATATTTTAATGTTTTAGAGATTACTAGGCAAGATAATGATAATAGTGTTTTAAAATGTTATACGGGGCTTCCTGTTACTAGTGTGGCTTTAATATTTCCGCTTATTTATGCTTTAAAGGATGTGTTAGGTACATATTTTGAATTAGTTTATTTAATGGGTATTATTTTGATATCATTTTTATTTGTTTCTAAGATTAAAATAAAAAAACCTAGTTTAAAGGTTATGATAATATTTATTTTACTAGGTTTAATCGAATTAATATTTGGTTTAATTTAGTATATTTAATTAAGATAAAAGTAAGTGATGAAACAATAAATGAAGCTATAATATCAATTATTAAATGTTGTTT
>OLSB01003831.1_pt1 | contig 10452 bp, 12 predicted proteins | sample 1672071 | NCBI WGS metagenome assembly OLSB01 (sample SAMEA3136642, study PRJEB25190) | human gut metagenome | biome: human gut; feature: human-associated habitat; material: faeces | place: Austria | collected 2013
TTACTCTTAGAGGCTCAAAAACGGCTCTTAAATCGGTCTTGAAGTTATTATGTGATGTTTTATATTAAACTGGCTTAAAACGATTAAAAGCGGTAAATAAAAAATAGTAAAAAGCATATAATAATAACAAGCAAAGTTATAGCAAAATAATAGTAAAATGCTTGACAAACGCGTTTTTATATGGTATAATAAATTACAAGATATGAAAGGAGATGTTTTTATGGCTCAAATTAGTTTTCGTGTTGATGATGATGTGAAGATGAGTGCCGAACAGACACTTGACACCATTGGTTTGAGTATGTCGTCAGTTTTGAACGTGTTTTTGAAAACAATAGCAAGAGAAAAACGCATACCTTTTGAACTTACGGCTGATCCGTTTTATTCTGCAAGCAATATGAGATACTTGGAGCAGAAAATGGAAGACTATAAAGCCGGTAAACTTAAATTTGCGGCTCATGAGCTGATAGAGGAGTAAACTTATGCGGATAAAAGAAATAAAATGGGATTTTGACGCATGGGATGATTACCTTTATTGGCAAACACACAATAAGCAAAACTTAAAAAGAATAAATCAGCTTGTAAAGGATATAAGGCGTAGTCCGTTTGAGGGCATAGGAAAACCGGAACCGCTAAAGGGTAATTTATCTGGGTGGTGGAGCCGACGCATTGATGAGGAACATAGGCTTGTTTATGCAGTTGAAAATGAAACGGTTTTAATATTCTCATGCAGAGGTCATTACGAATAAAGGTCAAGCAGCACAAGAAGCTGCTTGACTTTTAACTTTTTATAAGATTTCGTTTCCTACCGGTTCGCCAAAGTCGGCATCGATTGGCTCGTACTCTCCGGCAAAATTTTCAAAAAGTTTTTCAATACTACTTTTTTCTATGGTTGCATATTCTTTTTTTAAGACCGGGTTTTTCATCTGCTCGTTTAATGTTTCTCTGATATTCTTTCCCATCGAACTCACCTCGCATATTTTATCATACTTAAAAATGGTTGTGCTGTCAAGTCATATAATTTTTGTTAGTGGCAATAATAATATAAATTAGTATTGCATTTTTTTAAATAATATGGTATTATAAAAGTGCGGAAAAAATGTATTGATAATATATGCCCCGTAGTGGCCGTAGGCCACTCTTAGAAAAAATAAAAAATATTTTTTGTGTATGTATGGAAAAAGTCGGAGAGGGATATGGGGGTGAGCGTAACCTGTGGTAAGGGTGTGTAAACTCCAACGGAGTTTTCCACGCTTTCCATAGGTGGAGCGATGGGGAAAAGGGAGAGGTGACTTTTTCTTTAAGGGAGCGTAAGCGACCGCTTTTTTGCTCTCCCTTTTCCCCCTTTACTGTTGAGAGGTGTTTTTATGTTGTCTGATAGGTCTGAATTGTTAAAACAACAGAGATTGTTATATATAAATAAAAATACGTTGCTTAATCAGTTTTATGAGCAGATTGAGCCGTATGATTTTTATAGATACATATTTCCTGAAGGAACTTTTGAAAGAAAAGGGCATTATGAAGATAATAAACCTAATGCTATTGCGGTAGCTATTGAGAAAAAGTATAAAGAGAATGGTATTGCGGTTGAGCTTAAAAGAAATGGTAAGGGGAAAAGATATACCATTACGGATAATCTTGATGAGTTGAATGAGCTTAATAAGTCGGAATTTACTATTATGTCCCCAATTTCATATTATGGTAAGCAGCGAAACGCAAAAAATGCTCGGTATTTATATGCTTTGGTTTTTGACCTTGACGGTGTAGATATGCCGCAGCTCCGGGACGTGCTTCATCAGATGGATAAGGATATTTTGCCGAAGGCTACTTTTGTTGTGAATAGTGGTACCGGATTGCATTTATATTATGTTCTTGATGAGCCTGTTCCTATGTATCCGCAAAATCAGTTATATATGAAAGAGTTAAAATATGCTTTGACTCGGCAGATATGGAATAGGTTTACCTCTACGATTAAAGAACCGCAGATGCAGGGAATAATGCAAGGGTTCAGAGTTATTGGAACGTGTACTAAACTTGGAGAAGAATTTCCTGTTGTTGCTTATTCTGTCGGAGATAGAATTTCATTGAATGAACTCTTGACTTTTATTCCTGATTCAAACGGAGAACAGCAGCACGTTAAAAGTATTATGATGAAAAGTCGGTTATCAATCGAGGAGGCAAAAGAAAAATATCCCGATTGGTATGAAAAAAGGATTGTGAGGAAAGAACGGCGAGGTAGGTGGACGATTAAAAGAGATTTATATGATTGGTGGCTTAATCGAATTAGAAATGAGATTAAGGTAGGTCATAGATTTTATGGTATAATGACTTTGGCTATATATGCAAAAAAGTGTTGTATCGAAGAGGGCGAGCTGATGAGGGATGCGTATTCTCTTTTAGATATTTATGACGATATGAGTGTTGAAGATATAAACCGATTTACGGAAGATGATATAAAATGTGCTTTAGAAATGTATAATGAGGACTATGTTACATTCCCCAGAGATGATATTGCAAAATTGTCCGGTCTGCAGATTGAAAAAAATAAAAGAAACGGAAGAAAACAAGAAGAACATCTGAAGCGGTGTAGGATTATTCAAATGGCAAGTGATGAAGTTGACGGAACGGATTGGAGAGCCGGGAACGGAAGAAAAAGCAAAAAGAATGTTATAATGGAGTATATGAGAGAAAATCCAGGTATAACAAAAAAGGCAGCAATAGCAAGAGCTGTGGGAGCAGATAGAAATACGGTAATAAAATATTATGATGAAATAGTTGCTGACCTGCAGCAGGAACGTCTGCAGGTCGAACGCCTGGAACAGCTTGAGCGTGACGGTCATATTTCAGTTAAAATAAAACCGTCACAGGAATTAAGCGATTATATTTCAGATGAATTATAAAAATAAAATATTATTTAGGAGTGTGTGTTATGGCTCATCTTACTGTTGGTATGCGATTAGAGGGTACAAAGGGAAGTATAGTAAAAGCTATGGAGTATATGCAAATGAAAGGTATTAAATTCATTCAATCCAAAGGCTTTTACGGAGAAGATGAGGGCAAAGAAAAAGTAAGAGTTTATACAACGGCTTTGATAGATTTCCCGCAAGACGGAGATGAATTTCTTAAAGATGTTATGAGAATAAATGCCGGTGAAAATATAAATAGTGAAATTTCAGAGGAATAGGTGTAATTATGAGTAAAACTGTAAAACAAATTGCTGATGAATTAGGTGTTACAAAGCAAGCGGTTCATCAAAAAAGAAAGAGCAAGGAACTGTCAACAGCTTTACAGCCGTTTACGACAACGGTTGACGGTGTCGTTTACATATCTGTTGACGGTGAAAACCTCATAAAACGGGCGTTTTTGAAGAATGACCGTAAACAAGTTGACGGTTCGTTTACGGCAACGGTTGACGGTTCGTTTACACCCTCGTTTACACCTCCGGAGGACAGCGAAATTATATTTTTGAGGGGGCAAGTGGAGAAGCTGCAGACGGAACTCGAAAAAGAAAGAGAACATAACCGGGAGAAAGACAAACAGCTCCTTGATACATTAAATAAATTGGCTGAAAGTCAAGCGGCGTTGGCAGCCGGACAAGCTGCAGATAAACAAAAGGCATTAGCAGAAAAAATAATTGAGGGTAAACAGCAGTTCTCCGATGAGCAGTCGGGAGCTGATGCTCCGCAAGGTTTTTTTCAAAAGATATTTGGAAGAAAAAAATAATTGTAAAAATGGCTAAATTTCTAAAACTATTGCTTTTTAGAAAGATATGTGATATAATTAATACATAAAATTAAAAGATTGGAGGAGATAACAATGGTAAGTAATTTTTCAAAGAGGGTTGGCTCGGATAAGTTGCAGCTTTTGTTGTGTTCCTCTGGTAGTATAGAGATATAAAAAATTTAAAGAAAAGTTGGCAGCGTAACGTATAAGTCAATCCTCTTTGAATAGAGGCTTTGATTTATGCGTTTTTTTGTTATTTGGGAAAGGTGGGATTAGTGAAATGTTCAAAAAAGTTGTTAATTAAAAGATGGTAAAGTAACGTTTTATTAGAAGGAGGAATTCAAATGTCAGTGAAAAAAATACCTTTATTATATGTAGGTCCAGGTTATAATTTATTTACACAAACGCAATGTAATCAGTTGGTATCACAATCTGGAGCAACAGAGTTTTTGCTAACGACGGCTTTTTCATTTAATTATTGTCAACCTAATGATTATATTTTAACACAGGCCTATGTCGATCAATATGTTGATGATTCTTACTTTGGAACGACCAATGAGGATGACATAGAAACTATCAGAGGTCAAATGTCTGCAGCAATCTCTGCTGCTAATGCTTATGATTCTAATGTGTGGAATTATACAGCATATGTTGATTCAGCTGTTACAGTGGCTCAAAGACTAATAAATGCGGATTCTTCTTGCAAGATTTGGATAGGGTTGCCTCCGATGTTGGTGAACTGTACAACAGCAGCAATGAGGTATAATTATTATTATCATGATTATATTGTGAATTTATTTAAAACAAGGATGACGAATATTGGAAAATGGAATAACGTTGAAGGATATTATTATGGTCAAGAAGATTTACCACAATGGTATACAAAGTTTAATATAAACGCAACAAATAATTACTTTGATAATGTTGTGGTGCAAAATATAGAATATATGTCTGGTGTAGTGAAGGGATTAGGAAAAAAGTTTCTTTGGATTCCTTATTATAGAGATGATGGTTCTGAACTTCCTACAAGGCTTGGATATATTATAAATAAGAGAGATTTCTTTGATTATGCTATACTTCAGCCTTCATATTACTTTGATTCAAACGTTGGAGCAAGTAATGTTACATTGATAAAGAATTGCATAAGTCAGCAAAAGTGTTTGAGTGCATCTGGGGCAGTAATAGGTTCAACAAAAACATCAACTACAGAAATCGGCGGGGAAATGGAGATAGATGGAAATGCAAAAACGGACTCTGGATATTTGAGTAGATATAATACATATGTTTCTAATTTTTCTACGTTTATTACTGGTTCTAATAAGAGACCAATTGCTTTTTATGCGGATTATCCAGAAGTTTTAATGGATTCGGTGATTTTTGGAAAAGTTGCAAGCTTTTTTACATCAGGAACATAAGTATTAAGAGGATTTCAGTGCATCATAATGATGCACTGAAATCCTGAGAAAGTAAAAAAGGAGACTAAATAAAATGAAAATTGTTACAATGTTTTTGGTTCTTTGCTTATGTTTCTCTATATGTGTAAGTGCTAATGATTTAAAAAATGAAATATATACATATGAATTAGAAGAATTTATATGTATAAAAGAAATAAATGATAAAAGTTTAACTGGTAAAATAACTGTACCGGCATATATAGACAATGTAGCTGTAAAAAAAATAAATTCGCATACATTTTTAAATTCAAATGTGGCAGAAATAGAATTTGAGGAAGGAATTGAGGAAATTTTATCTTACGCTATATCTGATTGTGTGAATTTAAAGAAAATTGTCATTCCTGCATCGTGTAAAATAATTGGTGGTGTATCCTATATGCCAGCAATACAATATTGTGAAAATTTAGAAACGATAGAAATACACGGAGAATATGACAGTTTACCTTTATTTATTGCTGATTGTCCCAACATAAAAAACATCATATTTTATGGAGATATAAAATATATAACTAATGAATTTAAGTATAATTTTTATAAATGTGAACCAAGAGTTAAAAGAGTAAACCCAAGAGTTTTTAATGAAGCAATAAGTGTAACTATACAAGGAAAAGCAGGCAGTAACATAGAAAAATTTGCAATTGATAATGGCTTTAATTTTGTGTCGCTTGAAAAAAACGAAAAAGAAATAATTTCAAAATGGGCCAAGCCTGAGGTTGAAAAAGCGATAGAAAAGGGATTTGTTCCGTTATCATTCCGTGGTAATTATAAGAAAAACATTACACGTGCAGAATTTGCTAAATTGGCTATATGTTTTTTATCCACACAGTATGGATATTCCGTGGTACCTGAATCTCTGTATTACTCAACGTATGCAGGTAGTGATAATGGTGTTTTCCCGCCGGAATTTATGAATGCGTATGCTCACGCAAGAACAGATAGAAATGGCAAATCTTTTATAGATAAATATACCGGAGAAAAGTATGTATATCATAATACAAACGTTCAAATAGACCTGCATGATCTGCCATTTCAAGATATAGATGAGAATGAGTGTGTAGATTTACCATTTATAGAAAGAGCTTATTATATCGGAATCGTAAATGGAATTAGTGAAACTGCATTTAATCCAAACGGGAACATTACAAGGCAGGAAGCGGCAGCTATGCTTATGAGAGTGTATAAAAACTATGCTGATTTTGAGAAAAAGGATAGCGATTTTAAGTATGCTGATGATGAGAAAATATCAGAATGGGCAAAAGAAGATGTATATAGTATAAATAAACTTGGAATTATGCAAGGTGTTGGTGAAAATTTATTTTCACCAACTGAAGGATATACTGTGGAACAAGCAATTGCAACGTTTTGGAGGTTATATAATTCGGCTCCAGTAAGCAGAAAAAACAAAAATATAAAGCCATTGCTTGATTACAAATTTGAAAGTGAAAATTATTGTAACAGAGATGGCGGCGGTTCGTATTTTCATGAAACAACAAGAAAAGAATATGATGATTTTATTTATATATATGGCTATTGGACACAACGACATTCAACAGAGTGGACATATAGCTTATATGTGTTTGACAAAAGTGGAGGGGTGGCACTAAATTTATGGCCAGATGATGATTTTGAATGGGAGGTGAGTTCCGATGGTAAGATTTTAACTACACACAGATATCATACAGATGCATTTACAAAATATGATAAAATGACTGGTTTAGAAAAAGAATATAGTAAAGGAATGTATCGGTGTGTGTATGATATGGATGAAAGAAAATTATTAATTGACGAAAAAGTAGAATAGAAAATTACGAAAGGAGAAAATTATGGCTAATGAAATGAGTTTTACACCAAGCGTGGATTTTATAGGAGTTGGTTCAACATATGATACAACTTACGGAGCATTTGGAGTTACAGCATATCAAAACAGGGAAACTTTAAGCGGCGGTGGTGATGTTAGATTAAGTGCGCATATTGCACCATGTGTAGAAATGGGCTGTGGAGCTCATTACTATTCCCATGGCATATATAATTCAACATATAGACAGGCAGAAACAACAATAAACCTAGAAAACATAAACGTAGACACAAAAAACAGGCGAGTTGCTTGTATTTCTCTTGGTGTTATAGGAATGCATAGTTCTTGTGATATGGGAATAGAAACATTTGACGGTTCAAGCTGGTTCGCACATTTTTGGTGCCCAGGAGGTGGAATAGAAATAGATCCTAGAACACAAGAAGAAAAAATCGTTGGTATAGGTGGGAACGGGGCTCCTATATCTAATGCAGCAAAGGTTAAAATAAGAGTGGTTCCGTCGAGAACAACAAAAGATTGCGTTACTGGTATATTTACATGGTATAATGGATCAGATAATGTTTTGCGAGAGGAGACGTTGACGTGTGAGACGGCGAGAAGTGGAATGATTTTTGATGTCGATGTATCTAGGAAAACGTTACAAAGATTTCATAGATTTATGTCACTTATACCAAGAGATGAATATGGGTATTCGCCTCAAAGTGATATTGCTGATAGTTCTTTCCTTATTGGAGGAAATTTGACAAATAATAAATTATATTTGTCAAATGGTTCCTCGGTGACATGGGGAACAAGCCTGATGGATTATATATGGTCAGTGCAAGGATGGAATATAAGCAACTTTAATCCGGGGAACAATGATACATTTTCTTGTACACATAGTAACTATGTGTATTAAAAGATGAACAAGCAAAAGGAAGGAGAGCCAGTAATGGCTCTCCTTCCTTTTGCTATGCAGCAGAAACATCCTCAGTGCTCAAGTGCTCATAAAATTTTGTGTTTCTGCTAGGGTGGATTTGCAATTATAACGGTTTACCCGTATGCGATTGTCGTGTACGGGTAAACCGTTATGTTATAGTTTTTCTGAATATGTTGACAAACATTTTCGGTTATGGTATAATAGAAAATGAAAAAGAGGCTCGTCTGAGCGAGGGTAAATAGTGTTTAGGCTCAGAGCGTTCCGGGGATATTACCGGAGGTACATTATTTTATAATGTAGAAGCCATTTAGGGTTGATACTCCTATATGATACATGGGCTTGTCGCAGTAACCTTTGTGAATTGAAAAAGTGTATCATCGACCTTTGCATGAGTAATCTTTTGAAAGTGCATTGTAAGTAAATCGTATCGTTGAATGTAGCCGGACATACTGACAAATTGCCGGAGAGATGCTGTACTCTACAAAAAGCCGACAGAACCTTAACTGCCGTAGAAAGTGATTAAAATAATAAATAAGGCTGCACACATAAGCAAGAGGAAAAAGTGTCGGAATTTAATTCCAAACCAGTCACACATAAGACTTTAAAAAGTGTATTTTGCTGAATGCAGAGAATTTAATTCTTGCAGGAGGCGGCTTAGCTTTAACACATAAACACATCAGAGAAAGGAGGTTTTTCTGATGGGAAGAAAAAACAAATCGTACTCCAAGACGCTTCATCAGCAAGCATACGACAAATTAACGAGTATGCAAGCCTTTGGTGAAAGTAAAAAGGAGGCTATGAAAAACGGAACAGATAGAGATAAAATATTTTCCTTTAACACCTATAAGAATTATTGGAAACACATAAAATATTTTATCAAGTACGTGCAAGAAACAGATCCGAAATGCACAACATTAAAAAGTGCAAAAAAATATGTAAATGAGTGGCTATATAAAAGAGAGGCACAAGACTTGTCGGCATCGACAATGCACCTCGAGGCGAAGGCGTTGGGAAAGCTGTATGGCATTAGTCCTGATGATGAAGATTATTACCAACCACCGAAACGGAACCGTGAAGATATAAAGAGAAGCAGAGGACCGGCAAAAAGAGACCGACATTTTTCAGAAAAAAACAACGAGGAACTTGTAAATTTTTGCAAAGGAACAGGCTTGAGGCGAGGGGAACTTTCAGCGATTAAAGGTTGTGATATAACAACCAAAACCGAAATCGAAAAGGAAATTACACAGCTTGAGAAAATTCCTGAAGATAAGAGAACTCCGGAGATTGAAAAAAGAATAGGAATTTTAAAAGATACAAGGTATTTTGAAGAAGAATATTATGTTCATATCAGAAAAGGTGTAGGCAAGGGCGGCAGAGAGCGTTACAGCCCGATTATTGGAGAAAATCAGAAGCAGATAGTTGATAGAATATTAAGAACTCCAAAAGATGAAAAGGTGTGGCAGCACGTTCATAACAGTGCCGACATACATAATTACAGGGCGTTGTATGCTACGGCTGTATATGAGGCTCATGCACGAAAAATTGAGGATATTCCTTATGATAAAATTAACAAGGGAACAGGCAAACGGTATCAGAGTGATGTCTATACCTGCAGAAAGGATGAAGCTCGCAGGAAACTTGACCGAGTTGCAATGAAAATGTGTAGTAAAGCGCTTGGACACAATCGAACTGATATTTTTGCTACAAACTACCTCAGAGGACTGTAAGGAGGTGCGACAATGGCTGAATTTGTGAAAAAGACAGCGTTAGGATATAAAACTGTTACGGGCGGTCAAACTGACTATGAGTGCACTCATGCGATTTTGACAAAATCAGAATATGATAGATTATATAGTGAAATAAGGGCGGCAGAGAGCCGAGCGAGGAAAGCGGCGAACGATGCCGAGCAGAGAGTTGAAAATACAAAAGCAGTAGCAGATAGAGATATTAGGGATATAAAAAAAGATGCTGCCCTGCAGATTGAAGAAGTCAACCGGGAGCTTGCAACAGCGAACAAGGAAATTGAATATCAGCGCCGGTTAAATGAAAATCTTTTAAGGATTAACCGGGAACGTGCGAACTCTGATAGAAAATTAAAGCCAAAAAAAGAACACACAGGATATGTTGTAGTTAATTCAAAAGAATATGAGTATAAATATCGTGAAGATAAAAGGACATTGACTTCGGTTATGTTGTGGCAAACTATTTTGGAAAGTCCGTATAAAGTAAAATTTTCGGTTGAACAGGCAAGAAAACAAATGTATGAGGAATTATTCAAAAATCATATTATAGGCAATATTGGTGTTCACGGTTATTGGGATATTGACTATGAAGATATGATTGAAAACGAATTATATAAAACCGAGTATATAGATAAAAATATTGCAGTAAAATATCAGTTACAGGCAAATTATAAAACAGGATTTTGGGAAATAATTATATTACATACAAAACCCCTTGAAAATGTTCCTGATGATATGATGAGATGTAATTACTCTTAGAGGCTCAAAAACGGCTCTTAAATCGGTCTTGAAGTTATTATGTGA
>OLSB01003835.1_pt1 | contig 10449 bp, 7 predicted proteins | sample 1672071 | NCBI WGS metagenome assembly OLSB01 (sample SAMEA3136642, study PRJEB25190) | human gut metagenome | biome: human gut; feature: human-associated habitat; material: faeces | place: Austria | collected 2013
GGGAGAGGACTTAGAGCAGCTCTACAAAGTACCATTTTTAATCTGGGCAAACTATGATATAAAAGAGGAAAATGTAGAAAAAACCAGTAACAATTATCTGTCTACCTATCTTGCAGAAGTTGCAGGAATTAAAAAGACAGGTTATCTTGAATATTTAACAAAACTCAGAGAAGAAATTCCTGCAATCAATGCGATTGGATATTGGGATAAAAATGGTAAATTTTACGAGATTGATGATAAAAAATCTCCGTATTATGATTTGATACATGAGTATAATTTGCTCGAATACAATAATCTTTTTGGAAAAGACAATCAGCAGAAAGAATTCTTTTACCTGAAAGAGTAGAAAAAATTGTACTTTGCAGAGCGAAACGTACGCCTGCAAAGAGAGCCTTTCCCATATATTTGTTCTTTATGAATAAATAAAAGAATAATTTTTGACAGTTATGAACGATACATATTATATATGATGGTGTTATACTGTGACAATCAAGAGAAACAGTAGATATTTATAAATGGATCTTTTAGATGTTTCTAATTGTTTTCAAATTCAGCTGCCGCTTACGTTGACAAAGTATGCACAATAAAAAGACGGATACAGAAAGTTATATTATTTCTGTATCCGTTTTATTATTATTATTTATATTTAAATCAGATAATGAAGATTTTGAAAAATATATGCGATACCGCATAAAGTATCCGTTCCAGAAGAATGACCAATAGAGGAAAAGTCAGTGAGAATCTTTTTGGAATCAGGCAGGTTACTGAGGGAACAGACCGCCATGCTGAATCACATATATCTGGAACAATTTGTTCAAGATCTGCTGCTGGAGCAAGGGGATAATCAAAGGAAATAATTTCATAACCTGCCTGAGTAATAACGGAAATATGTTTTTCTGGTAAGTCTTTTCTGAAACCGTAAAGAAGACCTCCGCCATGGAAATAAAATATTTTTGCTTTTGTTGTAACGGTAGTTTCTTTGTATATTGTTGCCTGTTTTATCCAGGCGGCATTGTCTAATACCTTATCATATGATTTTAATATTGGAAACCTTCTTAAAATGTAGATGTAGATGTTATGGTTGGTATGTTAGCAGCAAATAAACTGGGTGAATTAGACAGAGATGTATATAATGAAAAGAAAACAATTGCATACTAATTGTTATTAATTTTTGTTATTAATTCAAAATAAGATAGACAAAAATAGAACCCCGAAAGTCACAGGTATAGCGGATGTGTCTTTCGGGGTTTTTAAATTTTCTTTAATAAAATTGTAGATTTAGGACACTATTTCTTTTTTCGTCTATACGAAATCTACAAATTAGTAGTTATTCCACAATCTCTACGTTAATATTATGTCTCTTTAAGTTCTCTAATGCATCTTCTGGAATCTCCGCATCGGTACATACCGTATCAATCTCAGAAAAAGTAGTCTGAATTACAACCCCCTTCTGGCTGAACTTACTGGAGTCAGCAAGAATGATCATACGATTTGCGGAGTCTTCCATATACTTCATAGTTTCCACACGCATCAGGTCATCACAAGTAAAACCTGCATCTGGAATAAATCCATCTGTGCCTACAAAGAACTTATCTACATAGAATTCCTTCGCACATTTGCGAACTAATGGTCCCACCATACCCTGATATTCCTTTTGATATTCGCCACCAAGAAGGATAACTTTACGAATCGGAAGCTCGCGTATACGAATCGCTATGTAAGCAGAGTTTGTTATGATGGTGACATCTTTTTTTAACTTTGCAAGCTGTTCTGCAAGTAAAGCACAAGTAGAGCCAGATTCAAGCATAACTGTTTCGCCATTAGAAACCATCTCAGCAGCCTTTGTGGCGATTTCAAGCTTCTTATCATAATTTATTGTTAAACGTGTGTTAATATCATTGGCATTCTTAATTAAAGCGTAGCCATGCTCTCTTGATAAAAGTCCCTCTTCTTCAAGATGGTCAAGGTCTTTACGGATGGTTACCTGAGACACATCTAAAAGTTCAGCTAAACGACTCACTTCGATTTTTTGATAAAGATTTACCAATTTAATGAGTTTGGACTGACGTTCTGTCATTTGAAACACCTCTTTCTTTCTAAAAAAAGTATAACATATTGTTTGGCAAAATATCAAGGAAGGAATAGGAAAAAAAGAAATAAATTATAGAGAAATTGTTATAAAAATATCGTTCTTAAATGGGAATTTGCCGGGCCGTCTCTCTGCCTGCGGCAAATTCCTATTTAACTTCAATCTGGATTGTGATCCGCTACTGTGGTAAAATATCGTTTGGAAATACTTTTTATTTATAATTTGACAGCAAACAACTCCAGATAGTATCATTTTTTATAAGACATTTTAATAAGGTAAAAACTAATTACAAATACGTTATGAAAGAGGTATTAATTATGGAGTTGATCAAAGCGTTACCAGAGATTTTTGAAGATTTTGCGGAGCAGAGAAAGAAGTCCTTTCTGACGATGAAGGAATTGAAGGATAGGGATGTTCCGGTTGTTGGAGCTTACTGTACATATTTTCCACAGGAAATCGCAATGGCGATGGGAGCAGTTACAGTAGGTCTTTGTTCTACTTCAGACGAGACAATACCAGTGGCAGAGAAGGATTTGCCAAGAAATCTGTGCCCTATGGTAAAGGCAAGTTATGGTTTTGCAGTATCGGATAAATGTCCGTTCTTTTATTTTTCCGACGTAGTAGTTGGAGAGACAACCTGTGATGGGAAGAAAAAGATGTATGAACTGATGGGAGAGTTTAAAAATGTTTATGTTATGGAGCTTCCAAACAGTCAGAGTGAAACTGCATTAAAGCTTTGGAAAGAAGAGATTCTTAAGTTCAAATCTTATCTGGAGCAGGCTTTCAAAGTGGAGATTACAGAGGAGAACGTTCGTAAGGCAGTTCATATGATGAATGAAAATAGAATTGCGCTTAAAAATCTTTATGAAGTTATGAAAAATGATCCGGCACCGATGAATGGACAGGAATTGTTTAATGTATTATATGGAAGCCAGTTCCGTTTTGACAAAGAAAAGGTTCCGGAAGAAATTCATGCGCTTCGTGAAAAGATTATGAAGGAGTATGGGGAGGGGGAGAAACAGCCGAAAAAGAAGAGAATTCTTTTAACAGGATGTCCAAGCAGCGGTGCGCCAATGAAAGTTGTGAAAGCATTGGAAGAAAATGGAGCGGTTGTTGTTGCCTATGAAAACTGTGGCGGTACAAAGTCGGCTGACCGTTTAATAGATGAATCTGCAGAGGATATTTATGAGGCAATCGCGGAAAGATATCTTCAGATTGGCTGTTCTGTTATGACACCAAATAAGAATCGTTATGAACTTCTTGGAAGATTAATAGAGGAATATAAAGTAGATGGTGTTGTGGAAATGACACTGCAGGCCTGCCATACTTACAATGTGGAGGCAAGGAGTATTGAAAAGTTTGTAAAAGGAAAAGGTGTTCCGTATATTCATGTGGAGACTGACTATTCACAGGAGGATATCGGACAGCTTAACACGAGAATGACAGCATTCGTCGAGATGTTGTAAGAGGAGGAAAAGACACCTATGGCATTTACACATTTACATGTGCATACGGAGTACAGTCTGCTGGATGGTTCTAGTAAGATTAAAGAACTTCTGCCGAGGGCAAAAGAGCTTGGAATGGATAGTCTGGCCATCACAGACCACGGGGTTATGTATGGCGTGATTGACTTTTATAAAAAGGCAAAAGAAGTAGGAATTAAACCAATTCTTGGCTGTGAGATTTATGATCAAGGTTTGACAGGGAGCAGGGACGAGGAGAGGATAGATATTATCATCTTGTACTGCTTGCGGAAAATAATCAGGGCTATAAAAACCTGATGAAGATTGTGACAAGAGGGTTTACAGAAGGATATTATTACAAACCAAGGGTAGACTATGAAGTGCTTGAAAAATATCATGAGGGAATTATCGCACTTAGTGCCTGTCTTGCCGGAGAGATTCCGAATAAGATTTTAAAAGAGGATTTTGATGGAGCAAGAGCTGCCGCAAACAAAATGCGTGATATTTTTGGAGAGAATAACTTTTTCTTAGAGTTGCAAGATCATGGAATTCGTCAGCAGACCCAGGTAAATACCAGCCTGATTCGTCTTTCCAGGGAACTTGGGATTCCGATGGTTGTCACAAATGATGTGCATTATATCAGAGAGGAAGATGCGGTTCCACATGACCTGCTTCTTTGTATACAGACTGGAAAAAAGGTTTCAGACCAGGACAGAATGCGCTATGAAGGCGGGCAGTATTATCTGAAGTCGGAAGAAGAGATGCAGAAGGTATTTCCCTATGCGAGAGAGGCGATGGATAATACCCATAAAATTGCCGAGCGATGTAATGTGGAGATTGTTTTTGGTGAGCAGAAAGTGCCAAAATTTGATGTGCCAGAAGGTTACGATGCATTTTCTTACTTAAAAGAGCTTTGTGAGACTGGTCTTGTGAAAAGATACGGGGACCCGCCGCCACAGGAATTGCAGGAAAGACTTTCTTATGAGCTTAGCACTATTAAAAATATGGGCTATGTTGATTATTTTCTCATTGTGTGGGATTTTATCCGTTTTGCAAAGAGTCAGGGAATCGCTGTTGGCCCGGGACGAGGAAGTGCGGCAGGAAGTATTGTTTCCTATTGTCTTGAGATTACGAATATCGACCCAATCAGATATCAGCTTATTTTTGAGCGTTTCTTAAATCCAGAGCGTGTATCCATGCCAGATATTGATATTGACTTCTGTTATGAGAGACGGCAGGAAGTTATTGATTATGTTTATGAAAAATACGGCAAAGATAAGGTAGTGCAGATTGTAACTTTCGGTACGATGGCGGCGCGTATGGCAGTTCGTGATGTTGGACGTGTCCTTGATATCCCTTATGTACAGGTTGATAATGTTGCAAAAATGATTCCGATGGAGCTTGGTATCACGATTGAAAAGGCATTAAAATCAAATCCGGAATTAAAGCAGGCATATGAGAGTGATGATGTTGTAAAGAATCTTATTGATATGTCGATGCGTCTGGAGGGATTACCGAGACATACATCAATTCATGCCGCTGGTGTCGTAATTGGTTCAAAACCGCTGGATGAATTTGTCCCACTTTCAAGAGGTGCAGATAATGTCATCACAACACAGTTTACGATGACAACCATCGAAGAATTGGGACTTCTGAAAATGGACTTTTTAGGTCTTCGTACACTGACCGTAATTCAGGATGCCGCACGAATGATTGGAAAGAAACTTGGCTATGATTTTAGTATTGATACAATTGATTATGATGATGCCAAAGTATATGAGATGATCGGGCAGGGAAAGACGGAGGGTGTGTTCCAGTTAGAAAGTGCTGGAATGAAGTCTTTCATGAAGGAATTAAAGCCAACGAATCTTGAGGATGTTATTGCCGGAATTTCTCTGTACCGTCCGGGACCAATGGATTTTATTCCAAAGTATATCAAGGGAAAGCAAAATCAGGATTCAATTCAGTATACCTGTCCGGAACTGGAAGAAATACTGGCACCGACTTACGGATGTATCGTTTATCAGGAACAGGTTATGCAGATTGTAATGCGTCTTGCCGGTTACACACTTGGCCGAAGTGACTTAGTGCGTCGTGCGATGTCCAAGAAAAAGGGAGATGTCATGGCGAGGGAACGTCAGAACTTTGTTTATGGTAATGAAGAAGAAGGCGTAGAAGGCTGTATCAAACGGGGAATTCCAGAAGAAACCGCCAATAAGATTTTCGATGAAATGATTGACTTTGCCAAGTATGCATTTAATAAATCTCATGCGGCTGCCTATGCGGTTGTTTCGTATCAGACAGCATGGCTGCGCTGCTATTATCCGGTAGAATTTATGGCTGCGCTTCTTACTTCAGTAATTACTAACCCGAAAAAGATTACAGAGTATATCAATACTTGCCGTGTGATGGGAATTTCCATCCTGCCGCCGGACATCAATGAGGGGGAAGCCGGATTCTCTGTTGCAGGTGATTCTATTCGATATGGACTTGCAGCGATTAAGAGTCTCGGAAAAAGTGTGATTGATGTAATGACACAGGAAAGAGAAGCAAACGGAAAGTACAAAGATTTAAAAGATTTCATGGGGCGTCTCACATCGAAAGAAATCAATAAGAGAACGATAGAAAACCTTATCAAATCCGGAGCATTGGACAGTTTTGGTAAGACGAGAAAACAGCAGATGCTTGTCTATCCGGTTGTACTTGAACAAGTAAACCGGGAGAAAAAAGAGTCTATGAGTGGTCAGATGTCATTGTTTGATTTCTTTTCCGAAGAAGAGAAAAAAGAATATGAGATGCAGTATCCTGATGTTGGAGAGTATGACGATGCGCAGAAACTTGCACTTGAAAAAGATGTGCTTGGTATTTATGTCAGCGGTCATCCACTGGAAAAATATATGAATTCCATTGAGAAGCAGACAACTGCCAGATCGACAGATTTCGAACCGGATGAGGAAAGCGGACGTGCAATCGTAAGAGACGGGCAGCATTATGTTGTCGGTGGTCTTATTAGTAATATCACAGCCAAACTTACAAAAAATAATCAGAATATGGCATTTGTTACGTTAGAAGACTTGTATGGTACTGTAGAAATCATTGTATTCCCGACGATATATCAAAATGTAAAGTCGTATCTCATCGAAGATAATGGACTTTATGTGAAAGGCCGGGCATCCGTTTCTGAAGAAAGTGGTAAACTGATTGCAGAATATATTGTGCCGATTGACCAGATTCCAAAGGAAGTATGGATTCAGACAGAGAACATTGGAGAATTTACAGACAAACAACAGGATTTGTATAAAATTATCAGAAAATATCCCGGCAAAGATGAAATTGTTATTTTTTCCAAAAAAGAAAAAGCAATAAAAAGACTTCCAACATACGAAAATATTTCCGCGAAAAATGACGTATTTAGCGAGTTAAAATCACTTTTTGGTGAAAAAAATGTAAAGGTTCGCGAGAAGAGTATTGAAAAATCCCAAAAAAAGAGATAATATATGTAATCGTTAGGGAGTATACTTAGGGAATTATGAAATGGAGGTAACGTTAGATGAATAAGACTAGCGCAGTTCAGACAATTGGAATTTTAACAAGTGGTGGAGATGCTCCAGGCATGAATGCTGCATTAAGAGCAGTAGCAAGAACAGCATGGGCAAGAGGTATTGATGTAAAAGGAATTTATCGTGGTTACAGCGGACTGTTAAACGATGAGATCTTTGATATGGAGAAGGAATTCACATGTGACATCATTTCTCGTGGTGGTACAGCTTTATTTACCGCAAGATGTGAAGAATTTAAACAGTTAGAGTATCAGGAAAAGGCAGCAGAGATTTTAAGAAGTCATAACATCGACGGACTTGTTGTTATCGGTGGTGACGGATCTTTTCGTGGAGCACAGAAGTTATCTGCACAGGGAATTAACACAGTAGCTCTTCCTGGAACAATTGACTTAGATATTGCATGTACAGAATATACAATCGGTTTTGATACTGCAGTAAATACAGCTATGCAGGCAATTGATAAGATTCGTGACTCATCCACATCTCATGAAAGATGTTCTATCATCGAGGTAATGGGAAGAAATGCTGGTTATATCGCATTATGGTGTGGTATTGCTTCAGGAGCTGAGGATATCTTAATTCCAGAGCGTTTCGATGGTAACAGACCAAAACTTGAAAATGAATTAATTGAAAGCATTCTTGAGAAAAAAGCACTTGGTAAGAAACATCACCTTATCATCAACGCAGAAGGTGTTGGACATTCTTATGGAATGGCTAAGAGAATCGAACAGGCAACTGGTGTAGAAACAAGAGCAAGTATCTTAGGTCATATGCAGAGAGGTGGAAACCCAACAGCAAAAGACAGAGTATATGCTTCTTACATGGGAGCTTTAGCAGTAGACCTGCTTTGCAGCGGCGCTACAAACAGAGTAGTAGGATACCGTAATGGTCAGTATATTGACTACGATATCGAAGACGCACTCGGAATGGCTAAAGACGTAGACCAGTATGAGTTTGAAATCGCTCAGATTTTGGGACGATAATATAAAGCCGAGTAGAACTTGGTAGACAGACGAAGAACCCCGTATATCCAAGAAGGAATTTTATTCTGTTGCGTTAAATCTTGGATATACGGGGTTCTTCTGCTTGTTGGCAAGCTTTAAACTGGCTTTATGTGGGCCGTCGAGTAAAAAAATTGAGAGATTTGTGGAGGCGAAGGGGGATTCAGTCTTATGGCTTCTGCTTATTCAACCACGATAGATTCTCGATAAATCTTCTCGATATCCTCCCTTGTTAATTCAAAAGGACATGTAGCCAATTTCGAAGTATTCTCCATCATCCTGTCGATGTAGAATGTGACTTCTTTTTGTGTTAAGCTGACTGTGCCAAGGATTTCAGTTAAGTAAGAGGCGAAGTCATCGAGGGTTTTGAAACCTAAGAGGGTAAGGATTTCTTCGACATCTTCTGGTTTCTGTTCTGCGTAAACGCGGAGGTAAGCAGCAAGGAAGATTCCGCAGGCTTTTCCGTGTGCTACTCCATTATGGTAAGTTACATCATAGCTTAATGCATGTGGAATGGAAGTTCCGGTCTGGGCGATTGCCATTCCTGCGATTGTAGAAGTCAGCATGAGTTTTTCTGCGAGTTCTTCGCTTAATTCTTCATCGGAACGAAGGAATGGAACGATGTCTCCCCACAGTTTCAATGCGTAGTTTGCGAACATCTGGTTATAGATGTTTGTCTGGATGCTTACGCGGCTTTCGGCTGCGTGTGCAAGGGCATCAACGCAAGTGTTGATTAAAAGATTTTTACTTGCGGACAGTAAATATTTACCGTCAATAAGGGCGATGTCTGGGAAAATCTTGTAGGAAATACTTTTCTTTGTCTGTGTGTCGTGACGGGTCAGAACGGAGACAGGAGTAACTTCTGAACCAGTACCGCAGGTTGTTGGAACGGCGGCGATTGGAAGTGTTTTTAAGTCTTTTGCTACATAGAAGCAGTCTCCGGTTTCTTCTGGGTTGGCAATTAATAAAGAGATTGCTTTCGATGCATCTAATGGAGAACCTCCGCCGATGCCGATAACGAAGTCCGCTTTGAATTCCTTACCGATTTCAGCGGCTCTTACGACTGTCTCAACAGATGGATTTTCTTCGATTTCATTGAAAATCTGATAAGGAACGGAAGCTTCCTCTAAAACAGCGATAACATCGTCAAGCGAACCATTTTTTTTGGAAGAACTATGTCCAGTGATAACGAATGCCCGTGATCCTAAAGCAAGAAGTTCTTTTTTGTGATTCTTTACACAGTTTTTTTCTGCATAAGTATTTGTAGGGTCAAAAAAACGCATGATAAACTCCTTTCATGGTTAGACTAATCGCAAATGCGATTTTAACGGTGAAATAGTATACTGCATCATTGTCATTTGGCTGGAAATCAATAAAACAGTACACTGGTTATTTCCTGCTATAGTGTAGCATAGCAGAAAGAAAAATTGCAAATTGCAAAGCTTTTTTTTCGCTTTTTTCAAGGGTTTTCTGATTTTCGGCTTGCAGTATCCCACGTTTATGTTAAGATATACTGTGAGACTTTATCTCATCATATAAAAAACAAAATATCGGAGTATAGTAATATTGGAGTTAGAAATATACAGATGATATTTTTAGAAATTAAGGAGGTACCGATGAAGAAGATACTAGCACCGTCTATTTTGTCTGCTGATTTTGCAAATCTGGGCAGAGATGTTTTGACTGCGATTGATGCCGGAGCAGAGTATGTGCATATTGATGTCATGGATGGAATGTTCGTTCCACAGATTTCTTTTGGAAATCCTGTAATTAAGGCACTTCGTCCACTCACAGATGTGATTTTTGATGCACATTTAATGATAGAAGACCCAGGTAGATATATCGAAGATTTTGCAAAGGCAGGAGCAGATATTATTACAGTACATGCAGAAGCCTGCACACATCTTGACCGAGTAGTACATCAGATTAAGGATTGCGGTAAGAAGGCAGCCGTTGCGATTAATCCTGCGACACCGCTTTCTGCGATTGAGTATGTTTTACCAGAACTGGATATGGTATTAGTTATGACTGTAAATCCAGGTTTTGGAGGACAGAAGTACATTCCTTACTGTGGCGAGAAGGTTCGGGAGCTTCGTAAGATGATCACAGAGAAGAATCTTGATGTGGATATTCAGGTTGACGGTGGAGTGAAGGCCTTGAATATAGCAGAGATTGCAGAATGTGGGGCTAATATATTTGTATGTGGTTCTGCTGTATTTGAAGGGAATATTGAGAAAAATGTTAAAGAGATTTTAGAGCAGATGAATAAATAATTTGAGGTAATAACGCACATTTAGTATTCTTACTATACTATCATCTTGCCCTTGTGTTCAAGT
>OLSB01003839.1_pt1 | contig 10443 bp, 8 predicted proteins | sample 1672071 | NCBI WGS metagenome assembly OLSB01 (sample SAMEA3136642, study PRJEB25190) | human gut metagenome | biome: human gut; feature: human-associated habitat; material: faeces | place: Austria | collected 2013
GACGCGGCAGTATCTTGTGACCGACCTGTGTCAGAACTGCCTTGCCGCCTCGTGCCATCGGGTCTGCCCGAAGGACGCAATCTATTTTCTCAACGGCAAGAGCCATATCGACCGCGACAAGTGCATTAAGTGCGGCAAGTGCGCCGGCGCCTGTCCCTATCACGCCATCCACTATATTGAGCGCCCCTGTCAGGCGGCGTGCGGCGTGGACGCCATCGGCATGGACGAGAACGGCCGCGCGGTGATCGACCACGACAAGTGCGTCGCCTGCGGTCAGTGTCTCGTCAATTGCCCGTTCGGCGCGATCGTGGATAAGGGTCAGCTCTATCAGGTCATCCGCAGCATCATGTCGGGTGACCAGGTCATCGCTATCGTCGCGCCTGCCTTCATCGGACAGTTCGGCAAGTTCTCCACTCCTGAAAAGTTCACCGCTGCCATGCGGGAGCTGGGCTTCGCGAGCGTCGTGGAGGTCGCCGTGGGCGCGGACATCTGTACCGTTGAGGAGGCAAAGGACTTTTTGGAAAAGGTCCCGAACGAACAGCCTTATATGGCAACCTCCTGCTGCCCCGCGTGGCATTCGATGGTCTATAAGAACTTCCCCGATCAGGCGAAGAACATCTCCATGACGCTCACGCCGATGGTCTTTACCGCGCGGCTGCAAAAGAAGGAGCACCCCGACTGCAAAATTGTCTTTGTCGGTCCTTGCGCAGCGAAAAAGCTCGAAGCCATGCGGCAGGACATCCGCAGCGACGTTGATTTTGTCCTGACCTTTGAAGAGCTGATGGGAATGCTTGAAGCCAAGGGGATCGACTTTGCCGCGATGCCCGACGGAGAGAGTCTCCGCGAGGGAACGGCGGCGGGACGCGGCTTTGCGGTCTCGGGCGGCGTAGCGGGAGCGGTAAAGGACGTCATTGCCAAGCTTGCACCCGACCGCGAGTGCAAGACTGTCGGCGCGGAGGGACTGCGCGAGTGCCGCCGCCTGATGATGATGGCAAAGGCGGGAAAATACAACGGCTATCTGCTGGAGGGTATGGCGTGTCCCGGCGGCTGTGTCGCGGGTGCGGGAACGCTGCTGCCCGTCGAGCTTGCCGCCCGCGTCGTCGGTCGCTATCAAGCCGAGGCGGAGGCAAGGGACCCGCTCGAAAGCAAATACAGCGCCGAGGGCGAGGCATTAACGGAATAAGGAATTAAATGTTCGGCGCAGCTCCCGTTTCGGAAGCTGCGCCGATTTTTTTCATCGCTATTATTGCCGCAGAGCGCGGAGGGAGTTCAGAATCGCAATCATGGCAACGCCGACATCGGCGAAGATCGCCAACCACATCGGCGCATAGCCCAGTGCGCCCAAAATCAGGCAGACGCCCTTCACGCCCAGTGCAAAGGCGATGTTTTCCTTTGCAATGCGGCAGGTCTTACGCGCAATGTGCAGTAGGCTCGGCAGACGGGACAGGTCATCCTTCAAAAGCACCGCGTCCGCAGCCTCGACCGCCGCATCCGAGCCGACACCGCCCATGGCAATGCCGACATCCGCCACCGTCAGCACAGGCGCATCGTTCACCCCGTCGCCGACGAAGATCACCGACTCGGGGCGCTGCTCGACCAGCGTGACCTTATCCTGCGGCAGGAGCTGTGCGTGGAACTCGTCCAAGCCCGCCTCCTTCGCAATGGCAGCGGCAGTCTCCTCGCGGTCGCCCGTCAGCATGACCGCCCGCTCCAAGCCCGCAGCATGGAGCTTTTGAATCGTCTCGGGCGTTCCCTCGCGGAGCGTGTCGCCGAGGACGACCGTACCGATGTATTTCCCTTCTCTTGCGACGTAGATTGCCGTTCCCGCAAAAGCGGTCGTCGGAATTTCAACGCCGAGCTGCTCCATCAGCCGACGGTTGCCGACGGCGACACTCGCGCCGTCCACCGTCGCGGTAATACCGTTGCCGGCGGTCTCCGAAATATTCTCCGCAGCCGTGCCGCAGCTCGGCGAAGCCTCGCGAAGCGCGTGGGCAATGGGGTGGTTGGAATACTGCTCACAGCGGGCGGCAATACGCAGCACCTCGTCGGTGTTCTCCCCGACGACCTCGCGGACGGAGAATTCGCCCTTAGTCAGCGTGCCCGTCTTATCAAAGACGATCGTTTTTGCCTTGCACAGTCCCTCCAAAGCGCTCCCGCCCTTGACGATAATGCCCAGCTTAGCCGCCGCGCCCATGCCCGAGAAGAAGCTCAGCGGCACGGAGATCACCAGTGCGCACGGGCAGGAAATGACGAGGAAGGACAGCGCACGGCTCAGCCACTCGGTAAACGGCTGCCCGAACGCCAGCGGCGGAATTGCTGCCAGCAGCACCGCAGCCGTGATCACGCTCGGCGTGTAGTAGCGGGAGAAGCGGGTAATCAGACGCTCGGAGGCAGCCTTCTTCTCCGTCGCCTGCTCTGCAAGCGCCAAAATCCGCGCGACCGTCGAATGCTCATAGGCGCTCTCTGCGCGAATTTTCAGGACACCCGTCAAGTTGACGCTGCCCGAAACGACCCGCTCCCCTGCCTGCACCTCGTCAGGAAGGGACTCGCCGGTAATGTTCGAGGTATCGAGCGTGCTCTCGCCCTCAACGATCTCGCCGTCTACGGGAATTCGCTCGCCCGGACGGACCAGCAGCAGCTCACCCGCGCAAACCTCCTCCGGCTCGACCTCGACCTCTTTGCCGTCCCGCAGAACGACCGCGCGATCGGGACGCAGGTCCATCAGGCTGCTGATGGACTTCCGCGACCGCTCGACCGCGATATGCTCAAACAGCTCGCCGATCTGGAAGAGGATCATAACGCCCGCCGCCTCTGCCCAGTCCTGCATTGCAACGGCGCAGACGGTGGCAAGTCCCATCAGGAAGTTCTCATCAAAGAACTGACCGTGAAAAATATTGCGCACAGCGTCCCACAGGACGTCATAGCCGGAGATCAGCCATGCCGCCAGCATGAAGCCCGCTCTCCACCAGCCGGGCAGGAGGAACCCGATCCCGAGCAAGAGAACGGAGCAGCCGATCCTCGCCAGCGCGATCTTCTCACGCCGTTTCATGCGAGTACCTCGCAGTCAGGCTCGACCTTTGCAACCGTCTTTTTGACGGCGGCAAGAACCTCTGCTTCATTTGCGTCATCCGCGAAGGTCAGGGTCATTCTCTGCGTGAAGAAGCTCACCGTCGCACTTTCGATCTGCGGAAGCTTTGCAATCGCCCGCTCCATTTTTGCCGCGCAGTTTGCGCAATCCAAATCCTTCAGCTTGTAGCTCTTTTTCATTTTTTGTCACTCCTCGATATGTTCTTTCGCCATGCCGATGATCGTCTTGACGTGTTCGTCGGCAAGCATATAATAAACCATTCTGCCTTCGCGACGGGACCGCACTAACTTCGCCTGCTTGAGAAAGCGGAGTTGATGGGACACCGCCGAAATGCTCAGCCCGAGTGCGTCGCAAAGCTCTGTTACGTTGATCTCCTGTTGAAACATCGCGTAGAGAATCCGAATCCGCGTCGAGTCGCCGAACACCTTAAAAAGCTCCGCCATCTCGAACAGCTCTTCCTCCTCAAGCGCGCACAGTCCGTCTCGATGCTCCTTCTGCTCCATTCATTTCCCTCCCCTTCGTTTGGATCATTCGTTTTCTCGTTTGAACACTTGAGCATTTGCTCAAGTGTGATTTTATATTAGCACAGCCCACATGCTTTGTCAAGCCCCTGCGGGAAAATTTTTTGACAAATTTGACGAATCTCCGCCCGAGCGGATACCGTCTCGTTGACGAGCCGCAAGAGGGGCGATAAAACGGCGGGAGGATCGCCCCTCCCGCCGCCACAGGTTGTCAAAAACATCATGTATTCTCAAAACGTCTTTAGCGTAAGGCACGCATATTGGCTCCCTCTGACGAGGGAGCTGGCGCCGAAGGCGACTGAGGGAGAGATAAAAGCGAATATTTCTTACGGTTTTGGAAAAATTTCAACATTTTGAATTTTTCTCTCCCTCCGTCAAAACCTGCGGTTTTGCCACCTCCCTCATCAGAGGGAGGCAGGAGTGCTGCCGTATTTTTGAAATTGCGGCTTCTTTGACACTCTCAAACGGCGGGAGAATTGCTCCTCCCGCCGTCAAAATTACTATCCTTCTTTATGCCAGACCGTAAGGCTCTCGTCCGGCGAATCGCAGACGACAAAGCCGTTCTCCGTCAAAAGCGTGATGAAATCTTCGCGCGACCACGTTTCCCACGGCGTCACGGAATAGCGCTTATAGCTGAGCTTGGCGTCCATGACCACATACTCCGACGAGAGCAGATGCTCTGTCGAGCAGTATTGCAGGTCATACAGCGTCGGACAGTCCGCCAGCGGCACGGTATAGAAGGTCGTCGCCGTAATGACCGTATCGCGCGGGATACGGTCCAAATGCTCCGCGATCATCTCGGAATGTGCCGCAGTCTCGCGGTAATAGCGGACCGTTGTCACGGCATTCGGAAGGACCGCCGCACCGGTCAGACACGCTGCGATTGCCACTGACGCGAGCAAGGGTACGCACTGCGTTGATTTTTCGCGGGCGCCGCGCGTCAGGTCGCTCAGATTCACCGCCGTCAAATAAAACAGGCACGCCGTTGCGCCGTAGGAATACTGAAACAGAACGTTGTGCTGATAGGAATAGTCGGACAGCAGATTGAACAGCGCATAAGGGATCAGCAGCACGAACCGCTCAAAACGGCGTGTCAGCAGCGGCAAGCCCAGCAAGGGCAGCAGCGTTTGGGCAATGTAGGCAAGCTTCTCCCGCTCCACGCACTCCGCAATTGCCTTCATCGGCAGCAGGAGCACCGTTTTGACCACGGAGAGCAGCGAATCCGACCCCTCGGGCATCAAATTACCGTAGCGGTAGGACATCACGCCGTCGCCCGAGTTGCTTAAAAAGCTTGTTGTGCAGAGGAAATAGCCGATCGCGCCGAGCAGCAGACAACCGCCCGCCGTCAGCCGCCAACGGTCGCGTGACACAAGCCCCGAAAGCAGCGCGTAGATACCGATTACCGCCGCATAGACCGCCGCGTCCTCCTTGACCAGCAGCGTCAGCAGCCCGAACAGCGCGGCACCCCAACCGCACCGCCGCTCCAGGCTGTCCAGCAGCCACAGCAGCAGCGGCGTTAAAAACACATTTTCGTGCAGGTCGTAGCTCATGCCGCCGGAATAGGCGGGATACGCCAGCAGCAGCCCGCAAAGCAGCGCCGCCGCCATGCCCGAAAGCCCGTTGCGCCGTGCGATCCGCCACAGCGGGATCACTGCCGACGCCAGCACTGCCGTCTGCAGCAGCTCCAGTGTGACCGCCGAGGGAAACACCGCAAAAAACGGCAGCAGCAGATAGTAGATCGGCGAGACGTGCACCGCAAAATGGGACAGCAGCCCATCGCGCTCCAGCGTTGTATTCGGCAAGCCGGTCGTGCGCATACTATGGAACATCTGCGTAAAGATTCCCATGTCATAGGTCGGGCAGGAAAGCGACAGCACGCGGCAGGTCAGCCATACGCCGCCGAAGCCGAGAAACAGCGCCGTAAAAACGGCAGTCAGTACCCGTCCGCCTCGGCTGCGCTCGGGCTGCGTCGTCAAAATCGCTGCGTCCTCTCGCTCCCCCTTGCAGGCATAGACCGTCAGAAGAGCCGTCACCGCCGCACACGTTACCAAAAGCGGCAGCGTAAAGGAAGCTGCCAACGCCGTCGCCGCGTACCACACGAAAACGACCGCCAAGGCGCAGCGCTCCAGCCGCTCCGTCTGCCAAAGCCACGCCGCCGCGTACAGCAGCGCAAGGCAAAGCACCGTCACGCCGAGGAGCGCCGGCAGCGACATTGCCTGTGCCCCGCGCATCATCTCCAAGCCCCGCAGCGATGCGGGCAGCAGCGTATAAAGCAGTGCACAGCCCGTCAGCCACGCAAGCAGCACGCGGCGGATCGCGTCGCTCGGGCAGAGCAGCTCACGCCTATTTCTGCGTCGCGTCGGCATTCGCGCTTTCGCCTCCTTCATCTAAAAAAAGCAAATCCAGATCGACCGCCGTCGGGATCCCGTCAATCTGCCCCGCGTCGGAATATTGCAGGCAGTTGAAGGCATAGCGGAAGGTCGGGACATCGCCGTATTCCGCGAGCCAAAGAGAGTAGTCCTTCAATCGCTCCAAATCGTAGTGCAGATAGCCCTGCGTCTGATTGAAATAGACGCCGCCGCGATAGCCGCGCTTTTCGACAGCGGAACAAAATGCGATCGCGCAGTCCGTCAGCTCGACCTCCGTCTCACTCTGCACCCGTTCGCCGCCCGAGGCGACCTCCCAGTCGAAATAGAGCGGCAGCTCCAGCCCGGCGCCGTCGAGCAGGTCGCAGGCATACTCCGCCTCCTCGACCGCTTCGGCGGGATTCATCGCCTGCGAGAAAAAGTACGCGCCCAAGCGAAGTCCCGCCTCCCGCGCACCGAGCAGGTTGGCGCGGAATTGCTCATCCTCATACAGCTCGCCGATCGTGGAGCCGCGATAGCCGATGCGGACGACGGCAAACTCCGCGCCCGCGTTCTTCACCGCCGCCCAATCGATCGCGCCCTGATGCGCCGAAACATCGATCCCGACAAGATGGTTTGCGTCCCGATAATGCAAAAAGCCGTTTTCCGAATAAAAGCCGTCGGCGTTCCACGGATTTTTTGCGCGGGTATCCAACGGGACGATCGGCGCCGCCTCCGGCAGCAGCAGGACGATCAACGCGATCAGCAGACACAGCGCCGCCGCGCCGATCGCAATATAAAGCCCGATCGGGCGGGATTTTTTTCTTTTTCTTCTCTGTGCCATAGGGCACCGCCTTTCGATTTTATCGGCATTTACTCTTGATCATTATATCATATCCGTCAATCCCCGTCGAAAAAAATCAATTTAGTGCTTGTCTCGGCGGCGGATATGGTGTAAAATAGACGCACTCTTGTAAGATTCGGGAGGTTTCGTTTTGAAACGAACGCTGATACTGTTTTTCACGCTGCTGACGGCAGTCGGTTTGGTCGGCTGCGGCACTGCTCCCGCGACCCGCTCGGAGGAGCCGTCCTCCGCCGCGGCAACGGCAACGCTGCGCGCCGTCGGGGATATCTATCTGACCGACGGGATGCTCGACGCCGCTGTGCTCCCTGACGGCAGCTATGATTTTTCGACGCAGTTTGCCGGCATTATCCCCGCGCTTGCCGACGCAGACCTGACGCTGGCGAATTTTGAGGGCAACTTTGACTCCGCGCCCTACGGCAAGGAGCTTGCAAGCTACCCCGACGCGCTGGCAAAAACGCTCTCCGCTGCCGGGATCGACCTGCTGCAAACGGCAAACACCTACAGCATTTTTAACGGCATGGCAGGCATGGAACGCACCAAATCCGTGATCGAGGCGCAGGGCATGACCGCCTTCGGCACCTACGTCAGCGCTGCGGATCGTGCGGACAATCAGGTCGTCGTGCGGGAGGTCAACGGCATCCGCTTTGCCTTCGTCGCTTTTACCAAAGGACTTGGCGGTATGGGACTGCCGACCGGCGCGGAATACTGCGTCAACCTGCTCTATACCGATTATACGTCGAACTACGAAAATATTGACTATGACGGCATCCGTGCGGTGATGAAAGCCGCCCGAGGCACCGATCCGGACGTGCTCGTCGTCTCGCTGCACTGGGGCAGCGAAAATACCCGCGAGGTCAGCTCCTCGCAGGAGAATATCGCAAATCTGCTGATCGACTGCGGTGCGGACCTCATTCTCGGCTCTCATTCGCACCTCGCCGCCCCCATCGAGCAGCGCGGCGTCCGAATGGATAACGGCGAGGATAAGACCGTCGTCATTGCCTACGGGCTGGGCGACCTGAGCGCCGTGGAGGAGAGCAGCTCCACCGTCGGCGTGATGCTGGATCTTGAGGTCACGAAGAATTCCTCTGGCGACACCTATTTCAGCAAGGTCGATTACCGTGCCGTCGGCGCGGTCGATCGCGGTGAGGAGATTCAGAACCGCTACCGAGTGCTTGACATCGACGCGGCGCTGGCGCTGTATGAAGCGAACTACTATGACCGCGTCAGCGGCAGCCTGTATGAAACACTCGTCGCCAAACGCGAGAGCTTGGAGGGCTACGTCCATCCCGCCACCGAACCGGCAGAATAAGCAAACCCGCTCTGTGCAGTACGCACAGAGCGGGTTTCAGCGCGTCAATGAACCCTCAGTTATGTCATTCCGAGGAGCGAAGCGACGTGGGAATCTCATGCGAAATGTTTCGAATTCGCCGAAGCTTATAAGAATTTCGAACAATTCTGCGAGATTGCCACGACCCTTTCAGGGTCTCGCAATGACAGACTTGGCACTTTTTTCACAAACCGAACCCGCTCTGTGCAGTACGCACAGAGCGGTTCTTTCATACATGGGAGTGCTTCCAAACGCCGGTCAGGTAGAAGATCGCCGACAGCACCGTTGAAATGAGCCAGCCGACGGGCCAAGCAAACCAAACGCCGTCGCTGCCCCATACGGGCGAAAGCACAAGCGCCAGCAAGACGCGCAGCACAAGGTCGGTAAAGGTCGCGATCATAAAGCAATTCATCGCACCCGCACCGCGCAGCACGCCGTCGCAGCAAATTTTAATGCAGACCACGGCATAAAACGGCGCGACGATCAGCAGAAAACGGCAGCCGACGTCAAGCGCCGCCGAGCCCTTCTCCTTCATAAACAGTCCGATAAGCTGATCGCGCAGCAGGAGATACAGAACACTGTAGGCAACCGCGATCACGAGCATCATTTCAAGTCCCGCCCGCGTACCGCTCTTGACGCGCTTCTGCTCCCCCGCGCCTAAATTCTGCGCGGTATAGTTGGAAATTCCGGTGCCGAGAGTTGTGAAGCTCGTCACAGCGAAGTTGTTGATCTTCACCGCCGCGGAGTAGCCCGCGATTACCGGACCGCCGAGCAGATTGACCACGCGCTGAATGATGATATTGCCGACGGAAACGAAGCTCTGCTGTAGCGTGCTCGGCAGGGCAATGCGGATAATGCGGCGCAGAATGACGAAATCAAACAGACGCGGCTTGCCGTCGCACTTTAACTGGCGCAGCTTATGCAGCACGGTCAGAAGCGAGAGCACACAGCTCACGCCTTGGCAGAGGAAGGTCGCCCAAGCCACCGCGCCGATGCCCCAATGGGGAAACAGCTTGACGAACAGAATGTCCACAAACACGTTCGCCGTCGAGGACGCGGCAAGGAAGATAAACGGCGTTTTCGAGTCGCCCAGCGCGGTAAATATCCCGTTGGAGATATTATAAAAGAACAGGAAGATCAAGCCGCCGGTGTAGATGTTGAGATATGTCAGCGTCTGACCGCGCAGCTCTGTCGGAACGCTGATGGCATCAAGCAGCGCCGGAGCAAAGCAGAACCCGAGCACCATCAAAACCGCCGTCAGCGCACCGCTGAAGATAAAATTCGTGGTGACCGCCGTTTTCAGATCGCGAATATTCTTCGCACCGAAAAGCTGCGAAAGGACGACCGAGCAGCCGATATTGCAGCCGAACGCAAACGCCAGATAGATCAGCGTGACCTCGTAAGCATTGCCGACGGCGGACAGCGCATCCTCGCTGATAAACTTTCCCGCGACGAGGGAATCGGCAAGGTTATACATCTGCTGAAACAGCACGCTGCCCAGCAGCGGCAGCGAAAACTGCCACAGCACCCTTCGCGGGGAGCCGATTGTCAGGTCTTTTGTCATATTCGTTTTTTCCTCAAAAAAGGACGCCCCGCAGCGGGAGCGTCCTTCCTGTTCATTATGACTTGATAATGAGATTAGCCGTTCTCGCGCATCTTAGCGAAGCACTCGCTGCAATAGACAGGGCGATCGGTCTTCGGCTCAAAGGGAACGCGAGCCTCACCGCCGCAGTTGGCGCAAACAGCAGTGAAATACTCTCTGGGGCTGCGGGCAGCATTCTTGCGAGCGTCACGGCAGGCCTTGCAGCGCTGGGGCTCATTCTGGAAGCCTCTCTCCGCATAGAATTCCTGTTCGCCGGCGGTGAACACGAACTCTGCGCCGCATTCCTTGCAAACTAAAGTCTTGTCTTCGTACATTTTGGTTTACCTCTCTTGAAAAGTGATTTGCCCTGTCGTGATGCCATCAAAGTAACGCTTGCTGGATTGTCGCAGGGTGGTTGATATTGCGAACGGCAAATTGCCGATAACGCCGTTTGTCGATGTGCTGTTCATTATACCATTTCAGTAAAATTTGTCAATAGTTAATGAGAATTTTTCTGTAATCGCCAAAATTTTGTTGCTTTTCGACGATTCTCGACCCGCATTTTCGGTCAAAACGTCAACTGTTCGCCGTTTTCGTTGTGCAAATGGAGGTGGTCGTAGGCAAGCTGTGTCACGCAGCGGCCGCGTGGGGTACGGGTCAAAAAGCCGATCTGCATCAGGTACGGCTCGTACACATCCTCCAGCGTCACCGCCTC
>OLSB01003840.1_pt1 | contig 10442 bp, 7 predicted proteins | sample 1672071 | NCBI WGS metagenome assembly OLSB01 (sample SAMEA3136642, study PRJEB25190) | human gut metagenome | biome: human gut; feature: human-associated habitat; material: faeces | place: Austria | collected 2013
AAGCGCACACCTTTTCTTCCTTGCTCGGCTCTTCAATTTGATGAAAACTACCGATTATCTGGCAGGTTGAAAGCTTATTTCTGCACGCGCATGGGGCTCGACCAAGCCTCTTCGAACGTAACCCCGTCACACCCCTGCCAAGTTTTCCCTTCGGTCGCCTAACCTGCCTCCGATTCTCGTCAGGGGTTTTGCGCGCCGGGCTTTCCGCCTGTTTGCACCTACTGAATTCTTGCAAGGTTTTTTCGAATTGCGGGAGCGAACCAAAGGCGGAATATGCGCGCGCCCGGAGAAATTCTGACAGGAAACCCGCAGAGTCTTGGCAGTGTTGACAGGAATCCCCACAGATAATTGGAAAAACGCAGTCGTCCCTGTTTCCATCGCGCCGCGTTTTGACAAGTCTCGTGCGCATCATCTGTCAGGATCGCTCGTTACACTCCACATCATGACAGCCTTCGCGACAACCACCCTCGCCGACACCGCGCGCCTCTACGCCGAGGCAGCAGCTCAGGCTGTGGCGGAAACGCTTTGGCCCACCCGCTGCGCCATTTGCGATGAGCCCGGCGAACTTTTATGCGAACGCTGCAGAAGCGAACTTCCCTTCATCGACCTTTGGCGTGCATGCCCCATCTGCGGCGCTCCCTGGGGGCATACGCAGTGCACCGAGTGCAACCCCGTGATGCTTGCCGCAACGGGGCGAGAAGCCGTGGCGTTCTCGAGCCTCGCGAGTCCCTTCGAACTTGCCGAGAGCACGCGGCGCATCGCCGTCGTCTACAAGGACGGGGGCGAGCAACGACTTGCAACGGAGATGGCGCGCTACATGGCACGCTACCTCTCCCCCGAGATTGCGAGCGAAGTGGCAGGGGTCACGTTCGTCCCCGCCTCGCGCAAGGCCCGAGCACGCCGGGGGTTCGACCACGCGGAGCTACTCGCGCAGGAGGTGGCGCTCGTAATCGGGCGGCCCGTCATCCCCCTGCTCTCCCCACCGCGCGCCCGCGACCAGCGCGCACTCTCGCGCCGCGCACGCATGGGGAACATGGCGCATGCCGTATCCGCCCTGCCGGGCGCGAGCGCACCGGAAAGCATCCTACTCATCGACGATGTATGCACGACAGGCGCCACACTGTTCGCCGCGTGCGATGCGATACGGGAAGCGGGCGGGCGCAACGTGCACTGCCTCACCTTCGCACGGGCTTGATGCACGGACTTAACGCTCTCGCTTAATGCACGACGAGGATCCCTCGTTCCCGCGACGTGGGCCCCTTCGCGAACTATGCCTTCCCGCACCCAAAAAACAGAGGGCCCCCTGAGGGACCCCCACTGGAAAACGCGTGATCTGCGAGAAGCTGCCGGCAGCTTACTTCTGCGCGGCGATGCCCTGCTGGGCTTCCGAGAACTCCTCGACGTCGACCGAAATGCTGTGCTTAATCGGCTTCCACTGGCACTTCTTCACGAGGGCAACGAGCGCGATGGGCACATACGTCAGCATGAAGAACGGGAAGGTGAACATGTAGAGCACCTTCTTGCGCGTGGGCGCGTGGATGGAATCCCACTCGACGAACGTGGTGAGCACGCCGAAGAGGAACATGAACATGACGTAGTTGAACAGGCAGAAGAAAATCGACGAGATGGAACTCGCAATCATGACGCCCGTCGACATGGCGCCCGTCGCTGCAAGCACGATGATAATCGCGTTGAAGACGACCGACACGATGGTGAGCAGCATGCCGGGGGCGATGGTCATGAGCATGTCATAGCAGGCGAAGCGGGAACCTTTGGGGTTGGTGAAGACGCCCTTCGCAAGGCGCGCGCCGTAGTGCCAAAACACCTGGTAGAAGCCCTTCGCCCAGCGGAAGCGTTGGTTCCAGGAATCGCGGAAGGTAACGGGCTGCTCGTCATAGAGCACCGCCGTCGGAGTGTAGGCGATGCGAATGCCCTCGAGGATGCTGTTCGCGGAGAACTCGATGTCCTCGGTGAGCAGGTGCCATCTCCAGCCGTCGTTCTTCTCGATGATGTCCGCTGCGATGAAGAAGCCCGTGCCCGACACCGCGCAGCTCGTGTTAAGCGTGAGGCGCGCCTGGTTCAAAAACTTAGCCTCGCGCAGGAACCACACGGCGTAGCCAGCAGAAATCCAGTTGGAGTCGTAGTTCTTGGAGTTGCGGTAGCTCGTGGACGCCTTCGCGCCGTTGTCGAAGGTCTTGTTCATCTCGCGGAAGTAGTTCACGTCGAGCACATTGTCGGCATCGAAGACGAAATACGCCTCGTAGCCTCGGTCGGCATACTGGCTGCGGATGATTTTGAAGCCGTAATCGAGCGCATAACCTTTGCCAACCTGTTCTGTGTTGAAGCGCTTGAACACAATCGCGCCCGCCTCGCGCGCCACATCGGCGGTGTTGTCGGTGCAGTTGTCGGCGATGACGAACACGTCGATCAGCTCTGTCGGGTAGTTCTGCACCTTGATGGAGTGAATCAAGTCGCCGATGACCGCGCTTTCGTTGCGGGCAGAAACGACGACGGCGTATCGATGGTTCTTTTTCGCGACAAGCTGCTTCGGCTTGCGCGAGAGCACGACAAGCACGTAGTAGAGCTGATAGGTATAGCAAATGGTAAACGTGATGAAGACGCAGAAGTTGAAGATATCCACAAACGATATCTGCGAGAAGAATTGGTCGAGCACCAGCCCTGCCCCTTACAACTTGTGGCCGCCCGCGCACGGGCGAACTTTGACTTCGCCGCATCCGTCCGCGGCACTTCCGTTCAAACTTTCTGGATTATAGCGGCCTTGAGCGGTTTTGTGCATCTCACGAGGGAAAGCTGTAGCCGAAACGCCCTTTTCGGGCAATAAAAGGGCAGCTTGCACACCTTGGGTGCACAGCATCTTCATATTAACGAGGGGTTGTTTGCGGGCGCACAGCATGTTTTGCTGCACACTGCCGCAACGCCGAGCAAGGGAAAACGTAACCGCACGATTACATTTTGGGAGAACGTGACAAGTAGCATTTTCGCACATCAAATCGAGAAAATCACGACTGAAAAATGACTATCTCATTAGGTATCATACTTTTCGAGGAGAGGAGTTTCCTAAACATACAAGGGCAAAAGCCGCGCCCACACCAATAGCTGAAACGCCTCTCGAAGCGGGCGCCGGACCGATCATCTGGCGCTCGCTTTCATTTCGGTCTCGATGAGCCCAAGCTCGCAGGATCGCCATCAAGCTCGAACAGGGGCGATGTCCTCACAACCACTGGGCCCGAACGCGGATCACTGATAGAAGCGCAACACGCCGCGGGGCACGCCGCGCGACCACATGCTGTGCACGTCCACCGGCCCATACGCGTCGATGATCATGTCGTTGCCCAGGTAGATTGCCACATGGCCCTCCCAAGAAATCACGTCGCCGCGCTGCCGCATCGACAGGGGCAGGTGGAGCACGTCACCGTAGTCCCACATATTGTTCGCGTCGTGACTATGCCAGCCGTCAGCGCCGGTCGCATAGTGGTCGTAGGGGTTGAACTCACCTAAATCCATGCCCGTCGCGTACAGGCATTGGTACACAAGCCCGATGCAGTCGACGCCCACGCCCGGCTCCATGGAATAATTCCAACGGTACGCCGTGCCGATATAGTCGTACGCGCGATTGATAAAGGCGTTGATGCAATCCTCACGCGTCGCATCAGGAGCGATTTGCGAAGGGGTAACATAAGTGAAGTACCCGCTCGCGTAATCGGGTAGCGTCACCGACCTTGAGCTCACCTGGTAGTATCCTGCAGGATTCTGATACCCTACCTTGCCGGGCAACGTCGCCATCTGGAAGGTGAGGCGCGCAGCAGCGTCTCGACTCACAAGCTCAACGTTCGATCCACCCGACGCGCCCGTCGTCCCGAGCGCTACTGAACCACTCGCGAACGGAACGAGGGAGAAAGTGCCGTCGCCGTTATAGATCGCCCGCCACTTCTGAGCCTGCGAGCCGTTGACCTCGTGCTGCTGTACATTCGTCCCCGCGGCCATGATACCGTCACAGATGTCAATCGCCATCTTCGAGCCGCAGTTCGTGAACGTGTAGGAGCCATCCTGGTTGTGCTCGATGTTCCAAATCTGCGCGCCCGTTCCATTCGATATCCATGTCTGAATGTTCGCGTTTGACTTCTGGGACTCATCCCTCAAGTCGATGACCTGGTCAGTTCCAGCAAGGCAAATCGTGTACAGCCCCTCGGGCAGAGGCTGCGTCTCGCGTAGCGAGAATCGCTGGGCATCCATCCCGTTCGCCGCATAGGTTTGCACATTGGTACCCGCGTCGGTGCACCCATCCGCAAGATCGAGCACGCGCCCCGTGCCAAGGTTCGTGAAGACGACGAAGCCGCCGGAGAAGTCAGCACGCCACAACTGCTCGCTCGACCCGTCCGCGGTACGCTGCACCGCGTTGCCGTTCGAATCGGCGGCAAGCTGCTTGCCAGAGCACGCCGCCTGCAGGGTATAGGTATTGCCCTTCCCCGATGCGCGCTTCACATACCATTTCTGCGCAAGCGATCCGTTATCGTGCCAGATCTGCACGTTCGCGCCGTCATCGACGGATGCGTCCACGACATCGAGGTGCTTCGAGGAATCCCCCTTTGGGGAGATCGTGAAAAGACCCTCGGAGAGCAGGTCCTGTTGCTCGACGAGGACAAACGACGAAGCGTCCTCCTCGGGGGATTCGACTGCCTGCAGAGGAGACCCCATGGCCAGGTCTTGCGGGGCAAGCCAGTAGCCGGTCGCAAGGTTGCAGAAGCGCAGCGCACCCGACTCCGTTCGCACGGCCGACCATTGCTGACGCTTGCTTTGGGAAACGACTGCGCCGAGGGAGACATCCGAAGGGGAGTTCGCGATGCCGGGCGCCGTCTCAAGTGCAAGGCCGGTCTCCGCGTAGATAATGTGGTAGTAGCCGTTATCGTAAGAGAACGTGAAGGTCTGGGAAAGCGAGAAGTTCGCGCTCGCAAGCTGAACGTCCCCGTCGGAGCGCGCACCGACCGAGAGGGAGCTTGCCGATGCGGAGCGAATGAACCAATACCCGGACAGACCCAGGTCCTCGCAGGGAGAGACAAGAGGAGCGGAGCCGTCGTCGAACACCCCGACATCGTATCCGCGCATGAAGACAGTGGCCGCACGCTCGCGCGGAAGCTCTGCGGTCGGGCAGAGCTCGAAGATGCCGCCGCCCCGGTCATAACCCGAGACCAAGCCCTTATCGGCACACCATGCAAGGCCGCGCGCCGCCCATTGTGGAACGCTTTCGCTATCAGAGAAGCGCGTGAGCGATGCGGTGCCATAGTTGGGACCCACGTGGTTGAAGTTCGCAATGATGATGCAGAATTGGTCGAGGGTTATGGGGACCTCGGGCTTGAAGGCGAACGTGCCATCGTCTTGAGGAAAGCCGTTGATCACCTTGTTCTCGACCGACCAGTTAGCTGCTGCGGTGTACCATGTCCGGGACTCAACGTCGTCCATCCCCGTCTCGTTGTCGGCGTCGCCAAGGTAGGATGCCGCAGCCTCGGGGTCGGCATAGCGCCACATCATGACAGCCATCTGCGCGCGAGTGAGGCTTTGGCCCACGCCGAACAGCGTCGTATCCGCAATGCCCTTCATGATCTTTTTCTGCTGGCAGAAGAGCACGCCCGGCTCGTACCATGAGCCAGGCTCTACATCGGTGAATGTTTCGGGCGCCGGGGGTTCGGGAGCGCTTGAGGCGTCGCCGGTATCGGGAGCGCCTGCGCCGTCGCCCGGGATGGGGCCTACGTTACCGCCATCGCGCGTGGGGCCGCCAGAACTCGAGCTCGAAAGGTCGCCTGCATCCGAAGAGCTGAAGCTGCCCTCATTGTCGCTGCCATCGGAGGCATTGCTTCCACCTGGAGCGCCGTTTTTGTTTCCCATCGCAGAAGCATTGCCCGCCTCCGAACCGGAAACGCTGCCCGCGCCCGAGGCGTCGCTCCCCTCGCCAGACTCATCGCTGGAGCCTTCGCCTGCCTGAGCCCCGAGATCAGCAAGACAAGCATTCGATGCCGCATCAGCGACGGAAGACCCCCCCCCGACCTCTCCGAAGGCCGCCGCGGGGACAAGGCCCGCGACGAGTGCCGCCGAAGCGAGAACCGCCAGCGCCTTGCGAGCGCCGTTATCTATAAGAGTACGTCGCATGATTCCCCATTTCATATAGTGCTTTCGGATACGCGCATCAGAAGACAAGCTACCCGGAAGCTCTTCGACGATGGGATGGTACCACTCTTGCAGGCCGCCGGTCAGCAGAGTCGTCCATTTGGGCAACCACGGCGACAGGTGGGGTCGCGCGACATATGCGCAAAATCAGTACTCCACCCCTTCGCGCGACGGGACGCCCCGCTCGAACGGGTGCTTCTTACACACCATCTCCGTCAGGTAGTCCGCGTGCGAGGCGATGTCCTCGCTCGGGTTGCGGCCGGTAAGCACCACTTCGAGCTCGCCCGTTCCCCTCTTGAGCACGCGGGTCACGGCAGCCGCGTCCACAAGCCCCATCGCGAGCGCATCGAGCACTTCGTCGAGCACGAGCAGCCGCGCACCCGAGGCCTCCACCTCGTCGAGGGCCGCCGTAAGGTTCTTGTCGTGGGCCTTCCGCACCGCCGCAAGCTCCTCGTTGGTCATCTCCCAGGTGAACTTGCCAGTCGGCACGCCGGCGAACACGGGAACGCCGAGCCGACCGGAAAGCATGCGCGCCTCGCCGCTTTTGCCGTCTTTCAGATACTGCACGATTACGACGCGCCCGCCGGCGGCGAGCATGCGCAGCGCAAGCCCCATCGCCGCCGTTGTCTTCCCCTTGCCGTCGCCGTAATACACGTGGATCATGGTACTTCTCCTTGCGATCGCTTCACCAGCCAACTTCCCGTTTCGCCGTCCCGCCGAAGAGGGAAAAGGGGCGGCGCCTACATGATTCCCATTTCGAAGGCGCGCTTGAGTACCACGGCCACACGCTCGCGGGCAACGTCCTCACCGGGCACAAGATACTTGCCAGTGGGCCAATCATAGCCCTCGACGAGCCCCTTTTTGGCAGCCCACGCGAAGGCGCTGCGCGACCAGTCGCTCGCCAAGTCGCCGTCGGCGAAGGCGGACAGGTCACTGCCCCCGGACTCAAGCTCGCCGGGAGCTGCACACAAGCGCGCAAGGACGGTGACCAGCTGCTCGAAGGAAACTTTGCCCTCGGCGGCGAAGTCCCTCGTGCCATCCTCGAGCACGATGCCGGTGATCACGCCGTTTGCGAAAGCCCAGTTCGCAGCCGCGGTATAGTACATGCCATCGGCTGAGCCCGCAATATCGATCTCGTTCTTGGCAGTCTTGGGGTCGTAGGACGCGTACTCGCCGGGGCAAGCGTTGCGCCAAAGGATCGTGGCGAGCTGGCCGCGCGTGAGGGTGTCGCCAACGCCGAAAAGCGTCGTGCCCGCATATCCCGTGATGAGACCGCGCGCAGCCACGAAGGTCACGGCATCGCCGTACCAATCCGAGTAATCCACATCGGAGAAGACAGGGGCGGAACCGGAGGAGCCTACTTGCACGGTGATCTCGTATCTCTGAGCGGGGACATTCGCAGCATCGTTCATAGTCGGCCAGCTCGGGTCGCCGCAAACGACCTCGATCACCGAACCATCCGAGACGGGAATTTCCGCGCCGCGCTTGTACCACGTGCCGCCAACACGTGCCTTCACCTGGAAGTTCTTGTTCGTTGCCGTCGGGGTGAGCGCAACGCTCGTCGAGCCTTCGGGCAGCGTGAGCGTATACGAATGGACGTCGGCACTAAACGACGGGGACAAGATGCCCGCGCCAACCGAGAGCGAGGCCACCGTCTTATCGTTGCTTCCCCAGTCGCTGCCAAGGTCGGGCCCGCCGTCAAGCGTGTACATGAGGTCGACCTCGGAGCCCGGCTCCAAAACTCCGCTGCTCACGGTCACCGAGGAGAAACCCGTGTTCGCGAACCAATCGTCGATCGTGCCCATCCAACCGCTTTTCTTCCCGCAGTCGAACTCGCCAAGCCCCGCGACGGAAGTGATGTAACCCTTGTCGGCACCGACGACGGCAACGCCCTTCTCGTTTGCAAGGCGCACGATCGCCGACATCGCACTGTCCGACGAATACAGGTCGACGTCCCCTTCGGCAATGGTGCCGCGGGGCGCGGGGTAGTTTACGCCGGCGGGGCGCGCAAGTGTGTCGCTGATGCTGACGTGCACCTGCCCGATCGGCGTTTCCCCTGATGGGATATCACCTATCGCGGCAAACGCGATACCTGGGACAAGTCCGCAGGCCACGACTGCGGACAGGAGCAGGGCGACAAGCTTTCTCTTCAGATTCATGCGGTCCTTCCTTTCTCTTGGATTTCCCTTTTCAACGGACGCCGGCCTCCCCCGGTCGTCACAGCTTTCGTTCTTCGCGCATAAGAGGCTTCGCCGGCCACTTGAAGCGCGAGCGGCAAAAGGCACAGCGCAAGAAACGCCGCAAAGACGGCAATGCTTACGGAAGTCGCCTTCGGCACCACGATGACGGGGCTGAAAAGCATTTGCGTCTGACCGAGCGCCGTCGAAGCGGCGCACACGGTGATAAGCGCCACAAGGATAACGGCAAGCGCGCGGTCGCGGTTGTCGAAGCGGTAGAGCGAGTACGCGGTACGCCCGCGCAAGGCCGCACCGCGGCTTCTCATAGAGTCCGACATCTCGATGAATCGCTCAATCGACCAGGAAACAAGGATGGAAGCCCTCCGCAGCGCGTTCGCAATTCGACGCAGGATGCTCCCCTGGCCTGGCCCCCTCCCGATGCCTGACTGCGCGACGGCGATCTTGCGCGCGCGGTCGCCCACCACCGGCGCCGCGCGGAACGTCACCGCGAGCATCATCGCCGCCTTCGGGAAGACGCGCCCCAAAAGGAACACCACCTTGTCAGCGGTGAAGACGCAAAGGGCGCACGAGAGCCACGCGAGAATTGCCGCGACCTTGAAACCCACGAGGACGCCGCAGGTCAGCGACTCGATGGTAATGCTGTTGCCGATGGGGGTTCGCGCGAGGTTCGTCACGCCGAAGTGCACGTTCATCGCGAACAGCGCCGCGAAAGCGAGCGCCGCCGCGACGAGCGCGCATCCGAAGGCAACGGCGCGGGGGCCGCGGAGCCTCGCGGAGTAGGCAAGCGCGCACAGGAAGGACACCGCCACAAGGCCCGGGTGCGTCCAACATGCCGTGAACGCGATCACGGCGACGAAGAACAGCAGGTTCAGCGCGGGATGATAGGATGCGAAGTTCATGCGCCCCCTATCTCGCAAGACCATACTTCACGCGCACGCGCTCGAGCTTGCCGAGCAACGGGTTGGCGAGAATGAACAGCGTGATCGCCGTCGCCGTCGCCTGCACCGCGTTCACGGGAAGGCCGGACGCGTAGATGGCAAGAGCGCTTTCGGGCGTTATGGCGGAGACCATCGTGAAGAGCGAACACGTGTCCAGAATGGGCCCGACCACCACGACGACAAACGCCGCGCCCGCAAGCGAGAGCAGCGTCTTCGCGCGGTTGCTCAAATCGCTTCGAGGGATCACCCCCCGCTCGGCGAGAAATCCCGCGACGAACCCGGCGATGCCGTAGGCGAGCATCTGCCAAGGGGTCCATGGCCCCTGGCCAAAGACGAAATCGCTGACGAGCAGCGAGATCGCCCCCACGAGGAAGCCCGAGCGCGACCCCAAGGCAACACCCGCGATCATGACGATGGCGGCAATGGGCTTGAAGTGCGGGACCCAGATGAACGCCACGCGAGCGACCACGGCAAGCGCACACATCACCGCGATGATCACGAGCTCGCGAGCTTGCGGCCTGCGCGACTCGAACGACACGAAGAAGGGCACCATCGCATAGATGATGACGAGGATGCTCGTCACGTAGTAGCTGCCCGAGCCGAACACCGTTCCAGCCCACACCGTGATCGGCGTGAGCACAACGACGACCAGCCATGACAGGGCGGTTTTCCAGCGGGCTTCTTTTTCTAGCGCAGCACGCATTGCCCAATCACATCCTCATCGGTAATCGCACGTGGGAACAGGTCCCTGCTCATGCGGTTCGTCGCCGTGGTGTAGAAACTGTTCGACGAGAAGAACGTGCGCGGCGTGCTTTCGGCGGTGATCTCGCCGTCGAACATCATGGCCACCGCGTCGGCGTAGCGCGCGCAGAACTCGATGTCGTGCGACACCATGACAATCGCCACACCTTCCTGTTCGAGCTTGTCGAGCACCGAGGCGAGCTTACGCTTGAAAAAGGCGTCGATACCCTTGGTCGGCTCGTCGAGCAGGAGAATTTTCGGCTCGGTGAGCAGGACTTTCGCGAGTGCGGCACGCTGCTGCTCGCCGCCCGAGAGGTCGAAGGGATGCGAATCGAGCAAGCTCTCGATGTCGGCCATTTCGATGGCATGCTCGATGCGGCGAGCA
>OLSB01003841.1_pt1 | contig 10441 bp, 9 predicted proteins | sample 1672071 | NCBI WGS metagenome assembly OLSB01 (sample SAMEA3136642, study PRJEB25190) | human gut metagenome | biome: human gut; feature: human-associated habitat; material: faeces | place: Austria | collected 2013
AAACGAGCACAGAGGAAAAGAGACGTCGCTTGCGGCGGCTCGTTCCGTCGTGGTCGTTTCTGACGTGCCTCCGGCGGCCCTATCTTTTCTCTCGCAAGAGAAAAGATAGGGGAGAAAAGGGCGCTGGGTTACGGTTTGGTGCATCCTGCCTCTGAATTCAGGTGAGACCCAATGTTTTAGGCGCCGTTCCACTCGGTGGTCACCTTACGGGCGTCTTGGTACGCGCCGCCTGATACGGGGTACCAGATCTGTGGGCAGCTGCGTTTGGATGTCTGCTGTCAATGGAAGGCGCGGAAGAAATTTGTTGGGGCTTGACCTTTTTGCGGGAGAGGCCAGGGGAACATTTTGCATATGACGGGGGAGCGTTTATGATCGATATTGCCATTCTGGAAAAGCTGAACGCGCCTGCGCGGGAGGAGCGGCTCGCGAACCTCAGGGAGGTTCTGAAGACGACCGAATTCCCGCCGATGACGCCGCAGTATATCAACAACCATATCCATACGACTTATTCGTTCTCGCCGTATTCTCCCACCGCCGCGGTCTATGCCGCGCGGATGGAGGGGCTGTGCACGGCGGGCATCATCGACCACGATTCCATCTCCGGCGCGCGGGAATTCCTCGCAGCGGCGGAGCTGGTCGGCATGCCCGTGACCGTCGGGATGGAGTGCCGCGTGTCGATGGACGGCACGGCGCTGCAGGGCCGGCGCACCAACAACCCCGATCAGGTGGGCGTCAGCTACATGACCATCCAGTCCGTCCCGCACGACAAAATTGAAATGCTGAACGCCTGGTTCGCGCCCTACCGCGCGGCCAGAGGCCGCCGGAACCGCGCAATGGTCGAAAAGATCAACGCGTTGCTGCCCGGCATCGCGCTGGACTACGACCGCGACGTGCTCCCGCTGAGTGAGGCAAAAGAAGACGGCGGCGTGACCGAGCGGCACCTCATGTACGCGCTGGCAAAGAAAATGACCCAAAAGGCCGGGAAGGGCCAGCCGATGATCGATTATCTCGCCTCCATTGGCCTGAGCCTCAGTGAAAAGCAGAAGACCCAGCTGCTCGATACGGCATACCCGTTCTACGAGTACGACCTGCTCGGCATTCTGAAATCCGCGTTCGTGCCGAAAATTTACATTGACGCAACGGATGAATGCCCGAACGTGCGTGACGTGGCCAAGCTGTGCAAGGATATTGACGCGCTTTTGTGCTATGCCTATCTCGGCGACGTGACGGCCTCCGTCACGGGCGACAAGAAAGCGCAGAAGTTTGAGGACGAGTATCTGGACGACGTGATCGCCTGCATCAAAACCTGCGGCATCCGCGCCGTCACCTACATGCCGACCCGCAACACGCCGGAGCAGCTGGCGCGGCTTCGCCGCCTGTGCGATGAAAACGGCCTGTTCCAGGTCTCGGGCGAGGATATCAACTCCCCGCGCCAGTCGTTTGTCATCAAGGCGATGGAAAACCCGATGTTCTCCAACCTGATCGACGCGACGTGGAAGCTGATCGGGCACGAAAAGACCGGCTCCGCCATCTGCTGAGCCAAGACGAAAGGGGCATGACACCATGAGAAACCTGTTGGCGTTCGACCTCGGCGCGAGCAACGGCCGCGCGATTTTGGGGCAGTTCGACGGCGAAAAGATCACCATGCGCGAGCTGCACCGGTTTGAAAACAACTACATCGAGATGAACGGCGTGTTCTACTGGGACCTGCCGTACCTCTATAACCAGCTGAGGCAGGGCTTTTTGGCGTTCAAAAACGCAAATGTCGGCGAGCTTGACTGCTTCGGCATCGATACCTGGGGCGTCGACTATGGTTTGCTCGACAAAAACGACCAGCTGCTGTCCAATCCCCGGTCGTACCGCTACGCGGTCGACGCGGATATGGAGGCCGTGTGGAAGACGGTCGACTTCCCGACGCTCTTTGCCCGCACGGGCATTGCGACGATGAACTTCAACACCGTCTATCAGCTCTACCGCCGCAAGCTGCAGGATGATCCGGCGCTTGCAAACGCGCAGACGCTGCTGTTCATGCCGGACCTGCTGGGCTTTTTCCTGACGGGCGAGAAAAAGTCGGAATACACCGAGACCACCACCTCTATGCTCTATAACCCCACCACGAAGGACTGGGACTGGCAGACCATCGAGGCGCTGGGCCTGCCCAAAAAGATCTTCCTGCCCATCGACCGCGCAGGGTCGCTGCGCGGCCGTCTCCGCCCGGAGCTGGCGGAGGAGCTGGGCATCAATCAGGCGCGCTTCGCCGCCGTCGGCACGCACGACACGGCCTCGGCCGTGGCCGCCATCCCCGGCACGGGCAGCTTCGCGTTCTGCTCGTCGGGCACATGGTCGCTGTTTGGCGTGGAGACGGATAAGCCGATTTTGACGGACGCCGTGCGCGACGCGAATTTCTCGAACGAGGGCACGATCCAGGGCGGATTCCGGCCGCTCAGCAATATCATGGGCCTGTGGCTCATCCAGGAGTGCCGGAGAGACTGGCAGAAGGCCGGGCAGAAGCTCAGCTGGAACGACATCGTCGAGGAAGCGAAGCGGGCCGAGCCCTTCCGCACGATCATCGACACGGACGACAGCACCTTCTACGCCGGCGGCCAGATGCCGGAGAAGATCCGCAGCTTCGCTCGCCGGACCGGCCAGCCGGTCCCCGAGAGCGTCGGGCAGACCGCCCGCTGCATCTATGAATCCCTTGCGCTCAAGTACCGCTGGGCACTCGAGCGGCTGGAGGGGATCAAGGGCGCGCGCATCGACACGCTCAACATCGTCGGCGGCGGCTGCAACAACAAGCTGCTCAACCAGTTCGCCGCGGACGCGACCGGCCGCCCTGTCATCACCGGCCCGGTCGAGGGCGCGGCCATCGGCAACCTGCTCGCGCAGGCCATGGCGCTGGGCGATATCCGGGATGTAGACGAGCTGCGCGCCGTCGTGCGCCGCTCCGAGCCGGTCGACACCTACGAGCCGCATCATACGCCGCAGTGGGAAGCGGCCTATCAGAAGCTGCTGAGCTTCGGCAAATAACGCATAAAAACCGCCGGAAGCGCCGCTTCCGGCGGTTTTGGAACAGGAGATACCATGGACATTCAGGAGCTTGTCCACGTGCAGCGGACGTATTTTGATACCGGCGCGACGCGCCCATATGCCTTCCGCCTCGCGCAGCTCAAAAAGCTGCAGCAGGCGCTGCGGGACAACGAGCAGCTGCTCGAGCAGGCGATGATGCAGGACTTCCGCAAGGCGCCGATGGAGGTCTACATGTGCGAGACCGGCATGGTGCTCGAGGAGCTGCGCTTCCATCTGAAGCACCTGAAGGGCTGGATGCGCGAGCGGGCGGTGCCGACGCCGCTGGCGCAGTTCCCGGCAAAGAGCTTCGTTTCGCCCGAGCCCTACGGCGTGGCGCTGATCATCTCGCCGTGGAATTACCCCGTGCAGCTGTGCCTGTCGCCGCTGGTCGGCGCGATCTCCGGCGGCAACTGCGCCGTTGTCAAGCCCTCGGCCTACGCCCCGGCCACGAGCGCAGCGATCGCGAAGCTCATCCGCGAGACCTTTGACGCGCGCTACATCGCCGCCGTCGAGGGCGGCCGCGCGGAGAACAGCGCGCTGCTCGCCCAGCGGTTCGACACGATCTTCTTTACCGGCAGCGTCGCCGTCGGCAAGGTCGTGATGGAGGCCGCGGCGAAGCACCTGACCCCCGTCACGCTGGAGCTTGGCGGCAAGAGCCCCGTCATCGTCGACAAAACGGCCGATCTGAAGCTCGCTGCGCGGCGCATCGCCTTCGGCAAGGCCCTGAACGCCGGGCAGACGTGCGTGGAGCCGGATTATCTGCTGATCGACACGTCGGTCAAGGACGCCTTCGTGCGCGAATACCGGGCGGCGCTGCAGGAATTCTTCCCGGACGGCCGGATGGATGAGATGCCTGTGATCGTATCCGAAAAGCACTTTGCCCGCGTGACGAAGCTGCTGGAGGGGCAAAACGCGTGCATTGGCGGCACCTTTGATGAAAAAACGCGCTTCGTCGCGCCCACGCTGCTGGACGGCGTTTCGCCGGACAGCCCTGTGATGCAGGAGGAAATCTTCGGGCCGATCCTGCCCATGCTGACCTTTGACCGGCTGCAGGAGGCCATCGACTTCATCCGCGGCCGGGAAAAGCCGCTGGCTCTGTATCTGTTCACGTCCGACCGGTCTGCTGAGCGGCAGGTGCTGGGCAGCTGCTCGTTTGGCGGCGGCTGCATCAACGACACGATCATCCATCTGGCCACGACGCACATGCCCTTCGGCGGCGTCGGCCACAGCGGCATGGGCAGCTACCACGGCAAAAAGAGCTTCGAGACCTTCACCCACGCGCGCTCGATCGTCAAAAAAGCGACCTGGCTCGACCTGCCGCTGCGCTACCACCCGTACTCGGAAAAAAAGCTGCGGATGGTAAAAAAGTTCATGAAATGAGCGTTTCGCAAACCGGCTCCCGCCTGCGCGGGAGCCGGTTTGCTCTGTCTGCACAAAAAATACGGCGAGGCGGCAACATTTTTTCACCGAATCACCCATTGACATTTTCTGACCGGGCAGATATAATGGCCCCAGAAATCAGGAAAGGAGCCGACACGCGATGAAGCAGCTGTTTACGACCGCTATGATGATGCCGATGTGCATGCGCAGCATGTGCATGTTTTCGCATACGCAAAATTCGGCTCGCTTTGTTTCATAAAATTCCAGATTGGCAGCATGGCTGCCGGGATCGGGGCTGAGAAACGATGTGAGTTTCCCGGCTCTTTTTATTTGTGCAGAAAAAACATTGGAAGGGGATCACCCATGATCGAGCTGAAACATCTCGGCAAAATCTATTCCTCGGCCTCCGGCAGCGTAGAAGCGCTGAAGGATGTGAATCTCACGATCGCGGACGGCGAAATTTTCGGCATCATCGGCCTGTCCGGCGCGGGCAAATCGACGCTGGTGCGCTGCATCAACCTGCTTGAGCGGCCGACCTCCGGCGAGGTGCTGGTGGACGGGCAGAACATCATGACGCTCAGCCAGAAGGAGCTGCTGCAGGTCCGGCGGCAGATCGGCATGATCTTCCAAGGCTTTAACCTGCTCGAGCAGCGGACGGTCCTGCGCAACATCTGCTTCCCGCTGGAGATCTCCGGCACGCCGAAGGCGGAAGCGAAGAAGCGGGCGGAGGAGCTGCTGCGGGTCGTCGGCCTTTCCGACAAGGCTGCAAGCTACCCCTCGCAGCTCTCCGGCGGCCAGAAGCAGCGCGTGGCCATTGCAAGAGCCCTGGCGACCAAGCCCCGGTATCTGCTCTGCGACGAGGCGACCAGTGCGCTCGACCCCAACACGACGCGCTCGATCCTGGAGCTGCTGCGCGAGATCAACAAGACGCTCGGCGTCACCATCATCGTCATCACGCACGAGATGAAGGTCATCGACCAGATCTGTGACCGTGTTGCGGTCATCGACAAGAGCTGCATCGCAGAAGAGGGCCGCGTGGCGGATGTCTTCACGAGCCCGAAATCCGATATCGCGCGGGAGCTGGTCTTGCCGCAGGAGCGGCCGGTGCTCGAGCCGACGACCGGCGGGCGTAAGGTCCGCATCATCTTCAACGGCGAAAATACGCAGAAGCCGGTCATCTCCGAGATGATCCTCGCGTGCCGCGTGCCGGTCAACGTGCTGTTCGCCGACACAAAATCCGTCGAGGGCGCGGCCTACGGCCACATGATCTTTGAGCTGCCCAACGACGAGCACGACGCGGAAAAGGTCATCAGCTGGCTGAAAAACAGCGGCCTGACCTGGAAGGAGGAACGGTAAATGGCAACCGAATTTTTCCTGAAGCTGTGGGACAATCACATCATCCAGCTCGGCGTGTGGCAGACGGTCTATATGACGTTTTTGACCTCGCTGTTCGCCTATGTCATCGGCCTGCCGCTCGGCGTGGTGCTCTGGGTCACGGATAAGGACGGGCTGCACCCCAACAAGGGCGTCAATACGGTGCTCGGCTTTATCGTGAACTTCTTCCGTTCGATCCCGGCGGTCATCCTGATGGTCGCCATGATCCCGGCGGCAAGACTGCTGCTCGGCACGTCGACCGGCAATGGCGCGGTCATCGTCACGCTGATCATCGCCGCCGCGCCGTATGTGGCCCGCATGGTCGAATCCTCGCTCAAAGAGGTCCCGGCCGGCGTCATCGAGGCCGCGCAGGCCATGGGCTGCACGAACCTGCAGATCATCTGGCATGTGCTGCTGCCGGAGGCAAAGCCGTCGCTCATCTCCGGCTCGATCATCTCCACGGTCACGATCCTCAGCTATACCGCCCTCGCCGCCACACTCGGCGGCACCGGCCTCGGCCAGGTCGCCATCATCTACGGCCACCAGAGAAGCCAGAAGCTCGTCGTCTGGGTCTGCGTGTTCCTGATCGTCATCATCGTGCAGGTCATCCAGATCGTCGGCACGCGCATCCTCCGCAGGACGGATAAGCGCGCCCGCTGAAAGGAGCTGCCGATGAGACAGATCTTTGAATATCTTCTGCGTATCAACTGGCGCTGCGGACGAATGTGACCGAAGTCGTCCGGATTAGAAAAACCAAACAGCCAGTTTATATTACATTTAAAAAGGAGTCATTATCATGAAAAAGGTACTTGCAATCGTTCTTGCCGCTCTGCTGATCGTTGCCGCCCTCGCCGGCTGCGCAGCCAAGAGCGAGACCGCTGACACTACTGCCACCACCGATACCGCCGCTGCCGAGACCACCGACGGCAAGCTGGAAGTGCTGAAGGTCGGCGCCTCCTCCACCCCGCACGCAGAGATCCTCGAGCAGGTCAAGGACACCCTGGCCGCCGAAGGCTACGACCTGCAGATCGTTGTGTACGACGACTATGTCCTGCCCAACCAGTCCCTGGCGGACGGCTCGCTCGACGCCAACTACTTCCAGCACACCCCGTACCTGAACAGCTTCAACGCTGCCAACGGCACTGACCTCGTCTCCGCTGGCAAGATCCACTATGAGCCGTTCGGCCTGTACGGCAACGGTGTGGACTCCGTCGACGCCATCGCCTCCGACGCGACCATCCTGATCCCGGCCGACGATTCCAACGAGACCCGCGCCCTGCTCCTGCTGGCCCAGGAAGGCCTCATTGAGCTGCCCGCCGACGCTTCCGCGGAAAAAGGCGTGACCACGCTCGACATCGTCGACGCCAAGGGCCACGACGTGCAGGCCCTGCAGGCCGATACCGTCCCGGCACAGCTGGCCAACTCCAATGAGGGCACCGTCGCTGTCATCAACGGCAACTACGCCCTGCAGGCCGGTCTCCACGCCTCTGACGCCCTGGCCATCGAAGACGCCTCCGGCGACGCGGCCCAGACCTACGCCAACATCGTTGCCTGCCGCGCAGGCGAGGAGAACAGCGCCAAGATCCAGGCCCTGGTCAAGGCCCTGCAGTCCGACGCTGTGAAGACCTACATCGAGAACACCTACAACGGCGCTGTCGTCGCGATCTTCTGAGAAATTTCCAAATAACAGAACGCGCCCCCGGACCTTTGTCCGGGGGCGCGTTTTGTATCTGTGTCAATCCATATCGTAGTCGTAGCCGTAGCCCTCGAAGCCGCCGAAGTCGGGGATGTCGGTGTCGGGGGCGGTCTGGCCCTCCAGCTCGGCCTGCGCCTGCTGCTCGGTCGCGTCGATCTCGCTCTCGCCGGGGCGTTCGTCGAGCGTGAGGGTGATCTCCAGCTCCGCGCCGGCGCGGTAGATCTTCAGGGTGACGGTGTCGCCGGCCTTCTGTTTGGCCAGCGCCGCGCTCAGGTCGGTGAAGGAGCTGATCTCGCGGTCTTCAAACTGCAGGATGATGTCGCGCGGCTGCAGCCCGGCGGTCTCCGCGCAGCTGCCCTCGGTCACGGTGACGATCTGCGGACCGGCGGGCAGGTTGTAGGTCGCGGCGACCTCACTGTCGAGATCCTGCAGCGTCACGCCGAGATAGGCGCGGCCCAGGACCCGGCCGTAGAGCTGCAGGTCGTAGACCACGCGCATGACGTCGTTGATCGGGATGGCGAAGCCGAGCCCCTCGATGGATACGCCGGATTCCGTCGTGCCGGAGACCTTGGCCGTCGTCATGCCGATGACGTTGCCGTCCATATCGAACAGCGGCCCGCCGGAGTTGCCCGCGTTGATGGCGACGTCGGTCTGCAGCATGTTGATGGGCGTGCGGTCGGGGGTGATCTCGCGGTCGAGCGCGCTGATGTAGCCCGCGGTCATCGTGAAGGTCAGCTCGCCCAGCGGGTTGCCGATGGCCTCCACGGTCTCGCCGACCTCGATCTGGTCGGAATCGCCGATCGTGACGGTCTGCAGGCCCTCGGCTTCGATCTTCAGCAGCGCGACGTCGTTCATGCTGTCCGTGCCGACGATCGCAGCGGGGTATTCCTCCCCGGAATAGAGCTGCACGACGATGGAGCCTTCGCTCGCGTCCGCGACGACGTGGTTGTTCGTGACGATGTAGCCGTCCTCCGTCAGGACGAAGCCGCTGCCGGTGCATGCGGAGGTCGTGGTCTGACCCCAGACGTTGGTGGTCACCTGCGTGGCGATGCCGCAGACCGCGCCGACGTTCATCTGGTAGACCTGCGTCGGGGTGAGCGTCTTGCCCGTGTCGTTGGACGGGAGCGTATCGGGCAGCGGCCGGCGCTCAAGGCGGTAGGCGCCCTTGTCGTCCGCGGGCTGCGCGGCGGTCTCAGCGGCAGGTTCCGGCTCGACAGTCTGCTCGGCCATGGCGTCGACGCTGGTCTGCTGCCCGGCGAGGTTTTTCTCTCCCAGCGCGGCGATCGCCTGCTTCAGCGCGTATCCGCCGGCTGCGGCGACGATCGCCACGACGGTGAGCAGGGCCGCGATCTTGAGGCCGGTATGCCTGCCGCTGCGGCGGATCTCCTCTTTGGCCTGCTGCAGCGGCTGCGCGGGTTCGGCGGGCGCGGGGTCGGCCGGTTCAAAGCTGTAGTTCAGTTTTTCATCGTAATTGTCCATCGTTCGGTGCTCCTTGTATCATTGGTTCAAAAAAGATCGGCGGGAAGCTCCAGCATGTGGCTCACGCGCTTGAGCGAGAGCCGGCGGCGCATGTACGGGTGGAAGCGGAAGCTGACGCGGACGAAGTCGGGATCCTTGCCGACCTCCTGGATCGTCGTCTTGCAGCCCGCCTGCCGCATGGCGGCAAGACAGGCCTCGTAGGACGGCACGGACCGCACGATCTGCCGGATCTCAGGCCAGCAGGCTTCGATGCGGCGGGGGTCGATGCCGTCGGTGATGGTGTCGGGGGTATTGAGCTTGCGCACGTCCGGGGCGAGCGCGCCGTAGATGCTGTAGATCTCGTCCCAGTTGCAGACCTCCGGATGGGCCGTCACCTGCGGCAGCTGCGCGAGCTTTTCATAGTACTGCAGGATCATCAGCGTCGTGACGCCGACGTCCTCGCCGTGGTAGTTGGGCGTTTTGCCGTCGAGCAGCTCCATGCACTCCCAGAAATGGGCCATGATGTGCTCCGTGCCACTGCCGGGGCGGGAGGTCTTGGTGAAGCTCATCGCGATGCCGGTCAGAAGAAGCGATTCGAAGATCGCGGCCGCGGTCTTTTCGTCGCGCTTCGTGACGCGCCCGGCCATGGCAAAGATCTGGTCGGCGGCCCGCCGCGTGAGCGCGGCGACGCGCTCACAATAGGATTCCCCGGTCAGAAGATTCGATACCTGCCAGTCGATCAGCGCAACGTATTTGGAGATCATATCGCCGAAGCCCGCGGATTTGAGCGCCGCCGGGGCGTCTGCCAGGATCTTCGTGTCGCCGATGATGACCTCGGGACATTTGGCGGGATACGTGATCTTGAAATTCCCGTTCACGATGGGCGCAGAGTAGGACGCAAAACCGTCCATCGACGGAGCAGTGGCGAACAGGCACAGCGGCACGTCGTGCCGCGCGCAGGCAAGCCGGCACGGGTCGTGGACCGAGCCCGTCCCGACGGCCAGCACGCCGTCGACCCGGTCAAAATAACTCTCGATCTTCTCCACGTCCTGCATCGTCGCCACGCGGATGGTCGGCCAGATGTGCCGCACGACGGCAAAACCGGCGAGCGAGGCCTCGATGCCCTCCGCCGCGGCGAGCGTCTGCTCGTCTGCCGCCAGCAGCAGGCGCGGGCCGAAGCCGTTCTTCCGGAGAATATCGCCGACGCTGCGGACAAGACCGCTGCCGATCTCGATATCCCGGATGGCGCACGTATGCGCCTGCCCGCAGGCGCAGTTCTGGTAGCTGTGGATCAGCGCGTGGAAATCAGTCATGGTGGATCCTCCTTCTGTATGGTAAGTGCCCCAAAAGCGCACTCCCAGGCTCCCCTCCCAGGGGAGCTGGCTCGGCGCAGCCGAGACTGAGAGGTTGTTGCAGATTTGCGATAAAACCCAAACCGCAAATTCAGTTTGCGGTTTGGAAAGGAAG
>OLSB01003843.1_pt1 | contig 10440 bp, 10 predicted proteins | sample 1672071 | NCBI WGS metagenome assembly OLSB01 (sample SAMEA3136642, study PRJEB25190) | human gut metagenome | biome: human gut; feature: human-associated habitat; material: faeces | place: Austria | collected 2013
GTATTGCTTCGCAATCTCCACCTTGACCAAAAAACGCTACTAAAAGTTTTATCAATCCTACGTCTCTTATCCCTTTTCTGTCACAAATTTTTTAATGAATGTCTACTCGATAAATTCGTTTTCCTCTTGTTCCGATAATGATTTGGTTGTTATAAATTGCTGGGGAACCTTCCATGTTTCCACCACCCGTTTGAAGTACGTATAATGTTTCGCCTGTTTTACCGTCTATCAAATGTAGTTGTCCGTTTGAATCTCCAAATATAATGTAAGATTTTCCTTCTTTAGTATAACAAGCAACTGGAGAACTCCAAGAGTAGAAGTTTAAGTCTTTTTCCCAAACTACGTTTCCATTTGCTTTGTCTAAAGCAACCATTTTTCCGGTTTTTAAATTTGTTGTTTTTGAAAAATTAAATATTACTAAGTTTGATATATCATTTTTCCCTATTATTGGTGACGAAAGAGCACCACCGTTTACGTTTGCATCATATTGACAAATGCAAGAGTATTCCCAAATTACTTGACCTGTTTTACCATCTATTTTTTTGGCAAAAGCAGGAGCTACTGTTCCTCTTTTATCTACCTCGCAAGCTGCATATAGCATTATTGTGTTGTTTTCTTCTTCTAAGCCAAGTGTTGCATCACAGTCGTCTTCCATGTTGTAAGACCAAAGCGGTGAAAGTGTGCTTAAATCAAGTGCTTGTAGTACACCGTTGTTGTTTAAAAAGAAAGCATAGTTATTATATATTGCTATAGAATTTTCCATTCCACCAGCATAGCCGTTTTTTGTGTAACGGTATCTTGTAACGTTAGGATTGATGGTGATTTTCCCGTTTACAGTATCATAATTTGTGTTTAATTTTGTAACATAAACAAGTCCGTTTTCTCCTGGTAAAATCATGGTATCATTTTTTGAATCGATTAAAGGATTCCCATCGAAAGCACCCCAACCGATGTAAGCAAATTTATCTCTACCGTTTATAAAGTATAATTCTTTGCCATCTATAAGACTAAAGATATGATAACCAAATCTTACAGCTTCACCACTTACTTGATTTATGCCTTGACCAACATAAAGTAGAGGATAGCCTCTAGGGTCGATGGTTATACTACCTTTGATTGAACTTTCAACTTTTATAGGATCACGTGATGGATGCCCTGTTTCTAAATCATAGAAATGTACATAACTGTCAAGAGCTCCGTATATTACTTCAACAAAATTTTCTTTTTCTTTAAATTCATCATAAAGATTCATTTGTTTTCTTACGTTTTTATCCCATTCAACAATTGATGGCTGACCATTCCAGCCAACTCCTGTCCAACTATCTGTTTGTCCAATTACATTTGTCCAAACCTTTGCAAGTTTATTTTCACTTACGTTTACAAAGCCATAGGCTGCAGTATCTCTGTAATTATTTCCTCTAAAAGTTGTGATACCTTTAACTTTATTGTATTTGTTAGGTTCAGGTAAGCAGATATCACCACTATATTTTTCGCCTGATTGTGTTTTTACTTGGTATCTAAAGTTCTTTAGTAGTTCTGGAATTTCTGTAATAACTATTTTTTCTTTTTTTTCGTTTGAGGTATAGTTCGTAGTTGCAGTAGAGTTATTGTTTATGGAATGGCCGGACAACATTTGTGACGTTTGATGTTTCGCCGCTTGTATGGTTTAAATTTGATTCAATTTTTGGTAACTCTAAGACAAGTGTTAATAATATCATAAATAAAATTACCAAAATTATAAATTTCTTTTTCATAAGTACTTCCTTTCAATTTACATATCAATAATTATAATACATGATTTGCTATATAATATCAACATTTGACAAAAATATTATTGATTTTCAAATAAACCTCTATTACAATCTTTTTTTTACTAAAATAATCTGATATAATAGGGCTATTGATGGAATAATAGTTGTAGAAAGGGGAATTTTTATGAATTATAAATATAAAACACATGGTACTTGTTCTAGTCAAATTGAATTTGATGTAGAAGATGGGATTGTCAGAAATGTTAGATTTACAGGAGGTTGTAATGGTAATCTAAAAGCTATTGCAGCTTTGGTAGAAGGACAACCTAAGGACAAGGTTATTAGCATTTTAAAGGGAATAAAATGTGGATATAAAGATACTTCATGTGGAGATCAGTTAGCAAGAGCTTTAGAAGAAGTAAAATAGGAGGAAAAGTATGTTAAATATAGGATGTCATTTATCTGCTTCAAAAGGGTACACACACATGGCTAAAGAAGCTATTAGCATTGGCGGAAATACGTTTCAGTTTTTTACTAGAAATCCTCGTGGTGGAAAAGCCAAAGAAGTTGACCCTAAAGATGTAGAAAGTTTTTTAAATATTAGCAAAGAAAATGGTTTTGCAAAAATTTTAGCACATGCTCCATACACGATAAACGTGTGTTCAGCAGATGAAGGAATTAGAAAATTTGGTAAGGATACGATGAAGGATGACTTAGAAAAACTTGAGTTTGTACCTGGCAATATGTATAATTTTCATCCTGGAAGTCATGTTGGACAAGGTACAGATGAAGGAATAAGGCTTATTATAGAAGCCTTAAATGAAATACTTTGGAAAGAGCAGTCAACTACTGTATTACTTGAAACTATGGCTGGAAAAGGTAGCGAAGTTGGAAGAAGTTTTGAGGAGTTAAAGAGAATTATAGATGGAGTTGAGCTAAAAGAAAAATTGGGTGTTTGCTTAGATACGTGTCATGTTTATGATGCAGGGTATGATATTGTAAATAATTTAGACAAAGTTTTAGATGAATTTGATAAAGTTATTGGACTAGATAGGCTTAAAGCAATTCATATAAATGATAGCAAAAATACTTTTGAAAGTCATAAAGATAGACATGAGAAAATAGGTGAAGGAAGTATTGGAATTGAGGCTTTTAAAAGAATAATTAATCATCCTAAATTAAGAAATTTGCCTTTTTATTTAGAGACTCCAAATGAACTTGATGGATATGAAAAAGAGATTGCTCTTTTAAAATCTTTATATGAGTAATTGTATTTATCTAAGCTTTAATAAAAAACGATACATTTTTTAGCTTATAAAAATAAAGGTGAAAGGAAAAAATAATGGAATATATAAATGTAATCGGAGCTGGTCTTGCAGGCACAGAGGCAGCTTATCAAATAGCTAAAAGAGGGATAAAGGTTAGACTTTATGAAATGAAACCAATTAAATTTTCGCCAGCACATTCAAGTGAAAATTTAGCTGAAATTGTTTGTAGCAATTCTTTTAAGTCTAATCTTATAACAAATGCTTGTGGACTTTTAAAAGAAGAGTTAAGAAGACTTGGCTCACTTCTTATAGAGTGTGCTGATAAGACAAAAGTGCCTGCAGGTCAAGCTTTAGCAGTTGATAGAGATGAGTTTTCAAAGCTTGTTACTAAGTACATAAATGAAAATGAAAATATAGAGGTAATAAAAGAAGAAGTTACTAAAATACCGGAAGGTATTACGATAATTGCAACAGGTCCACTTACTTCTGAAAGTTTGTCAGAAGAAATTCAAAAGTTAATGGGAAAAGAAGAACTTTTCTTTTATGATGCAGCAGCTCCGATAGTAACTAAAGAATCGATTGATATGAATAATGCTTTTACTGCCGATAGATATGGAAAAGGGGATAGTGACTATATAAATTGTCCTATGACAAAAGAAGAATATGAAGCTTTTTATAACGAGTTAATAAATGCAGAGGTTGTTACAAAACATAGTTTTGAAAACGGTGGACTTTTTGAAGGATGTATGCCAATAGAAGAGATGGCGAGACGTGGCTCGCAAACTCTTACGTATGGACCTCTTAAACCAGTCGGTTTTGATAAAAAGTATTATGCTGTTGTTCAGTTAAGACAAGATAATTTTGATGGTAGTCTTTATAATATGGTTGGCTTTCAAACAAATTTAAAATTTGGCGAGCAAAAGCGAGTGTTTAGTATGATACCTGCTTTAAAAAATGCTGAGTTTATTAAGTATGGTGTTATGCATAGAAATACATATATTAATTCACCTGAAAAGCTTGATGAGACTTTTAATTTGAAAGGAACTGATATATTTTTTGCTGGACAAATTTCTGGTGTAGAGGGATATGTTGAATCTATAGCATCTGGTATGGTTGCGGCACTTAATGCTATTCAAAAGTTTAATGGAGAGGATAGGATTATTTTTAGTAGTGAGACTATAATAGGGGCTTTGGCTAAGTATGTTTCTACTCCAAATGATGACTTTCAACCGATGAATGCTAATTTTGGACTTTTAAAGACTGATGTGAAGTTTAAGGATAAGAAGAAAAAGTATGAATTTTTGGCTGAAAGAAGCCTTGATAACTTTAGAAGTTTAAATTAGATGTGGTGGGAAGGTTTGATAATACTTTTATCCGCTACGTTTTGTCAAGGTAGTATTGCTTCGCAATCTCCACCTTGACAAAAAAACGCTACTAAAAGTATTATCAAACCTCCTTGAAGATAGAATTTTATTTAATGTTTACAAAAGAAGGAGGAAGGAAATTGAAAAAATTTTTAATTGGATTAGGTTGTTGTTTTATAATGATTTTTTCTGTTTGTTATGCATCTGATGTGCAGGTTCAAGTGAATGGGGATGTTTTGAATTTTGCAGATAGTAATGGGAATGTCGTTAATCCTCAAATTATAAATAGTAGGACGATGGTTCCTTTTAGAAAGATTTTTAATGCTTTGAATATTGCTGATGAGAATATAACTTGGATTGCTGAAACTAGGACTATAAAGGCTAAGCAAGGTGATGTTCAAATTGAATTGCAGATTGGAAATGATCTTGCAAAAAAGACGGTGAATGGAAATACGCAAAGTATTAAATTGGATTCTGCACCTGTGATTGTAAATAATAGGACTTTAGTTCCTCTTAGATTTATTGCTGAAAGCCTTGGTAAGACTGTGGCTTGGGACGGTGTGAATAGAACTGCTGTTATAATTGATTATGATTATTTTTTAAATAGTGTAAAGGCTAAGTCAAATACTCTTTATGGTTTTTTGACTAACTCATCTAATAATGCTAGTGTTACGATAACAAGAAAGTATTTTGATTTGGAAAATTCGGCTAATAATAATGAGGCGATTGTAAATGCTCAAATATCTGAAACTAAAAATGGTGATGAGATTTTGCAAGATGTTAATGTTACTTTTGGCGGCTCTAATGATTTGATGAAAGAAATTAATTCTGAAGGGTGGGGAAATCTTACATATAAAAATACTTATACTAAAAATGGTTTAATAACTGAAGCAGTTTCTGATGGTGCTAAGAAAATTTTTGGACAAGAGAAGAAAACGATTACTTATGATGCACTAAATTTAGAAGGCAGATATAATGCTTCTGCATTTGATACTTTTAAAAAATTATGTGCTATCGAAGAAAGTAAAATAAATATTTCAACATTTGCTTCTAGAAAAAGTGAGTTTTCTAAATTGCTTTCTAAATTTAAATTGACCAATGAAAATGGTGCTGTCGTTTTATCTACGGGTAATGTTTCTACTGATAATATTTCCTATAATTATTTTGACTTTACTAAGTTTGACAATATTATGTGGGATGATAGTGTTAGTAGAGCATATACGTTTTTAAATAGCAAGATTTTTAATTATGATGTAAAGCTTGATGAATTATGCTATGACATGAATACGATTAATTGTAAAATTAAAATGGCAAATATCAGTAATCTTAATATTGATTTTGTTTTATCAAATGAATATAATGAAAAGGTAGAGTATGTGATTACAATAAACAAATAGTAAAGGAGAAGATTTTATGAAAAAGTTTTTATTACTTATTGCGTCTATCGTTATGATATTTACGATGGCATCATTTGCTTATGCAGGTGAGTATGATTTTGTTCCTATATCTGTGTTGCCAGGTGGTGAACCTACACTTATTGCAGCTAATCCAACAAGTGCAATAAGAGTTCAAAATGATGGTGAATACATTGATTTTGTTGATGTAAATCCACAAATTATAAATGACAGAACAATGGTACCATTTAGAAAGATATTTAATAGTTTAGGTGTAACAGATGAAAATATTAAATGGACACCTGAAACTAGAACTGTAAATGCTAAAAAGGATAATGTCGAAATAGAACTTCAAATAGATAATAATGTAGCTAAAAAAATAGTAAGTGGTGAGACTACTAATATTACTTTAGATTCTGCACCAGTTATTAGAGATGGTAGAACTTTAGTGCCAGTTAGATTTATTGCAGAAAGTATGGATAGAAAAGTTAGCTGGGATGCTGAAAAAAGAGTTGTCGTTATAGCAGATGTAAAAGGTATGATGGCTGACTTAAGAAAGAGTATTCCAAACTATTTTGAATTAATAGATGCTCAAAAAGGTGTACCAAATACTTATAATGCTACAATGAAAGTAACTGGTAAAGTAGATTATAAAAATTCTGAAAATAAAAGTGATAATACAAATATAAATATTGAGGGTGACATCGTAGTAGCTAAGAGCAATAATGCTATTTCACTTGATATGAATTGTAAGTTAACAGGAAAAGGTTCTGCTTACGAAGTTGTTAAGACTAACAAACTTACTAGTATAAATATTAAAGGTATTATTACTGAAGACAAGATGTATGTATATAGTCCACTTTTTGAAAAGAATACTTCTGGCAAGTGGATTGTAAGTGATTTAGATGATACAAAATCTTTTTCTAGTTTGTTTGAAATTACTAATTTAGATTCAAAAGCAACTATTGAAAAATATTTAAATGAAGTTGAATTTGATGCTAATACATATAGCCTTTTAAAGACAACATTTGATGCACTAAAAAAAGTATTAAGTGATGATAATGTTTCTGTTAAAGGTACATCTACAAAGAAATATGAAATTAAAATAGATGCATTAAAATTATTAAAAGAATTTGCAAAGAATGAAGAGTTAAAAGATTTATCTTTGAAGAATTGTCTTGCAACAATTACAGGAACTATAGAAAATGGCTATGCTATTAAAAATGGAATCAAATTAAATGTTAAACTTGTAAAGGAGAATGAAACTATAGCAATTGACATTGATGCTGATGCAAAATTTAGTAATATAAACGAAAGTGTTTCTATAAAGATTCCTACAGGTGACCAAGTTGTAACAGCTGAATAATTGTAATGTATAAAAATCTCTCTTTTGGTAATAATTAGTTTATACCAAGAGGGAGGTTTTTTTATGAAGAAAAAAATATTAGTTAGTAGCCTAATTATGATTATACTTTTTGCTACATGTACAGTAATATACGGTATGACATATTATGAAAAAGTTAATTTTGTTACAGGGATGGTAATTGCATCTGCGTTAAATGTTAGAAGCGGTCCTGGTACAAATTTTAAATCAGTTGGGTTAGTTTATAAAAATGAATATGTTAGAGTTTTTGCTAAGGTAGGAGACTGGTATGTTATTCAAACAGAAAGTGATTTAGTTGGTGCAGTTAGTAAAAAATATATAAAAGCAATAACAGGAAATTCAAATTCTAGCTCAAATTCTAATAGTTCGAATACAGGAACTACAAATAAACCAAGCACAGGAAATACTGGAAGTACTGTAACTACTGGTGCGACTAGTGAAGAAGAAGAACTTCTAAAATTAATAAATGAGCAAAGGGCTGCTTATGGATTATCTGCTTTAAAAATGGATAAGGAACTTCAAAGAGTAGCAAAAATAAAAGCAAAAGATTTAGCTTATAATAATTATTTTTCACATAATTCACCTACGTACGGAAGTCCTTTTGATATGATGAAATCTTTTGGGATAACATATAAAGCAGCTGGTGAAAACATTGCTGGAAACTCTACATTAAAAGGAGCTGTCACAGCTTGGATGAATTCGCAAGGTCATAGAGAAAATATTTTAAGTAATGCATATAATTATACAGGAATTGGAATTGTTGAGTCGAAGACTTATGGGAAAATTTTAGTGCAGATGTTTATTGGAAAATAGAAAAATGATTGAAATTTTGTAAAATTTGTGTTAAAATAGAAAACGTAGTAAAGAGACGCTTAATCTTGAAAAAGAGCCGGGGAACCAATTATGGGGTGTATTTAAGCTATTAGAGCTTAAAAGGAAATCTCTATTCCTAATCCGTCAGCTAACCTGGTAGGTGTTAGAGAATTCTTAAAATCATAGGGGGATTCTCTATGATTTTTTCTTTAGGAGGGAAAAATATGAAAAAAGTTAGTGTCATTGTACCAGTTTATAACGTAGAAAATTATTTAGAAGAATGCGTAAACTCTATATTAAATCAAACCTATGAAAACTTAGAAATAATTTTAGTAGATGATGGTTCTAAAGATTCTTCTGGTAAGATGTGTGATGTGTTTACTCAAAAGTACGAAAATGTTAAATGCGTTCATAAAGAAAATGGTGGTTTATCTGATGCCAGAAACCATGGATTAGCAAATGCTACTGGAGATTATATAATGTTTGTCGATTCAGATGACTACTTACCAGAAGATTCTATAAGACCAATGGTAGAAGAAATTGAAAAAAGAGATGCTGACTATGTTGTAGCAAATTATCAAAATTGTAATGATGATGGTAAGCTTTGGGAGAAACCAGTTTTCAATTTGGAAAAATATAAAAACTTTAAAGTTGCTATCAAAGATTATGAAGATTCATTTTACATCATGAATTCAGCTGTTTGGAACAAACTTTTTAGAAAAAGTTTTTTAGATGAATATAAAATGCAATTCGTATTAGGAGTTCCTGCTGAAGATGCAATCTTTACAATGAATTGCTTTATAAAATCTAAAAACGTTTATTATATACCAAATGTTGTTTATTATTACAGACAAAGAAACTCTGCATCTTCAATATCTACAAGTTGTAATATAAAATATTTTAACGGTATTAGCAAAGCATACAAAATCATATACGACTTATTTAAAGAAAATAATGAATTAGAATTTTATAGATTTTTCTATGCTAAAAGCATGACATACATATTTTATAAATTTGTTGATTCAGTATTACTTACAGACGAAGAAAGAATTGAAATTTTAACAACAATGAGATGGTTCTACAAACTAAGTGTTGAGTTGGACGTGCCAGCTTGTCAAGAATCACTTGGACTAATAATTAGAAAAATTATAAATGGTGACTATAGAGATACAATCGACATTTGTAAAGTTATTGCAGAGGTTAGAACATATATGCCCATAGAAATAAAAGAAACAATGTCTAAACCTCAAAGAGAAATGTATAGCAAGATGATGAAAAAAGATTAATCGCAATAAGTATTAAAAATATGAAAGGATTGATTTAAAAATGAAAAAAATATGTCTTGTATGCGACATACCAAACTGGGCATTTGACATTATTTCTAGAAAACTAAAAAAGAGTTTTGAAAATGAATTTGAAATTGATATAAAATATTTTGACGTTAGAGAAAAAGCAGAAGAATTTTTTGAGTTCTTAGAAGAACAAAAAAGCTACGATATGATACATTTCTTTTGGAGAAAAACATTATTACAAATGGAAAGCGAAACATTTATAAATAAAGTAACCGAAAAATACGGCGACTACGAAAAATATATTGCTGACATTAATAAAAAAATATCTACAGGAGTTTATGACTTTTTATTCTTAAAAGACGAAGAACTTGAAATATACAAAAACGTATTTAACAAATTTTCAAAAAGTTACTATGTAATTTCAAAAAAACTACTAAATACCTATGAAAAAATAAACACATACAAAAAGCCATATGGAGTAGTACATGATGTGTGCGACACGTCAAAAATGGTACCAATAAACTTAGAAAGATTTAAAGACCATAAAAGATCACTAGTAGTTGGTTGGGTAGGAAATAGTGCAATAAAATTTGATGGAGTAGATTTAAAAGGATTTCATTCCATAATAAAGCCAATAGTTAGTGAACTAATTAACGATGGATATGATATAAAAGAATTCTATGCAGACAGAAATGAAAAATGGAGAACAAGCGATGAAATGCCAGAATACTATAGCAATATAGACATATGCATTTGTACATCAATCATGGAAGGAACACCATTACCATTACTAGAAGCAATGTCTTGTGGTGTACCAGTTATAACAACAGACGTAGGAGTAGTCCCAGAAGCATTAGGACCAAAAGAATTCGAGTACATACTAGGCGACAGAGAATACGGTGCAAATGACGAAGAAATCAAAAATAAACTAAAAGAAAAAATAATCTATTTATATAATAACAGAGAAAAATTAGAAGAACTATCAAAAGAAAATCAAGAGTCTATCATAAAATACGATGGAGGAAAAATCATCGAAGAGTATAGACAATACTTTCTTAAATTTTAAACATAGTGCCTAAAGTGGCATAGCATTAATTTAATTATATATGCACGTTGGAGGGATTGATAAAACTTTTATCCGCAAGGCTTTGTCAAGGTAGTATTGCTAACGCAA
>OLSB01003848.1_pt1 | contig 10430 bp, 31 predicted proteins | sample 1672071 | NCBI WGS metagenome assembly OLSB01 (sample SAMEA3136642, study PRJEB25190) | human gut metagenome | biome: human gut; feature: human-associated habitat; material: faeces | place: Austria | collected 2013
TGGGTATCCGTCTTGCCAAATTTCACAATAATGTTTAAATCTACTCACCTTATTTTCTTTATATAGTTCTACAAGTAACTTACCAATTTCAGGTACTTTAGGCGTTCCATATGGATACCACTCTATTATTTTCGGATTGAATTTATTTATATATGCATTCACAAAATTTTCTGAGACAATATCAATAAATTCCTCCTTATGTTGTGACATATATTCAAGTATCCATTGTTTTTTATCTGCTTTTATGTTACCACATCCTTTTAAAGTGAAACTTAGATTTCTTTTTTATTTTACTGTTACTTTATCAAATTTCCGTAAATAATCTCGGCATTTTTCATCAATTTTGTTATGTAATATTTTATGTAAAACTGTCGCAAGATTATAATCTAATGTGTTTCCGCAAAATAGTTTATCTATTTTGTCAGTAATATCCACATCATTATTAATTATTATCTTCTTTGTCTTATCTATTATAATTTCTCCAAAATTTATACTTTCAAAAATAATTTTGTTTGAATTATTAAATATTTCCGTTCTGGGTAAACGATATATCAATTATAAACACCTCCATGTCACAAGAAAACTTGGTTTACTTGGCTTTTAATTTAATGCATCTAAATTTCTCTTGTAATTATTCTCCACTCTGTTCCAAAATTCTTTCAAAAAATTTTCAGCATCAACTTTCGCCTCGTCAATATTGGACGATTTCATTTTCACTTTTAATCCTGTAGCTGCATCTGTCAACTGAAAATCTTTATATCTTAAAATCGCTACATTTTCACTAATTCCATTAATGAATAATGCTGCATTTTCTTCGTAATCTTTCCACTTAAACATATAAATCACTCCAATCTATTTAATTCCAGCTTCCTTACACAATTCTAAAAACTCCTCCTGGCTAATTTGCATTTCTGGTTTAATAGTTGTCTCATAATAATGAATTGTATCTGCCACAAGATTATAATTCTTATCAGACTTTGCAAGATTAACCATTGATTCCAATGTAAATTTTACAATCCCTATATATGTTTTCTTATCCATTTTATCCATATTATTCACTCCAATCTTCAAATTGTTTTATACCAAACCAATCATTTTCTCAAAATACATTGCTGCTTTACTACATATACTTTCATAGTATTAACTTTCGATCTTACTTAATTCAGGAAGTTTATTTTGCAACAATTCAATTACTTCGTTATTTCTCCTGATCGTAGACGCTATTCTTGACGTTTGCCGTTTTTCTTCAATGTAGCTACACGACATGTTATCTAGTCGTTCCATGATTTGCTCAACTGCTGCTGGTTCATCTCCATCATCAAATAAATCTTCAAATACGTTTGAATAAAAGAAATCATCACCAACAACACCTGCGTTTGCATACTTTATTCCCAGTCCAAATATTTTTATCATATTCATTCTTATATTTTTATTATCCATATCTGTATTCTCCTTTTCAAATTCCAAATGAATCTATTATTTATTATAGTAGTCAAAATCTGCCTTTACATATTCACGATTTTCTTCAGTATCTGGCAAATTATAACCACTTCTATTGTCTCCAAGAAACAACTCACCGAAATCATTAACTCCGCACTGCAATCCTGTATTTTTATTCTCTTTAAAAATTGTCATGATTATCACTCCTTTTTTGTTGTATTATATTCTACACAATATCATTCAATAACTCAATCACTTCATCAAGTTTATCATTCGCTTCTTCCATATTATCAATTGCATCTTCCGAACACATTCCTCTATAACTGCTCTGCAATCCTTCGGGCATATTATCAAATGCTTCCTGTTCTTCATTTAATATAGAAGATAGCTCACCTGAAACTTCCTTCAAATCGGTTTTAATCAAATCAATTTGAGTTTTGAGTTGCCTTATCTTTTCTCTTCTCTGTTTATTCATTATCTATCACCCCATAATGTATGGACTACATCATAATCACTTGGCATACATGTACATGTCAAAGCTCCAAAATTCAACTTATTAAATTCTTCTTTTGTAATTTCAATTCCCATATCACCATCAACAGTAGTATTATAATCAAGTTTTCCTTGACATTCTGGACGGAAATACCATACTCTATAGAACTCTTTACCAGTCTTACTATTTTTACCACTAAACAAGCAGGTAATTGTTCTGCCTGAACTAATTTCAGTTGTAACAGTTTTTCCGAAATATGGATTGTATTGACTATATACATTTTTTCCGTATTTCAAATTTTCCTGTTTATCATGTTCACTCATTGCAAATAACTGCTGTGTACCTCTTCCATAAGAAGTGTCGTACACCTTACTGCTATTAACACCAACAGTTGAATATAATTTAACTCCGTTCCTGTCTGTTGTTTCCACTCTTTTTACTCGCTCACCATTGATGTAATCATTGCAAAGTCTATCCATATAATGAACATTCCCGTTTTCATCAACTGTACGAGTAGTTTTCTTCATATCATAATTGTCATACGCTGCCTTTGCAGCACTTCCTGTATATATTCCTAAAAACGCTAATAGTCCCCCGAACATATTCATCAACCACCTTTCTCTTTTATATTATTTTCTCCACTTTTCCATTTCGTCAACCGACTTCTTGTTTAAGTTATTATACATATCTTGTCTCTTACGAGATTTTTCCTTTTTGTTTGCCTTCCAAGGAAGATAAATACATACATATCCTGCTATTAAACATCCGATTAACTGTGCCATAATAATTACCTCTTTGCTTTCCATTTGTGTTCTGCTATACTATTCTTTATCGGAGGAACTAATCATGATAAAAGAATTTATAACAGATGTTTGCAAACTGCTTGAAATAAAAGTGCCAAACATTTCATATGACACTATTCATTTTGCTACTAAAACAACATTAGCTCAATGCGAACCAGTAACTAATACAATTTACCTTAATAAAGTAAACAAACCAAATCCAGACTATATATTTTCCATTGCTCATGAACTTCGTCATATTTATCAATATCAAACTGATGAGGTATTTTATTTATCAGGATATAAACCATCTAACAAATGTTCATCAGTTGAAGAATATAATCTTCAAATTGCTGAAGTAGATGCTAATGCATTTGCCTCTATTGTTATGACCGATTTCTTTTCAATAAAACCACAATGGAACGGATTATCTAATAAAGTCATTAATGAAATAAATAAAAGAATTAATATAATAATTCACGAATTAAACATCTAATTCTCTGCTCCATTTCATCATATGAACATACTTCGTTGGATTCAAAATCTGGCATCAAGACATAATCATTAAATTCGTTTGCTTCGACATTCCAATTACCACCAGATGCAAAACATAAATCTCCATTTGCTCTAATACCTAAGTCATCAAGCTTCATTTGAGACTCAACCAGATCTAAGATATAATCTAATAAATGCTTGCCGCTTGGTAATTCATAATTACCTTTTCTTTTATCAATTTTCCAACAACTACGCAATTTAATAATTTTCTTAAAATTTTCACGTTTCATATAATTACCACCTTTCAACTATCAAAAATTATTATAATAATAAAATAGAATTGCCATTATTGACAATTCTACTTCTCATTTATTATTCCTCGGCAAATATCGGATCACATTAATTAACTCTTATTCATCCCAATATTCTGTTTACTGCTTTATTAATTTCCATTATTTCTGCCGTTGTGCAATACCGTAAGTATCGACCTATTTCCGTTTTCTGTTTATGATAGATCCGATCAGGATTTTCGAGCTACATCAGTAATACAATATCATCTGTTATATTGCGTTCTGCCTTAGATACAACCACCATTTCCGTTCCATCACATCCATATACCTCATAAGGATTAATAATCTCCATTTGTTCTCCTATATTTTCCATTTACTATCTTTGTCATAACCACCAGATACCATCTTACTTTTTATCTGTGATGGGCTTTTACCAACATCCATAGCCATTTTTCCGATTGACACCTTATCAAGATCATAGCTATTTACTTTTGCCTCAATGTATATCTTGCGTCCTATACAAATAAGAGCGATTGTAATAATCAATGCTAGACTGTCCATATCATCATCTCCTTTTTCTTTATATACAGCTTTAAATTATACGTTCCACGATGTATCTATTTATTTAAACTATTTTAAAATAAAAGATTAATATTTACATTCCAATATGTGTCTATTAAATTATTAGTTAAAAAATTATAAATATTTTCTTGTCTTTAACTGATTCTGTAATGTTAATAATGTCTTGACCATGATTTTCTGTTTTTCATCTTTGCTTACATCTGCATCATCTTCAGTCAGCTTCAACAAATCATCTGGTGCATTTAATGATGTCCCATTATAAATCATTAATGTATAATTCAGGAAATCATTCACATCACGTCTTTCTGAAGCATTTAATGCTTTCATATACCAGCCCTTACATTTTGTCATTGCATCAACTTCCATTTATCTCCCTCCTTTCTCTTATATATGTAATGATTATACCATACTAGGCGACTCTTTCCCATCCCTGTTCTACAATTTCTGCGTTCAGATCAGGGTTATTTATGTTTTCGCCGTTATAATACTGATAGAAACTTATCATATCAACCATGTTTCCATCGCTATCATATAACTCATAGTATGTATCTGCTACCCTATCGGATTTACTAGCTGCAACCTCATCCGCTCCGATAGTATTAATATAGCCGTTGTTATGTACAAAATTTTTCGCATCTGCGTATTCCATATTATTTAATACTGTAATATCTACCATAAAAATTCCTCCTTAATAATAAAACCTGCGAGTAATTGTTACCCACAGGTTATTAGATACGTTATTTCATTGATTGCTGACTAATTCCTTCTCCATAGATTTCGCTTTGCATGTCAACTATACCTCGCACATATTGTCCAAGTTCCTGATTTGTGCAAGGTTCTAACATGTTTCTTGCCTTTCTTCAGATTAGTCTATATGCGAGTGATTCATTCTTCGTTTCTGTTATATTGATATTTATTTTCCATTACATCACCTCCAAATAAATTTCCGATTCATTTGCTTTTTATACTGCTTCTAAAAATCCATCTTTGACAACAATAATATCTTCATTTCTGTCCAACACTAATCCAAAAATGTGTCTCGCTTTATGAGATGGAGGACAACACCTGTAATTCACATAATGATATTCTTTTCCATCCCATAAATCTACAGGCTTATTATCCCACCATAATTTACAACTGCTTTTCTTTCTAAATATTTTTCTCATTTCAGTTTCAAATTTCTTTGTTTTAAAAGTCTTACCAATAATAGAATTTAATAATTCTAAGTCAAATTCTCTACTATTTTTATCAACTGGTAATTCCATTTCAAATATTGTATCTTCCATTGTACACACCTCTTTCACTATTATAATTTAATTTTGCTTTCACAGTAAATCATCGTTTCATCGTATTATTCCAACCCATTCGTTTCTTTTCATTCAAGTCTTTATTATATGGACACTCTGGAATTTTGCATTTTCCACACCATCCAATATCACTTGCAGATTCACGGTTATATGCTTCATCATAATCACAAACTTCATGGTCTATGGATTTTATTTTTCTGCTCATTTATCGACACCTCTATTCTTTACAATTCTTTTTAATATAATAGTTATACACACCAATATTCTTCTCCATCCACTGCTCTTTTAACTTCATCAATAGACAAATCATATAAATTAGCAACAAAATCTATTGCACTATCAATAGATTGCAACGATGCAAATTTCCTTCTGTCTCTAAGACAACTAATAGCTTGCTGTAAATTTCTCTCCTTGTGTAATAATTCCTGTTGCTTAACCACTGCATATTTTTCGTAATTGCTTTGACTCATAATTTCACCTTCCTAGTAAATCCTCATTTCATGTCTTTATTTGACTTCTATAAAATCCACACCAAACTTTAAACAAAATACTCTATCTGCATCATAATGGTCGGTTACGCCATATCCGTTGTAAATTTCTCCGTATTCATCAATACCAAAATCAAGCAAATCTTCAAATAATTCTTCTGGTGTGTAGTCAACAAATGTTTCATCTGCCGTATCAATTTCAGCATCGAGAATTTCTTTTCTCTTTGCCTTTAATTCATTAATAAATATTTCGCATTCTTTTCTTCCTTTATCTGTAAGTTCATATTTTGCATCTATGTTCATATATTCTGCCTCCAATCTTACCTTGAAACTCTTGTTTCATCTCCAAAATTTAATCATCATTCCATCTTTCCAATTAACAAAACCTGCATGATAATTATGTTTCTTTGCAATATCTAATAGTTTAATATTAGTTTTGCTATCATATGGTTCTAAATAAAAACAACTCTGTGTCGCTTTTTGAACATCTCTATACAAAATGTCTGATGGATTACATTCTTTACATTCTGTACAATTGTGTAACAGTAAACAAATATCTGATAAAATATCTTTATGTGAATTTTTCTTTTGTTTTTCAATATATTCTGTAAAATCCATATATCATCACTCCATTTCTATATTAATTCATCGACTTCAACTACATCAGGATTATCACTAAGCCATGAATCATTCTCTGCAATTTCCTTTATCTCAACAACATCTCTTTCTAAATCAAAACAATCATTATGTTTCAAATAAGCTGCTTTCACCTTTTCTCTTGCATCTTCATATGACTCTGCCTTTACAATTCCAACAGCCAATTCTTCAATTCTATATGCATATAAGTTTGTAATATCTAACATATTAAGCACTCCTTCCTATAATAAATCTCTTAATTTTTCCGCAAACTCTTTCAATGCATTTTCTTTATATTCCTCGTTATGTACTAGATCAACTACACCAGGAACACCTTGAAATCCATTTCTCTTTGCTTCTAACATAAGATATGTTTCTTCCTCAACATCAAAGCCATCATAAAGTTCCCACATTTTTTCGTGTAAAGTCTCTATTAATTCTTTCTTTGTCTTTGGATTCTTAATTGTAATTTCAGTACACCAATCCTCATTGCAAGGGTTATCTCCCTGCATATATAACTCAACTTCACCATTCTTTATTTCTGATATTCTAAAATCAAAATCAGTTCCTTCTGATAACTCATCAAGATACTTTTCTAATTTATCTTTTTTCATATAAATCAACCATCCTTTCCATTTGAAATTGCTATTTCTTTTTAACTGTATTTGTGATTTTCCAATCATTTGTCGCTCTTACACAATAAAAAAATCTAATTTTCTTTCCACTTGCTGATATCGTATTAGGCTCACAATTGATATAATAATTTTGTTTTTTAATTTGAACCACATCACCTTGTTTTAATGTTTTGTTAGTTACTATTGCCAATGGGATAATATGATTCCATGTTCTAAATAATAATTGCATATCACTCAACCTCCGTTCTATACTTCATAATCACTTACTGGCTCTGTGTAACCACTATCAATTTTAATTTTCGTTGTTTCATAATCATCATAAATGCTCTTTCGTGTTCCTCTTGCATGTACAATTTTTGCAAGCTGCATAATTACATATCTGCGTTCACAACCATGTTCATCGTAAACTTTATGTGGGTAATACAATGCTCTACCATCGCAAACTGTAAAAACATCAAACTCTTTTCTGTAGAACTGTTCACAATTACTTGCATATACATACCGTAATGCATGATTTCTTATGTATTGTTTCTCATCGTCTGTTAATTCATCTGTATTATCTAACAATGAAAAATCAAACAAAATATTTCTCTTACCAGTTTCAATAGAATCAACATATTCCAGGTTATTTTCTTTTGCTGTCTTTTTCGCTGTCTTGTATAATTTATAGTCTTTAATCTTCATTTTACATTCTCCTATCTATGTAGCGTCATTGTTATTTTTCCATCATTAACAACTACATCTAAAAACCATATAGCTCTGTAATAACTTGATTCATCTTTATGATTTTCATACCAAGAGTTTCCGTCCACTCCGCTTTCACGGAAAGCAAATACTAATGATTCCGTTTCAATTATTCCATTTGTTAATGGTGCTTCTAAATTACAGTTCCATAAGATAAATAAATCGCTTGCATAGTGTTCACACCACCGTCCAGCTTCCTGAATGAGTTTCGTAAGGATTGAAGAGTAATTGATCTCCCATTTTCCGTACTGTAAACTACCTGTTTCTGTGATTGTTCCTCTGATTACATTCCGTAATTCTTCAATCATTTCGTCCTTAATCTTAAGCTCCTGTTGTAAATCATTCATTTCGCATTCTCCTTCCATTACAAAAGGCAGACACAATTATTTGCATCTGCCTTTATTTATTCTCTGTTTTGTTGCATTAAAAAAACAGATACCATTTTGATATCTGCTTTTACACTAATTTCTTACATCTTCATTGTAATAAGGACAATTTTCGCCACCGTTATTTCCGTAATAATTCTCAAATTCTTCTTCTGTCATATCATCTTGTTTTTTACAATCCATAGTTCCAGTAGCAAAATAATCATTGATACAATATTTACAGCTCCAACATGATTTTCCCATTAAATAACCCTCCATCCTATACCTTCTTGTACAGTTTCAATTTTGCATTTATCAAGTATTGATTTTACATTACCATTGATAAATTTAGGTTTCTCTTTTCGTGCCATTGCGTTATATATTCTAACACATTCCTGTATATCTATCAATGATACTTTTATACCTCTTACCTTCTTACCTTCTATCCATTTTTCAATATATTCACGCAATTTTTTCATTCAATCACCTCCTAAGAAAGTACTCTTTCATTTGGTTATTCTTCATCCTCAAAATCAATGTCTTCTCTTTCAAAGTTATCAGAATATGAAATATACTCTGCGTTATCTGCTACTGGAATTTCATCAATATGATCCTTCGCATAAGCAAATGCAATATCATACTGTTCTTCTTCAGTTTTGCCTTCTAATAATTCAACAGGAATATCAATTCCCGTATCACCTACAAAAGTATAAGCCATACTAATATGTAATCTTTTTGTTTTCTTTGTATCTGCCATAATTATCACCTTTTACCTTTCTAAAATTTCACTGTAAATTACAATTTCCTGCTAATCTTCAAGTGTCCAATTACCAACTTTATTTCCATTGATGTCCATTATACAGCCTTCATCATATCCATTTGTAATTTTTCTGCAAATGTCCATGAGGTTTCTCTGTAACTCATATCTGCCTTCAATTGTAAGTACATCATCTTCACTATAAGCTGCACCACCTGTTTTAATTTCAATTTTCAACATAGCACTCAACCTTTCTTTCAATTCTAAATCTCGTATTTTCCGGATGTATTTCATAAATCAATTTACACCAATTTTCATCCTCAATACATTCAGTTAGATATTTGTTATCAGGCGTGAAATAATATACCTTGTGTCCTTCTTCTGGTGAATCCTCTGTTGTATCTTTCCATTTTGTGATAATAATCATTTCATATTTCTTATTTCCGTCATATGAAGTGCCAGCTAAATGTGCAGTATATAATTTGCATTTACTCATAGCGTTACCTCCTCAATAAATTTTTCAATCATCTTTCTATATGTATTAGCAACTCTCTTTTGTGTCCAATATTTTGAACCTCCATATCTATATTTCTCATAAATCTCTTTTGCTTTCTTTTCATATTTCCGAGTAATTTCGTATGGAATTAATTTTCCTGGACAGTCGTATCCAGTTACAATAACATAATCACCAAATACATAAGCATCACAAGCCCATCCTTCTGCTCTTGTGCAATAATAGCTTGCATCTTCAAAGGTAAGTAATGTTTGCATTGGCTGATTACCAATGTTAATAATGTGATAATTTTCTTTTAAAAATTTCCGTGTAGTTTTCTCTTTCATGCTATCAACCTACCTTTCTATCTCACATATGGAATATCTTTTCCATGCATATAATTTTCACCTCTGAAACAATCACCACAGTATTCCCAAATTCCATCATCTACCTTTTTAAATGTAGAATATGTTGTTCTGCCTTCTCCATTTTCATCAATTCTGCTTGAACAAGGCTCGCCAATCTGTAAGCAATCGCTTCTCATACAAGCTGGTGGTAATAAATCCATAAAGAAGTCAATCATATCTTCTGTGAAATACTCACCGACTTCATGTGCATCAAGTCCAAAGTAATGTTCTTTATCTACAACTTCCTTTCCATTGTACATTTTCGGTTCACTTAATGGAACACCATCATATTCGACTTCTTCAATTACCAAGGTATCATTAAACCATGTATATGATTCATAATGCTTTTTATAAACTTCTGCTACTTTGCGCGTTGGGAAGACTTGCGGATTACCTGCTGATAATCTATATTTTCCGTTGTAATACACGACTTCATATCCTTTAAGTCCTTTTGTCCATCCTGGAATATCAGTTTCGATCACATAACCTTTATCAACTGACCATTCAACTGCTTCA
>OLSB01003850.1_pt1 | contig 10427 bp, 8 predicted proteins | sample 1672071 | NCBI WGS metagenome assembly OLSB01 (sample SAMEA3136642, study PRJEB25190) | human gut metagenome | biome: human gut; feature: human-associated habitat; material: faeces | place: Austria | collected 2013
TTCATTCTAGATTGTCTTGAGTATCTTGAAAAATATTTCATTAAGTTATTTAATTTTCTATCCTCGACTATATCAACAATTTTACCATTTTTAGCATTACATATTTGAAAACTCATTGCGCCATCAGCAGATTTAACTGATTTAAACTCATCAAATGATAATGCTTGTGGTAAAGTATTTTTATATACTTTATTATCTAATTCAAAATAGGAGTCAGTAATTCTTTCAACTGTATTAGTTGAAACATTATTATCAATAGAAATATCTTTTTCTGATCTTTTTTTAGTTAAATCAGCGGCAATGGAATGTTTAGTATTATTTGAAATATTACAACCATAATTAATAATATTAGTAATGCAAGTAAAAGTTTTATTACAATGATGGCAATGATATCTTTGTTTATCTAAAGATAAATAAGTATTAAGTTTAGAAACTGCAGGAATCTTAATTAAAGACTTTTTAAAGCCGTGTTTTTCTATTTTTTCATCGTAACAAGAACCACATTTAGGGCAATACTCTGGAATATAAGTAAGATAAGCTTTAAAAACTAGGCATCTTTTGCCATTAATAAATTCATCATTTACAAATTCTTTGTAGAAATGAATGTTTTCATCTTCCATATTTAACATTTTTAATATATAATAATCTTGAGACATATAAATCAAATCCTTTCAATGTTTTATTTTTTTGTCAATTACATTGTATCATAGGAATTTAAATATGTCTCATTTTTTATTAATAAAAATGATGAAAGTAATTTTAGTTACCCACACCAAATATTATACAACCCTTTTTTTTTGAAAAGTGGATAATAAAACTTTGGAAAAGTGTACAATAAAACTTTGGAAAAGTGTACAATAAAACTTTGGAAAAGTGGATAATGTGCTTGTAAAAGGTATAAAATAATATAGCAATAAAGAAGAGTTATTGGAAAGTAGACAAAAAAAATTTACAAACTTTTTATAATAATGTTTCAGTTAAACCTAAGTTTATGTGTATCATAGTAAGTAACCTTAGTGCTTTTTACAAGGATACAGAAACTGGTATTTATATTTTACCAATTACGGCTTTAAAACCATAGTAATTATTTGACAATAATCTATAAAAATGTTAGAATAAACATTAATTAAGGGAGTGATATTGTTGGATAATGTTAATAATTTAGAGTTTTTAGAATTCATAAATAAGATTACTAATGAGAAAGAGAGACAAGAAAGGTATTCAAAGCAAGTAACTGAAGAATTGTTTGTTATAGTTAAGAAACAATTTATAAAAGAATGGCAAAAGAATAAAAAAGTAAATTCTATTACTTTAGAATTTAGAATAAATGATGATAATAATAAAAAACAAATATTTAATTTTGCTAAAAATTATGAAGATATTAATTATGATTACTTAAAACAATTATGTAATGATGTATTTATTAAAATAGATAAGACTTTATATAATCCTGAAAAGAGTATGGAAGATCATGGTATTACATTTACTTTGAATATTGAAAAAATTTATGATGAACATAAAAGTGATATATCTAACAATAAAAGGAAAATAAGATAGATTATTTATTATAATAGTCTTTTTTCTTATGTCTTTTAAGAATTAAAATGTTAGAACAAAAGAAAAATAGTATCTTTTTTTTATGTTTTTTGATACAATAAGATTAGAAAAGAACGTGATTTTATGAATAATATAATAGATAATAAACTTAAATTAATACCACATAAACCAGGTTGTTATTTAATGAAGAATATTGATGGTAATATTATTTATGTTGGTAAGTCAAAGAATTTAAAGAATAGGGTAACTTCATATTTTAAGAGTTCTCATACTGGTAAAACTAAAAAACTAGTAAGTGAGATATATGATTTTGAATATATTATTACTTCTACAGAGGTAGAGAGTTTGGTCTTAGAACTTAATTTAATTAAGAAATATGATCCTAAGTATAATATTTTACTTAGGGATGATAAGACGTATCCATATATAGAACTTACTAATGAAAAGGTTCCACGTTTAGTGGTCGTAAGAAATCCCAATATCAAAAGAAATAGGAAAAATACTTTATACGGGCCTTTTCCTAATGTAACTGCGGCTCGCAACACAGTAGAATTAATTAATAGATTATATCCTTTAAGAAAATGTAAGACTTATAGTAAAAAAGCATGTTTATACTATCATATTAATGAGTGTTTAGGTTATTGTGTTAATAAGATAAGTGATGATGTAATTAATCAAATGAAGGAAGAAATAATATCTTTTTTAAGTGGTAATTCTAGTATTATTACTAATAAGATTAAGGAAAAAATGGAGATATGTAGTAATAATTTAAATTTTGAGAAGGCTTTGGAATATAAGACTATGCTTGATAATATCAATATTACTTTGGAAAAGCAGAAGGTTGAACTTGATGATAATATTAATCGTGATGTTATTAGTTATTATTATGAGGGAGAATATATTTCAATATCTATTTTGTTTATCAGGGGTGGAAAGTTATTGGATAAGTATAATAAAGTGTTTCCTTTAATTGGTGAGGTTAGTGATGAAGTAAATAGTTTTATCTATTCATTTTATGATAAACATAGTATTCTTCCTAAGGAAGTTTTAGTGTGTGATGATATTGATACTGTATCTTTAAGTAGTATATTTCAAATAAAATTTATTAACCCAAAGAAAGGGATAAAAAGAAAAATTGTTGATTTAACTACGGATAATGCTAAGAATGCTTATCATGAAAAATTAGAGTTAATAAAAAAAGACGAACAACAAACAAGTTTAGCAATGAATGAACTAGGTAAAATACTAGGAATAAACAATTTAAGTAGAGTTGAAATATTTGATAATTCTAATTTGTTTGGTAATTTTAATGTTTCAGGGATGGTTGTTTTTATTGATGGTAAGCCATATAAAGAAGGATACCGCAAATGGAAGATTATGAGTGATATGAGTGACGATTATAATACTATGAGAGAGGTTATTTATAGAAGGTATTTTAGGGTATTAAAGGATAAACTTGTTAAACCTGATTTAATTATAGTTGATGGTGGTGTAGGACAGATTAATGTTGCTTTAGAAGTATTGGAATCATTATGTTTAGATATACCTATCGTTGGTTTAAAAAAAGATGATAATCATAGGACTAATGCACTGGTAGCTTCTAAACCAATAAGAGAAATACCTTTGGATAAGACAAGTAATTTGTTTCATCTGCTTACTAGAATGCAAGAAGAAGTACATAACTATACAATAAATTATCATAAGAAAATTAGAAGTAAGGGGGCTTTATCCTCAATACTAGATAATATTCCAGGAATTGGAGAAGTAAGGAAGAAGGAACTTCTTAAAAAATATAAAACAATTAATAAAATGAAAGAATGTAGTATAGAAGAACTGATGAGTATTTTACCTAAGAATGTCGCGGAAAACTTCTATCAATTATTAAAAGAAATGGAGTAAAATTATGTCATGTATTAAAGTAATGGATGAACTTTTATCTAATAAAATTGCCGCGGGTGAAGTGGTTGAGAAATGTGTTTCAATTGTTAAAGAATTAGTTGAGAATTCAATAGATGCAAAGAGTACTGATATTAGAATATATTTAGTTGAATCGGGACTTAAGGAAATAAAGGTAATTGATAATGGGATAGGAATGGAACCTAGTGATGCTATTTTAGCTTTTCAAAGGCACGCGACTTCTAAGTTATATAGTGATGATGATTTGTTTAATATAAATACTTTAGGTTTCCGTGGAGAGGCGTTGCCTTCCATAGCATCTATTAGTGATGTTTTATTAAAAACATGTCAAGATAATGTTGGGACTCTTATTCATATTAAGGGTGGTAAAGTATTAGAAAATACTATGTGTGAAGCAAGGATAGGTACTTCTATTACTGTATCTAGTTTATTTTATAATACTCCAGCAAGATTAAAACATTTATCTAGTACTTATAGTGAGTTATCTAATATATTAGAATATATTCAAAAGATTAGTTTATCGTATCCAAATATTAAGTTTAGATTATATAATGATGATAAGGAGTTATTAAATACTGATGGGTCGAATAATCAGCTAAAGGTTATTAAGGAGATATATGGAATAGATATTGCTAAGAAGATGATAACAATAAAAAATGAGAATAATGATTATGAAATATCAGGTTATATTTCTATGCCTGAAGTTACTAGGGCTAGTAGGAGTCATATGATTACATTAGTTAATAATAGAGTTATTAGAAATAATGAATTGAATAAGACAATTAATGATGCATATCATACATATAAGGAGGACACTAGATACCCAATCGTAGTAATAAATATTAAATGTGATCCTGAATTAATCGATGTAAATATTCACCCTTCTAAATTGGATATCAAGTTTGGTAATTTTGAAGATTTAAAGAATTTGATAACTAGTACTATTATAGATAGTATTAGGGAAAAGGTTTTAATACCAAAGATAGAAGTTAAGGATAATGTAGAGGTTCCTAAGTATGAGAATATAAGTATTGATTTCAGTAATAATATTATTTTAGAAAAAACCAGTGAATATAGAAAAAATTTAGAAAAATTAATTAATAATGAAGTTGTTATTAACGATATAGAAGAAAATTATATTGAAGAAATAAAGAAGGAAAAATTACCTAAATTATATCCTGTAGGTTTATTACTTGGGACTTATATTGCTTGCGAAAATGAGAATGGTATATATTTAATAGATCAGCATGCGGCTAAAGAGAGAATTAATTATGAGAAGTATTCTTATATTTTAGGCCATCCTAATAATAATACATGTAGTTTGCTTATACCTATAATAATAGAGTTACCTAAAAATGAGTTTATTATAGTTAAGGAGAATTTTAATATTTTAAAGAGTATTAATGTAGGAATAGAAGAGTTCGGGGCTAATTCTTTTAGGATTACTTCTCATCCTACTTGGTTTCCTGTTGGTAATGAAAAAGAAGTTATTAATAAGATAATAGAGTTAGTTATTCAAAAGGAAAAGGATTTTACTATTGAGAAATTTAATGATAGATTAGCCATGACTATTAGCTGTAAGATGAGTAAAAAGGCTAATACTTATTCTAGTATAGAAGAAATGGAGAAGTTAATTAGTGATTTAGGCAACTGTAATAATCCTTATCATTGCCCTCACGGAAGGCCTACTATTATTACATTTAGTATTTATGAGTTAGAAAAAATGTTTAAAAGGAGTATATGATGTGCTTTTTGCTAATCACTTTACAGTGCGTAGATTTAGAGTTTATAAATAAAAATATATTAGGAACTTGTAATTAGTTTCTTTTTTTCTACAAAAAACTTAAGTTTTAAATAGTAAGATATAACTGGTGATTAATATGACTGTTTATTTAGATTTAGTTTTTTTAATTAATTTCTTTTTTGATTCAATTCTTCTTTTTAGTGTGGCTTTAATTTTGAAAAGACAAACTAATTTAAAAAGAATATTATTAGGTAGTGTATTTGGTACTATTTCTATATCGTGTTTATTTATTAGATTAAGTTCCATATCTTTATTTTTAATAAAATTCTTAATAGCTTTAATCATGGTAATAATAACATTTAATTATAAAGATATAAGATATACATTTAAAAATATATTTTATTTATATATGGTAAGTATTATTTTAGGAGGTTTTTTATATTTACTTAATATAGAATTTAATTATAAACATGATGGTATAATATTTTATAATAAGGGGTTAAAGGCTAATTTCTATTTATTTTTACTAACTTCACCTTTAATTATTTATTTATATATAAAACAAATAAAGGATATTAAGAATAATTATTCTAATTACTATAAACTAGACATATACTTAAATGATGGCAAAGTTATATCTACAACATCTTTTTTAGATACGGGGAATAATTTATTTGATCCATATTTTAATAGACCGATTATTTTAATAGATAAGAATTTAATTAAGGGTGATTATAATTATAAAGATATTTTGTTAGTTCCTTATGATACGATAAATTCTCATGGTATTTTAAAGTGTTTAAAGGTAAATTATATTTATATTTTAGGAATAGGTATTAGGAGAAATGTGTTGATTGGAATTAGTAATAAAAAGATAATGATTGATGGGGTAGATTCAATTTTAAATAAAAGAATATTAGAGGAGGAAATATGAAAAAAATATTATATGTTATTCAAAAGATATTAAGTAGATTTAATTATGTTTTTTATGTCGGTAGCAGTGATATTTTACCTGAGCCCTTATCAAAAGAAGAGGAAGTAGATTATGTTTTAAAATCCATGAAAGGAGATGTCCTAGCTAAAAATAAATTAATAGAACATAATCTCAGATTAGTTGTATTTTTAGCTAAAAAGTATGAAAATACTAATATAGATTTAGAGGATTTAGTTTCTATTGGCACAATTGGTTTAATAAAAGGTGTTAATACTTATAAATTGGATAAAAATATTAAATTAGCAACATATGCATCAAGATGTATTGATAATGAAATACTTATGTATTTAAGAAAGACAAAAAGAAAGAAAACAGAAGTTAGTTTAGAAGATAGACTTAGTTTTGATGCTGATGGTAATGAGTTACATTTAGAGGATGTTTTAGGTACTGATGCTAATATTGTAACTAAGAATTTAGATGATGAATTAGATAAAACATTACTTAGAAGGGAATTAAATAAATTAAATAAAAGAGATAAAGAGATTATGATTTTTAGATATGGCTTAGATGGTAATGCTGAATTAACTCAAAAAGAAGTTGCAGAGAAATTAGGAATAAGTCAGTCTTATATATCGAGAATAGAAAAAAAGGTTATTAAGAAATTAAGTAATATTATAAAGATTTAATTTTTTCAATAGAAAAATACTATTAGTAAAAAATGGTTTGATGAATTAAGAATAAGTGAATAAGATTTAAACATAAATAAAGATGGTGATAGTTTAAGGGAGAAACCATAAAAGATTTCATTAATAACTTAGAAAATCTTGATATAAGAACTATTCCAATAAACTATAACGCGAATAGCAAAACAAGTAAAAAAGAAATTATTTACAAAAATTAGTTTCTTTTTATTTATATTCATGATATTATTAATATAAGGAATAAGTGATAATATGAAAAAAATACTCACCAATATTAATAAACCATTATTTATATTAACAATTATTTTTACTTGCTTTGGATTAATTATGATTCAAAGTGCATCATCTATGGAAAGTTATATGAGATATGGAGCCAGTCCATATAATTATTTTTTCAAACAATTAATATTTGTAATAATAGGATTAATAGGTTATTTAATTATTATTTTCTTACCAACAGAAATATATAATAAAATATCTAAACCTTTAATGTATATCTTATTACTTGTATTAGCATCACTATTCATATGGGGTACTCCCGTTCATAATGCTAAAAGTTGGTTTGATTTAAAATTCTTTAAATTTCAGCCTTCTGAAGTATATAAAGTAATACTAATTATCTATATGGCTGTTTACTATGCTCAAAACATAGATAAATTAGAAGAAAAATCCATTTTATTAAAACCATTATTTCTTATCACAATTGGTTTTCTCTTAATAGCCTCACAACCCGATTTAGGAACAGCATCAATTACTATGCTTTTAGCCTTATTAATCTTTTATTCAGTGCCAATGCCTAAAAGATATAAATCCCTAATAAATAAACTTTTTGTTTGTAGCATCTTACTTTTTGCCTTAATATTTATTGCTTTTGGCAAAGATATCTTACGTTCTTACCAAATGTCAAGATTAAACTTCTTAGATCCTTGCCAAAGATATCAAGAACAAACAGGTTATCAACTCTGTAATGGTTTTATTGCTTTCAATAATGGAGGTTTAAAAGGTCAAGGTATTGGAGAAAGCACTCAAAAATACCTATACTTACCAGAATCTTATACTGACTTTATATTTCCTATTATCGTAGAAGAATGGGGATTAATCGTAGGTATTATTATTATCATTTTATATTTTATCATGTTATTTTTAACTTTTAAAATAGCAAAAAATGCAAATAATTTAAAGAATTCTCTATTGGCTTATGGTGTTTGTATGTATTTACTTCTTCATATTATCATTAATCTAGGTGGAGTTTTAGGCTTAATGCCTCTTACTGGCGTTCCGCTTCCATTTTTATCTTATGGAGGCTCTTATACACTATCACTTCTTTGTGCATGCGGTTTAGTTCAAAGAGTTAATATTGAAAGCAAACTAGCTTTAAAAAGAAAAAAAACAGTATAAAAAAATATAAAAACCATATAATTAAGAGAATAATAAATGATTAAATCTAAAAAAACGAAAAAAAGTTTGAAAAGACTTGACAAATGCCATACAATATGCTAGAATATGAAACATCTTTTTGAAAGAGGGGGATATTATGAATACTTATAATGGTAACACAAATGGTAATTATAATAACAATTATCAAGGCAATTACAACAATTATAATGAAAATAGAAGTATCAAAACAGTTGAACAATTTAGTTGGAAAGGATTTCTATCAAGAGCAGTCTTAGTAGTAATCTTCGTATTATTATTATCTTGGTTATTACCTATGCCTAATACCAAAGAATTAGAGGGAAAAGTAGATAACTTAAGTGCCAATGTTTCGGTTATTACTGATAGAATATTTAACGAAAACATTAATAATATGAAAAATGCTGCCAAAGATTACTTTACAATCAAAAGATTACCTAAAAATATTAATGAAAAAGTAAAAATATCACTTAAAGAAATGATTGATAAAAAATTACTCTTAAATGTATTAGATAAAAAAGGTAATGCTTGTAATTATGATAGTTCTTATGTAGAAATCACTAGATTAGATAAAGAATATGAAATGAAAACATATTTATCTTGTGATGGAGCTTCTGACTACATCTTAAGTTATATGGATTTAGAATGTAACCAATCTTGTAACAACGAATGTAACTTAGTTGAAAAAGAACCAACAGTTGAACCTGATTCTAAAGGAGAAAATACTAAAAACTACATTTATAAATTTAAAAAAGTAGAAACCAAAGAAGAATGGACTGATTGGTCAGCATGGACTACTGAAGTTAAACAAGCTGATGATACAAAAGTTAAAATCCAATATAAAGGTAAAAAATGGGTAAGTGTCCCAGTATATAAATATGAACATACCAAAACCATAGAAGGCGAAGAAGAATGTGTTGATGTTGTAGTACCAGGTGGTAAAGAGTGTGAAACCATAACAGTACCGGCCGTAACAGAAAAGGAATGGGTAAATGGTGAAACAAAACAATGTCCTGAACAACAACCATATTATGATACAGAAACTCATACTAGTTATAGAACAGAAACTTATACTGATCAAGAATGTAAGACAGTGAGATATAAAACTGGCAGTGAATGGGTTAAAAAATGTGATACATGTGGTTATACTAAAGTAGATAAATATGCTACTAAGACAGAATGTAAGCCAGTTACTAAAACAAGAACTGTTCCATATACATATCAAACTCAAGTTCTTAAATATAGAACTATATATGTAGACTGTTCAACAGAAGGCTATTATAAAGATGTAATAGTAACACCAGAACACACCGAAGAAAAATGTACTCAATTACCTGATACAACTAAGAAAGAATGTAGCCAAGGTGAAAGTAAAACAATTACTATATGGACTAATAACGAATACGAAGAAGGATACACTGCAACAGGTAGAAAAGAATATGTAAGGGATGACGGATACTATATCTATACTGATTGGGTTAGTGAAATACCAGTGGGATATGAAATGACAGAAACCAGAAAATTATATAGTTATAGATATCTAAAAGTAACAACAAATGTAAGATATACATGGAGTAAAAATAAATCTTTAGGCGATGGCTGGGAGCTTATAGAAACTAAAGAAGTTAATATGTAAGATAAAGCACTAGTTTACTTCTAGTGCTTCTTCTAACTAAAGGGGGTAAAAGTTATGAAGAATGGATATATTATAGATTATCTAAACGAAAATGAATTTAGAAAAAAAGAAAGATCAGTTAAAAAATATAACATGCTTGCTTACAAAAAACTAATATTTGATTACTATCCACAATTTCGTGAAGGTAAGTTTGAAGGAGTTATCAAATCAGTAAACAAACAAGAAAAAATTACTAAATATGAACTAAAATTACCTACTGATACCATGTTTGCAAAAGTACATGGTGATATGATGCTTCATTACTCAGTATACGAAAATCAAGGCATCGTATTTCTTGAAACAATAACACCAGAAGATATTTTAGCCGAAGGACATCAAAGTGAGTTAACTACATATAAAGGTGTCATGGTATCCAAATCACATAAAGATAAAGACATATTTAAAATTAATTTACTTAATATGCTAGATAAATAAACTTTTGTTATTTAAAAATAATAAAAAATGTGATATACTATTGTAGTAGGA
>OLSB01003855.1_pt1 | contig 10416 bp, 8 predicted proteins | sample 1672071 | NCBI WGS metagenome assembly OLSB01 (sample SAMEA3136642, study PRJEB25190) | human gut metagenome | biome: human gut; feature: human-associated habitat; material: faeces | place: Austria | collected 2013
GAAATTGGCTGTTTTCTCCCGGCTCAAAATGGCGATTTTCTCCCGGCGCTAACAATGAGCAGAGACAGCAGTTACAGTAGGGGTTCCTACAATCGAACGTATCTGCACTGCACTGGGGGTTACATTGAGCGATTTTTTTGCAGAGTCGGGTCGTGCATATACAAAATCATAATCTAAAAGGTCCATCAGACAAACGTCCGATGGACCTTTTAAATAAACAGCCTTTTGCTGATCACGTTCGCTACAAAGATTACATAAAGCAAGAAACGGTTAGAGGTGACGCTGCCGACTCTAACCATTTCTTATACGGAAAATCTATCGTGCTATCGATCCACTATAATGCGGAAATGAATTGGGAAGAGTATTCAAGCATAATACTTTGACTTCCTTGACAATTGCTTTCTAATTTGATTAAATCAGATTAGAAGTTCTGTCTGTAAGGACATCCCATTGCAAACAAACACCTTCAGCAATTGGCCACTTGGCCAATTACACTTCGGCAGGTACATGAATCATCATACGGTCAATAGGAGAGGCATATGAGTGTAACTATTTTGGATATCATGCATCTTCCATCCCTACAAGAAGCTAGAATTGTTGCCGGAATGAATGGGATTAATCGCAGCATTGCGTCTGTTAGTGTCCTTGAAGCTGCTGCCGCAAAAGATCTCGATATCGACCTTCCCGGCCATGCCACTAACTATGGGCAGGAAATAATCCTCACCGCATTCGTAGCCTATAGAGATAGTGTAGATGCGCAATGTGAGGCGATTCACGCCCTTCACAAAGAAGGCGAAGCTGGTATTATCATTTTCTATGTGGGTAGTATTCTTCCATCAATCGACCCACGAGTAATTGACTTAGCAAATGAGTTGGAAATGCCAATAATAGTCATGCCTGAAGGACGTCTTGACTTAAGATACAGCGATGTGATCTGTGAAATAATGGAGGCCATTATCAATGATCGTAGGGAGAACTCTTACTTCACTACAGAGGTCATTGAACGGATATCACACCTCGGCACTTCTCAACGTTCAATTAATAATGCACTTGCAATTATCCGCGATCGCGTCCAATGTTCTATCTACTTGATGGATGAACTAGGTCGAATGCTCAACATGGCGGAATGGCCAAATGGCCGCAACTTGCCTGCTGGCAAATTTTATACCACCTTTACGAATGACACCACTTTAATAACCGGTGTCCAAGAAGTCCATATCGATGGAAAGACCTACCTAGCTGACATTGAAACAATTCAAAGCACTGGATCGATTCTTTATATGTTGGTCGTAAAAGAGAAGGGTTCGCTAACACAGGAGAGCTGTAAGCAAATCAAATATATTATCAAGACATATATAAATCTTTGGACTGAAAACTATGGCCAACTTGATACCAAGCAACTTGTGAGTTCAATCATTAACGATGAGCCCGAAAAAATGAGGCACATTGCAAATGCAATTAAGATTAATGTCGATAATCTTTCTTGTGCATATTTCTTCTACCTTAAAGACGGCAGTCACGAGTTCATATATCTACAAAAAATGCGGGAGATAATTAAGGACTTTATCTCGGTCTATAAGAACACTTTCTTGACAGACATATTTGATGACACAGTAATCGTATTTGCAGATCGCCGGCGTGAGCGAATTGATGATGACCTGCCAAATCTTTTACATGAACTAGAAGTACGAGGCCTCCTTTGCTGCGTAATCATCAACGACACTTCTGAAACAACACAGGATGTAAAACACGCATATTGGGCATTTCAAAACTATAAAAAAGAAATCTCCATTCTTTTCCCACGGAAACGAGTTGTCACCGGAGGTGAAGTATCCGTGGTCGGTCGTGCAAAAGATAACGCCAATGCTTCATCCATGTCTCTAGCAGATCAGCTCCTCACGCAGAAGCGTGAAGCAGACTTGATGACCACATTGGAAGTTTATATGTTGGATGCTGACCGAAGCATGCAGCGTACTGCTGACTACATGAATGTCCACAAAAACACTATCAAATATAGGCTCAAGTGCATTGAAGAAACGATAGGCCACAGTATCTCTCGTATGCCTGAAGCATATGACATTTACTTGGCTGTAGCATCTATCCGTCTTAAGCGGAATCCATAGTTCTGTGCAGCACCATTTTTTGTCCGACAGGATAAAAAATGGTGCTGCATTTTGTCCCAAGTTTGCTTTAATGAAACAAAAAACAATGCTATCCTCATGGTAGTGGGTTATACTTCCCAAAACTACTAACAAGGAGGATAGGAAAATGAGAAAGCTGTATAAGCAAGACATTGTTGAGATTCTGTATGGTGCAACCCTGTTGGGCGCTGGTGGCGGTGGTTCCCTGTGCTTTGGCCTGGATATGCTGAAGAAGCTTGAGGAAACGGGTGAAATCATCGAGCTTGATTTGCTGGAGCTGAATGAAATCGGCGATGACGAATACGCCGCCATGGTCGCAGGTTTGGGTTCGCCTGTCGCTATGCTAGACAGCAAGCTTCCGATGTTCGGCCCTGATGCTGTCCACGCATTCCGCGCTTTCCAGAAAGCGTTCCTCGCTGAAGGCAAGCATGTGAAGTATCTATATTCTGGCGAGATGGGCGGCTTTAATACCTTTGTTCCTATGTTGGTCGCGATTCTGTCCGACAAGGATCCCGTTAAGCGCATTAAGTTCTTGGACGTTGATTCTAATGGTCGAGCTGTTCCTGAGCTGAATACAACTCTGAATTCCTTCTATGGCTTCCCTCCCAAGCCCATGGGCCTTGGGAGCTACGAAGGCAATCAGATTGCTGTGTATCCCATCAACGATCATGCCGGTGAGCAGATTGCGCGCCAGATGTGCATGCTTTATGACATGAGAATCGGCTTCTCTACATGGGGCATGAATAAGGCTGAGATGTCCAAGGCACTCGCCATTGGTTGCGTAACAGAAGCACAGAATATTGGTAAGGCATTCCTTGCAGCGAAAGAAAAGCACACTGACCTGATGGATGAGCTGAAAAAGGTCATGACGGTTCGCGAGTTCTGCCGCGGTACGATTGAAAAGCTGGATCTGAAGCAGGAGGGCGGATTCGATTTCGGAACGACTGTTGTCAAGGGTGATGATGGTCATAAGTATTTCATCGACTTCAAGAATGAAAATCTCATTCTGCGTGATGAAAAGGGCAAGACGATCATGACCGCGCCCGAGGGCATCGGCCTTGTCGATTTGGACACCTTGACTCCCCTGACCAATGCTGACACTAAGGAAGGAATGAAACTGCTGGTTACCATGACACCTGCTCACCCTAATTGGTGGGATGAGGATCATAAGGCGTACACCTGTTGGCTGCCTGAGCTTGAGCGTGTCGGAATGAAGGGCAAGCAGGTGCGCTTCTAATCATTTATTAGGTAGAGCTCCTTTACAGGAGGAATCCTTACTTAGAGAGGGAAGCATTGATTCTCTCCGTGCTTCCCTCTCCCTCCTCTTCAACAAGTAGCGAACTAAGAAATAATACTAAAATGAAAGAGAGGCGAATCAAATGGAGGAAAAGAAGACAAATAGTGCTGTTGAAACCACGACATATGAACCGGTACCCGCCGAACAACGGCGACCTTGGACGTCCATCATGTTCATTTGGATGGGTAGCGCGATCTGCGTTCCTGCTTTGATGGTTGGTGGCATGATCGGTGCAGGTATGAAGATTGGGCCTGCATTCCTAGCCATGATTGCAGGCTTTGTGCTTGTCTGCATCTACATGATCCTCATTGGCATTCAAGGGTCTGATCTTGGTATGCCGACAACCGCCATCTTCTCTCGGGCGTTTGGTGAACGGGGCTCCACGGTGGCTTCCGGCTTGGTTATCGCCATCTGTGGCATCGGCTGGTTCGGCGTTCAAACGACCGTTTGTGGCACAGCTTTTTGCACTATTCTAAAGGACTTCTGCGGGGTTGATTTCCCAATCTGGCTTTCCGACACTATTTGGGGTGTTGCGATGCTGCTTACCGCCGTGTATGGTATCAAAATCATTGACTTTTTGAACAAGATCGCTGTACCCGCCCTGCTGATCATGCTGGTTTGGGGTCTGATCGTGGCTCTTAAGGGCAACGCGGTTGAGATCCTGCGGAACTATGAGCCGGCTGCTCCCATCACCTTCATTGGCGGCACTACACTGGCTGTTTCTGGCTTTGCTGTCGGTGCCGTTTTATCCAGCGATTATACTCGATATAGCAGAAGCCGCGGAGATACAATTAAGTCCTCCGTCCTCGGTGTTCTTCCTGCATCCATTCTCGTGCTGGGAATCGGTGGTATGCTGACACAGACTACCGGCAACTATGACCTTACCGTCATGTTCTCCGGTATCGGCCTGCCTTTGGTCGGTTTGCTGTGCCTGATTCTGGCAACTTGGACCACGAACTGTGGTAATGCATACTCTGGCGGCATTGCTATCGTCGGTGTTTTCAAAATGAAGGATGACAAGCGCGCAATCGTAACTCTTATTGCCGGAGCCATTGGTACTGTACTCTCCATTGTCGGTATCATGAATTATTTCACTCCGTTCCTGAGTTTCATCAGTGTCCTTGTTCCCCCCATGGCCGGTGTTGTTATCGCAGACTATTGGATCCTGGGTAAGGGCAAGAAGGAAGACTGGAAACCTTTTAAGGGTGTCAACTGGCTGGGACTTATCTCGTGGGCCTGCGGTACTGCTTTCGGTATGGTATTCAAGTTCCTTATTCCTACGATCAATGCCGTTATCGTAGCTATGATTGTTTATTTCATCCTCATTAAGTTGGTCAAGAGTGAGAAGGTCAACCCTTTCTGCCATAATTAACTTACAGTCCGCACCTCATTACCGTTATAGAAAGGATGTACATACTATGGGAGTTTTGGCAAACTATGAGCCCAAAGAAGTATTTAAGTATTTCGAAGAAATCTGCTCCATCCCGCACGGCTCCGGCAATACCGATGCAATTGCCGAGTATCTTGTAAAGTTTGCGACAGATCATGGTTTGGAGTACTATCGCGACAATGCCAACAATGTTATCATCCGTAAGAAGGGCAGTCCAGGATATGAAAAAGCTGACACCATCATCCTTCAGGGACACCACGATATGGTCTGTGAAAAAGATGAAGGCTTGGTTTTCGATTTTACTAAGGATGCTATCAAGCCCGTGGTAGACGGTGATTGGATTCGTGCAAGCGGCACAACGCTTGGTGGTGACAACGGTATCGCTGTCTCCATGATCCTTGCAATTTTGGACGATGATACTCTCCCGCATCCTCCGATCGAGGCGCTCATCACCGCCGACGAGGAGATCGGTATGGTCGGTGCATTCGCTTTGGATTGCAGTAAGCTGACCGGGCACAAATTCATCAATTTGGACTCCGAATATGAAGGAGTTTTGATGTGTAGCTGTGCTGGTGGAGTTAATGTTCGAAGCAAGATTCCTGTTGCTCGCGAGTCTGCCAATGGCGCTATCTTGAATATCACGATCAAAGGACTTGTCAGCGGACATTCTGGCGTTGAAATTGATAAGGGTCGAGCAAATGCCAATTCCCTTATGGGACGTCTTCTGTGCGAGTTGGCCGCCAAGGAAGACTATCGACTTGCCACACTGGATGGTGGCTCCCGCGATACTGCTATTGCCGCCTCTGCTACAGCGCAGATCGTCGTTGAGGATACAAAGGCTGCTGCAGTCTGCGATATCATTAAAGCACTTGGTGTTCAGTACGCCAGCGAATATGCTACGGCAGAGCCCAACATGGCTGTGGATGCAACATGTATGAAAACAGGGGCTATCTCTGCCCTCACTGCGGGAAGTACCGAGAAGGTGTATTCTGTTTTGGTTGCGCTTCCCGACAGCGTACAGGCAATGAGCGTAGATATGCCCGGACTTGTGCAGACGTCCACGAACTTCGGTGTCATGAAGCTTGAGGAGAACGAGTTGACATTCTCTAACACCATCCGCAGTTCGATCACTGCACAAAAGTGGTGGATCGTAGAGAAAATCACCGGCATCGTCAAACTTGCCGGAGGCGTCACTGTAACCGACGGCAATTACCCCGGTTGGGCTTACAATCCTCACTCCGTCGTCAAGGATACCATCCTCGCAGCATACAAGAAGCTGTTCCATGCTGATGCAACCGTTGAGGCGGTACACGCCGGAATTGAATGCGGTCTGTTCGCAGATAGCATTCCTCACTTGGATTGTGTTTCTATCGGGCCGACTATGGCTGATGTTCACACACCGCGTGAGCATTTGAGCATCTCCTCTTCCGAACGAACCTTTAGACTTTTGAAGGAGGTTCTTGCTCAGAGCAAGTAAATTCTGTCTTCACCCATCAACGTAAAATGCGGTAAGGCACTGCATTTTGATACACGATTATGTATCCAATGCAGTGCCTTTTCGCAAACATTAAAGCAGAAAGGAATGAGACTATGATTCATTACAACAAGCAGGATATCGAATACTTGCTGCAGGGTGCCGCATTCTTGGGTGCCGGCGGTGGCGGCGCATTGGACTTGGGCCTCAAAATGCTCAAGCAGGTCGAAGACGATGGCTATGACATTGGGCTGGATCTCATTGCTGTAAATGAGATGGAGTCTGGAACTATGGCTGCCACTGTTGCCGGTTTGGGTGCGCCGTCTAATGTTGACATGCAGAAGTTCGAAGATGACTTGCCCGGTGCTTTTGCGGCGTTGAAAGAGGGCTTCAGAGTAGAGGACAAGAATCTATCTTATCTCTATAGCGGTGAAATGGGTGGCCTCAATACGATGGTTCCTATCATGCTCCACATCGTCTCCAGCAAAACTCCGGATCAGCGCATTAAGGTTGTGGATGCCGATGCAAATGGACGGGCCGTTCCAGAACTTAACACCTGCCTGGTCACAGCAAGAGGATTCCCCCCGGCACCGGTCGGCATCCAGGGGCACGATAAGGGAGTGCCCGTACAAGATATGTCTCGCTACGTGGCATGGACGCGTAAGAAAGACTCGGACACTGCGGAGGATATTGCCAAAACTGCAGAAGGGATTGCGAGATCTCTCGCTATCCAGTACGGACAGGTCGGCTTTTCTACGTGGGCTCTTACCAGCGGCGAGCTCAAGGAAGATGCCTGTCCTCAGTGTATGTCCCTCGCAAACTCCGTCGGTCAGACTTTGAATGTTGGTACTCCTTATAGCGAGGAAAAGCTAACAGAGCTCAAATCCTTCTTCAACAACAAGATTCATGCGCTGTGCCTTGGTACCGTCAAGAGCTTTAAGCGCGATGTAAGCGCAGGCTTCGATGTCGGTGAGACTGTTATCGCAGGTGAAGACGGGAAGGAGTATAAGGTCTCCTTCCAGAATGAAAACATCGTAGCATACGAAGATGGGAAGGCGTGTATTACCGTCCCAGATCGTATTTGCATAATTGACTACAACACGTGTATGCCGCTGACAAATGTCGACGAGGATATGAAGATCGGTCGCAAGATTGTTGTGATAATCTCTGCCTCTCCTGAAAACTGGTGGAAGTCCGACAAGAATGCATATAAGTGTTGGAACCCCATCCTCGACAGAGTCAGTTACTCTGGAAAGTTCATCGACTACAACGGCAATGAGTATGACAGATAAGGAGGGAAAGTCTGACTATGAAGAAGTATAATAAGCAGGACATTATCCATGTCCTGAAAGGCTCTGCATTCCTCGGCGCTGGCGGCGGCGGCTCCTACGAGTATGGGATGAAGCTGCTGACGCAATTGGAAAACATGGGATATACTCCTGAGTTCGACCTCTATGATGTTGACGAAATGGAAGCCGGTGCGTACGCTTGCATGGTAGCTGCTCTCGGAAAACCCACTGCGATCGACCCCACAGAGCTCTCCAGCGATCTCCCCGCTGCATATAAGACCCTTCAGATTGCTGCCAAAACCGACGGGCACGAGCTCGGCTACCTGTACAGCGCTGAGATGGGTGGCTTTAACACCATGGTGCCCATTTTCCTCTCGATTATTGCGGCAAACCGTGGAGAAAAGATTGGTGTCGTTGATGTCGATGCTAACGGCAGAGCTGTTCCCGCTTTGAATACATGTCTGACAAACGCACGTGGCTTTGCTCCGGCACCTCTTGCTATGGCTGGCCATAAGCAGGGAGAGCCCCAATACCGCTACATCTCCTGGCCCGAAAATGCAGCATCTGCTGAAGCAATGGCTCGGAAGCTTGGCGGTGACTGGTATTCCCTCGTCGGATTCTCGACTTGGCTCATGTCTGCTTCCGAGATGAAGGCAAATGCCGGTATCAACTACATCTCTTATGCAAAGAGGATTGGCGCTGCTTTGGATAATGTGGATATGCCGCTTTATGATGCACTGCACTCCGTAATGCCTCAGATCAAGGAACTCTATAGCGGTAAGATTGAAGATATCATCACCGATGGAGCAGGCGGTTTTGATAAGGGTAAGATTATCATTAGTAATCCGAATCGTTCCGACTACAAGCTGTGCATCGTATTCCAGAACGAAAGCCTGGTCGTCGGCAAGTACGAAAAGGGTGTCCTCACAGACGAGATTTATATGACCGCACCTGACTTAATCAGCATGGTTGACACCGATACACGCAAGCCTCTTACTAACGACAGCGTTGTTGACATTAAGGTCGGTCAGAGCGTTACCGTCTTCCTCTCCCCGGCTCACTATTACTGGTGGGATAACAAAAAGGCCTACACCTGCTTCAAACCCATTTTCGAGGCAAACGGCTACTACGGCGATTTCGTCCAGTATGTTCCTTTCTTTGAGAAGAATCGTGAGCCCATGAGTGAGACACGCAGCATGAATCTGCAAACCGCTTTCTCTGGCGGTACAATCAGCCATAGTGGTTCTTTGCTCCAGCATCTCCAGAACAATCTGTATAACAATACATCTGGTGTTCCCGTTGATAAAATGACCGGTATCGTATATACAGATAGCGGTGAACCCCTCGCAAGCGAACCTACAATCACTGAGCAGGACATGGTTCGAAACGGCCCCCAGATTCTCCAGCTTGCAAAGGATAGATACGTAGACACAGGGAAAACGGAGTATTGGGCTGGCTCTTTTATCCCCCATTTTGCTGATGAAAAGACAACGCGGGCAACTCGAGAAGCTACTGCTCGACCTGTCTTTGATGCATTCGATCCCGCCACTCTCCTTTCACTGGCAATCGGCGAGAATGTCGGCATCATTACATGGCCCAAGTCTATCGTTCCTACGCTGGAACGCCGGATTGCAGGCGCAGGTCTCGATGGTAGAATCAAGATGATCAAGTCTGTTGATTCGACCGACATTCCTACAATCAGCACGCTTGCCCCCATCGTTGATCAGATGATTAGCGGCGGTATTCAGTGCATCATCATCGGAAGATCCTTCATCCCGGAAGGCGGCAGCGCAGATTACGATCTAGCTACAGCTCTTCAGGATGCCTGCCAAAACCGTATTCCAATTCTTGACGCAAATAAAATTGCTGCTCGTTGGCTTGAGCTCAACACACACATGGGATACTTCCACAGCAGGCTCAGCTACTACACGCCGCCGGCAAAGAATGTATAAGGGAGGGTATCGACATGAAAATCTTAGATGTAATCCCTGTAAATTTCGATATTATCAGCGAGGACATGAAGAAGTATCTCGAAGAGCCTCTTCATCAGAACGGCTATGCCGATCCTACCGAAGTCGTACATGAGCGCTTACATGGAGGGAAGCCTTCTATTGAGTCCGCATATGATGAGGTACTTAATACACGCTATGTGTACAGAACCATTGAGCAGAATCTCACGAAAGGGTTTGGAGCGAGCTTCATCAATTGTTTTGGTGATCCCGGTGTAAGTGCAGCAAGATGTAAGGCCGATTTCCCTGTTTTCGGTGGTTTTGAGCCTGCGATCCTTTTCGCCTTGGGCTTAGCGGATAGAGTCGGTATTATCACCGTTCTCGATAATGTCCAGCCTATGCTGTGGGAGCATGTTCATAATGCAAAGCTAGAAAACCGCGTCGTGAGTATTCGGAACGTCAATATGCCGGTTTTGGGGCTGGAGGATCATAGTCAGCTCATTGAGCATCTCACAAATCAAGCATTTGAAGCCATCAAGTCTGATGGTGCAGAAGCCTTTGTCCTTGGCTGTACTGGGATGCTTAGTGTTGCTCAAGCTGTTGAATCCAACCTCGCTCGTGCAGGTTATACCGTCCCGGTTATTGAGCCAGGACAGGCTGCAATGGCCATGTGCGAAATGATTGGGAAGCTGGGTTATGCCCATAGTAGACTCGCCTTCCCAAAGGAAATGAAAGCATAAGCCGATAGTATAAAAGAGAAGGTCGCCGTATGGCGACCTTCTCTTTTTCGTATTTATCATCCCACTTGAGTTGCTTTTCCTGTAACCGTCAAATCTCCCGGCGCATAAAAAAGCATCTCTGGCTTAGCAACCGCAG
>OLSB01003859.1_pt1 | contig 10409 bp, 2 predicted proteins | sample 1672071 | NCBI WGS metagenome assembly OLSB01 (sample SAMEA3136642, study PRJEB25190) | human gut metagenome | biome: human gut; feature: human-associated habitat; material: faeces | place: Austria | collected 2013
CATTCTGCGCTTTCTGCTTCTGTTCATACAGCGCGTGGATTTCCTGAACGAGATCGGGGTACTTCTCCAACGATTGGTCCGCCAGGCGAATGGCATCGCTCTTCTGCGTGTATTCGATGAGCAGTGCGTCTCTGTGCTCTTTCAGCCTTTCGACCTCTGCCCGGAGACTTGTTTCTTCCGTGCCGATGGGTGCGCTTGCATCCGAGGGCCGATGCTCTGCTTCCACAGAGGTGCCTTGTTTTTCAATCTGCTGTTTGGCAGTAGCTTTTTCGGCAAAAGCATTAGCCCTGGCATAGATACCCGCAAGCATCCCGTTTTCATCGGGAGAAAAATGGCCAAAGACGGCGGCAAATGCATCGACTGCTTTTTCTGCCTGATCAAGGCTTGCTTTCTGACGGCTTAGATCCGATTCGGCGTCCTTTATCTTTGCCTGTGCCTGCGCAGCCCGGCTGACATCGGCGCGGGCGGCAGCCAATAATGCGGGCAATTCGTCGCCTGCATCCCGCATGTGAATGTCAGCGAGTTTTTGGGCGAGCTGACGCTTCAGCGCATCCAGTTGTTCCTGCTTTCTGGCTTGACGAGCTGTGGCTTCGGTCAATTTACTTGCGTACTGTTTATACTCGCCCAGAATCGTTTCTGCTTCTTTCAAGGCTTGCACAATATGATCAAGATCAGTGTCCAAATCCAGCTCGGCAAGGAGAGCGTTCGCGTCTTTGAGATACTGATCGAGCTTCTCAGTGGTAGCCTGCTGCGCGGTGGCCATAGCCGGTGTCTTGGGAGACTCAGGCAATGACAGCTCCTCAGCAGATGCACTGGACTCTGTGATGAACCGCTTGAAGTTTTTGTCAGCGGTTTTCATCTGCCCTTCAGCTACGGTATATGCGTTCAGCTTTCCGCGCAGGAAAGTAAGCGCATCCTCAAATGACATGCCAGCAATCTCCGGATACTGTTCATCCAGCTTTGCTCTGGCGTGGCTGACTGTTTCGCGCTTGGCTTTAACCAGCTGCAGTTTTTTCTGGAGCTCTGGCAGGAGCGGAGAAACATCCCCGGCAAACTGCTCTTCTGGGGTCTTGGCGTCCGCAACAAACTTACTCAGGCTGCGAATCGCAGACTGTAGCTTGTCCTTTGTAATCTTATAGTCCGTTTCCCCGGCCCGAAGCAGGTCAATTGCCTCGGACAGAGTCTTGCCTTCGACGACTGGATAAAGCGTATCGATAGCGGTTCGCTCTTCGTTGATGACAGCAGACTGCTCAGAAATGAAGCCTTGAACACTGCGCAGTTCTGCTTGTTTCTCACGCAGGCGTCTGACTACAGCCGAATGATCCATAATCTGGGCAATGACTGTCTCAGACACTTCGCCGCCCGAGTGACTCCAGCGGGTTACCCATGCAGATACTTCACCACCATCCGAGTCGATCAAAGACTGGTGTTCGTTGAGTTCCCGCTCCAGAGAAGCGATGTCAGCCTGTTCTCTGGTCAGCTGGGCTTGGATCTCGGCTTTTTTCTGGTTGGCTTCCTGGCGCTGAGAGTCCGCCAGCTGATATGCCTCATAAGCCTGCACTTTTTTCTTATATGAACTCTTGCCGGTTGCTCCAATGATGCACAGCAGCAATCCGACAGCGGCAACAGCCGCTAATGCGGGCACCATCAAAACGCCAAGCGCGGCCCCCGCGAGGATCAGCAGGATGCCTATGACAATCAGCGCTGTTCCAGCAGGTTTCTTCGGCTCATCGACAACATTCAGCCGGGAGCCTGTCACAGATTCAAGCTGCGTCAGGGATGCCGACAGGCTGTCTGCTTTGCTCTTTTCACCATCCAGCCGCGCTTTGACTCCCTGTGCCTCCGCTTGGTGTTGTGCAACATTCCGGTGCTTGTTCAGAATAGCAGCGCCTTCATCCGCATCAGGAAGATCGCCTGGGAGATCGGCAAGCAGTGTCTCCTCATCCTGTGTCAGCGCGATGGATGGGATCGTTTCTTGTTTTTCATCGACCCGCTGTTGGATTCGCTGCAATTCTTCCAGTTTTGCAATGGTCGGACGGACATGAGCGTCATCATAGGCTCCTCGGCGGTCAAGCTCTGCCTGAAGCGTGGCAACTTCGCCCTTCAGTTCTTCATAACGCTTCTTTTTCTCCGCCCAAGCTTCGGTTTCCCTCTGGATTTCTGCCTGAAGATCAGTTTCCTGTCGCGCCAGATCACCATGCTTTTTCTGGCAATCTTCCAGAATTCGGATGGCAGGCTCCGCAGCGGCAGGGCGATACTTTTCCTGTGCAGCCAGTTCAGCCTGCAAAGTGTCCAACTCAGCTTTCAGTTCAGCGAAGCGCTTTGCTTTGCTGGCCCAGGACTCGCTTTCGCGCTGGATATCGCGTGTTTGCGTTTCACGCTGATGGAGCAGATTTTGAATGGACGCACGGGAATCAATTGCTGTCTGCAATTGATCAACGAAACCGGGATTTCTTTCAGCAGCGGCATGGATCAGCTCATACTCTTCCGGCGCCTTTGGAAGAGCGATATCGGCAGTGCCGGCAGTAATGATGCCCTGGATCTCGCCATAGATGCTCTGTATTTCATCAAGCTGAGCAGGCGTAGGCAATGCGCCGCCATGCTTTTCAACTAAGGCAGCGTATTCCTTTGTGAAAGCTTCATGTGAGCTTTCCAGCTCCTGTATTCGTGCCTTCAGCGAGACGATGGATTGCTCGTACCGCTTGATCTGATCGATTTCAGCAGTGGTCGGTACATGACCGCCGAGTTCCGTCTCAATTGCGTTCATTTCCTGCTGGATCGCGGCAATTTGTCCGCGCAGGTCTTCCAGCATCTTTTTTGCAGCTTCCCGCTTTTTTTCTTCACCGGCCACTGCATCCAGACGCTTGTTCTTTTCTTCCAGGTCTTTATCGATCTGGCTCAAAAGCGTATCGATCTGGATAATACGTTCCCTGGCGGCGTCCTGTTCGACAATGTCGTGCTCCAGACGGTCGCGGAGCCGCTCCCGCTCGGAAATCTGCCTGGTGATGTCGCCGAGCTGACCCCTGGCGCCTGTCTTTTCATACACCTTGACCTGCTGCGTCAATCTGGAAATCGCCCCATCGAAGGCGGCCACGTCATTTGCCTGGCTCACCAGTGCGTTCAGACGGGTATGAATGCTGCTTGCTGCGCCATCTATAGACAGGCCGTTCTGATTGATGAATACACTGCGCTGGAAAGCGTTGGCATCAAGGTGGAAAAGTGTCTCGCCGATCTTATCAGAAGAGATTCTGGCTGTGGTTCTCGTATCCAGATTGATGATCTTCGCCGTATCAAATCGCGGCGTTTCGCCAAAGGTACGGGTAATACGATACCGTACTCCCTCTGATTCAAAATCAAGGGAGCCACCGTATCTGCCGCCCTGCCAGGGAAGGTAGCGCTTCCGCTCATTCTCAGTGATGTCCTTGCTGCGGCGGGTATCATACCCATACAGCATGGCTTTCAGGAAGGTTGCCATCGTCGTTTTGCCCCAGCCGTTATCGTGGAGAACGACGTTTAATCCATCACCAAAGGTATAATCGTAATTGTGCAGCCCGCCGAAGTCATCCACGTGCATGCTGATCAGTTTCATTCCGCGGACACCTCCTTTCCACTCAGCGCGTTCCATCCGAGACTGATTAACCGGTTCCGCTCTGACTCGCTTAAAGAACCATCCTGGAGCGCCAGCCTAACGAACTCGCTGCGCAGTGAAATATCGGTTTCAAACGCTTCTTCATCAATGTCCATGACCGTGTTGTCATACACTTCAGCAAAGAAGATTCTGTTTTGCAATTGGCTCTTCAGCGCGTCGCTGCTCATCGTCAATCCAAACGCCGAACGGCCAGTCAGCGTGATGCGCAGGAACGTATCACGCTCTATGGAACGAATCAGATTATTGATCTTTCTGAGGATTTCTTTTTCATCGTCTTCTGGAAGGATTTTCAGTTCAGCAGCCTTGAAGGAATACTTGCTGTCACGTATAATCCTGAATTCTCCTAGCTTGTCTTCTGTCCATTCCAAAATGCCATAGCCAAACTGGGCGACCTGAGCATCTTCAAACCCAATAGACTCAAATGATGGAATGACGTTATCCCCGGGCATTCCGTTCAGAACATAATGCCCTGTACTATCCCGGCCTATAATGATTGTATCATTTTCTCCGAGCTGAAGTTCAACAGTATTATCTTTTACCCGCAGCGCAATATGATCGTCCAGGTATGAATCCTTTGCCTGTACATTGATCAGATGCAGGTTTTCAGGAATATCGCTGCGATAGGAGATGCGCTTATACTCGCCTGCGTCCAGGAATGCAAGCACAGCAATCGAGGGCTCCTCTCGAATTGCCTGGAATAAGGTATCGATTACGGACTCCGATACACGCGCCTGCCCAAAGATCTGTCCCCACAGGGCAACATATGCGGCGTTGTTCTGGGAAGCTTTGTCTATCAGGTTGGCATATTTTTCATTTCTGGCCGCTTGCCATGTGTGGGACTGCTTCATATCGAGACGTTCCGCCGATACTGCGCCCAAACGTAGATCTGCGCATACAAGCATCTTGATGACTTTGCCTGTCAAAGCAGAATGCACCTCCAGTGGAATCACGTCGTTAACTGTCGTTTGTTCTATCATATTATCTATGTATACAGCCAGCGCCTCCGACTCTTGGGCGACCTGAGAGACTTCTGTGGTGGATTCTTGTGGAGCAACCGTCACAGGAGACAAATCTGGACGAGTTGCTTCGTCAGGCATCTTTTGTGGTTCTGATACAGGTTCTGCAGGCAGAGCCATAGCCGGTACAGTCTCAGCTGGAATAGAACGTGCTGCTGTGCTGATCTCTTGCTTGCCAGATTTGCTGTTTTGTACGGTCAGAATGATCGACTGCAAAGCCTTCTGCGCATATGGCGCATCGACGCCGATGAACGTGCGGCCATACGTTGTGTGAGAGTCGTCATACTCGTAACGGCAGGGTATGGATTCGCTTTGAAGCTGCGCATAATACATTTGCAGCATTGCTTTGCCTGACACCTTGATCCTGATGGAATCAGCGCGGAAGAATACCGCGGCAACATTTGCTCCATAGTAGTTGATGGCGGTATTAACATGCTTCGAGGCAATCTCAAGGTGCTCGTCCTGACTTGCCAGCTCTTTGAGAAAGGCGTCTACCGAATCTCGCAACTGCTTTGCCATTTCGATTTTTGATTTGTAATCCATACTTACCCTCCGTGCCGCAGTGTTAACAAATCCTGTTAGAAATCAAAGTCATTGACAAACGCTATATCGATCGTGAATTCGATCCGGTCTGCAATGGTTCCGCTTTCCTTTTCCACGATGGTCAGGTAATAGGTTTCCGTCTTTTTGAATTCCATGCTCTTCAGTGTGAACCTCGTGCGGAACACCCGGTCAGAACCATTGTTGCTTGTCTTATCCGCAATGACGGTTTTTTTGTCGCTGACAGCTGCGCCGCTGGTATCCGCCATATAGATTTCGTATGTGGCTGCGGCAACTTTGCCGCTGACGGCATCCTTCTGATAGAAATCCAGAGAGAAGATGCTGTTGGACACTTTCCGGCTCTGGCTGATCAGTTGCAGTTCAGCCTTCTTCACATCCACATACTTCTTGGAAGAAGAGCGCATGTTCTGGAAATCAATCACTGGCACTACCATCTCTTGAAGCGAGATGCCGCCGTGTACAAAATTCATGCCGCCGCCTTGCTTCTTCATGCGGATATTTTCCAGAGGGGCAAACAGGGTATGTTCGCTCTGATAGCGGGTCATGGGGATGCGCAGCATATGATCCGCCGCGCAGTCGCCGTCAGCGATCACATAGCGGCGATCCAGCTCAACGATGTGGCCGGAAACAAAGCTTTTCTCCGCCTTTTCGCTCTCCTCCAGGGGCATATAAGAATAGAGGAAACCGTGATCCGCCGTGATCAGGATATGGGTGCCGTTCATGTCGTTGGTGATCATGCGCACCAGGTTTTTGATCTCGCGGATCGCCTGTTCGCAAGCTTCAAATACCTGATCTTCTGTGGCCGCTTTGTCGCCGACCGCATCGATGGCATTGTGGTAGATATACACGACCTGCGCGTTGCTGATGGCTTCGCGGCGCTCCGCCTGTTTCATGGCCAGCAACGCTTTATATGTGATTGCCAAGTTGCCAGTGTGAGCCGCATTCAGCACCTTGCCACGGTTCTCAGTGCCTTCGGTGGATGATCCATCACATAGAACTCTGATGTCTTCCGTGATCTGCATTTTCTGATGCGGCAGAAGGGCGGCCATACCGAACTTCGTCACGGAAGGCAGTACAGACTGGATCGCCGTGATCTTGGCAGTACCCTTGGTCTCCCGCAGCAGAAGGCCGGTCAGATCGACACCGACTTCATACCGCAAGGCATCGGAAATGATCACAAATGCGCGACTGCCGCTTGTGACGATGGGTTTGACATAATCCCGGTAGAAATCCTCCTGGTTCGGGATGCCAAACAGCCGCTGGTTCGCCGCCAGTTCATCGGCGATCAGCTTAGTCCACTGTCCGCCCAGGGTGGAGAGATACCAGTTTTTATAGAGCTTTTCGACATAGTCCGCTACGTTCTTATACAGATCCTCGAGTACCGAACTGGATTCTTTCACGCTGCGCCCGAACGCCGCATGGAAGAGCCGATAGAAATGATCCATCTTGCAGTAGTTGCCGCAGTATTCCTTCCAGAGCTTATCGTGCTCAGCAATGTGGAAACCGCTGATATTGCTTTGGTAGAACCGCTGCATTTGGGCTACCTGCAGGAGACCATCATAGTAATTCTGAACCCGCTTATACCATTTCAGCGTTCGCCGCTTTTCTACGGCAGCGGCGATATCGTCCACCTTGATGATATCTTCCGAGATTTCCGTCATGTAGCGGCGCAGGATGCACTCGTTGATGCAGGGGAAGCATTCGCTGTTGAGCAGCTCCTGCACTTCCAGGTCATCAAAGCGTTTCACCAGGCGATGATATTCTTCTACCTCGCGGGCGATATCATATAGCGCATCGTCATCCTCTTCGGAGTGAAGCCATTCATTAATCAGATCATAACAACGCTGCTGATGGGGCTCAGAGATCAACTTTTCCAGCCCACTCATACAGGACTCCTTCATGGTCACGGACAGCGCGGTGATCAGGATATGAGACGCCAGCGCGATCAGCGATTTCTGCTCCGGCAGATGCACATATCCCGTGTAGCGGTTGATCATCTCCCACAGCACGGATTCATTGCCGAACTTTCGAATATTTGTAATTGCCTCGTTGCTTTCGATATCCATCCCGGCCATCAGGATGGCGCGGATAACGCCAGGCGCGGTGTTGGCACTGGTTCCGGCGAGAACAGCGAGGATATCGATATGCAACTGGCCTACGTTGGTATAACTGCTGTGGAAGGCAGTGAGCCGCGCCACTCGTTCCTTGTTATCAAAGAACTTGCTGTAGGACTTCATGGCCTTCCGCATCTGGGAAGTGGGCGACATGCCCAGTTCCTGCATTCGGATGGAGAGTAGGTCGGCGCGGAATTCCTCGCTGTACAGCTCGATATCCAGCAGCCAGTTATCCCGTACATCGGGATAGGAGATCGGATTGTAGACGAGATAATTGCTGTAGGTATCCGTCTCTGATAAAAGCTGCTTGGCGGCGAAATTGTTCTTGCCGGTCAGCTTAAGGATTTTCACACCGTCAAAGCACAGCTCATCTACTGTACTTCCGAATTCTCCGTCTGGGTCCTGCCAGAAAATGATGCGGCGCTGATAGTTGTCTGGTAGGGGCCTATTAAAGCGCGCCTGTAATTCCTTTTTGATATCCACTGCTGTTCCATTCCTTTCGCTGCTGTGCAAAGTGTCAACCAGCGATTATTACTTAATCTTCTCCAGCACATCCTGGAATCTGGCGTAGTTCACTTTTACACCATCATCCAGGTCGATGGGGATCATCTGATCGGCCAAGTGGTGAATCTTTTCTTCATATTTCTGAAGCTCCAACGCCTGATCTTTCAGCTTGGCAATGCGCTTATTCAGCTTTACGCGTTCAGACGCTGCGGCGGCCTGCAAGGCATCCTCTGCCATTTGCAGCTGGGTGCGGTAGCGCTCTTGCTGCTCGTGGACATAATCCGTGCGGATACGTGCCAGCAGATCGGGCTGATAGCGGTGCATGTAGATCAGGCACTTGAAGCCGTTCTTCTTGCCGGAGGAGAAGAGCCAGTAGATAGGTCGCTTCTGGTATATCTTCAGGTGATCGGCATAGAAGTCGTTCAGGAAGTAGCTGCGGATCACTTCGCGGGGCGTACCTTTGCCGCCTAACGCCTTGGCGATGAAGCGCAGGTTTTCCTCCAAAGTATCCTTGCCAAAGATGGTCTCCACGAACTGCACAAAGCGGCCTACGATATCGTCGCCAAAGTACTCGTCGTCGCAGATGGGCAGGATGCCATCCCGATCGGGCATCAGAGCCTCATAGTCGCCCATCGGGTCATGCGATGCAAAGTGCTTGCCGAAGCCGTCCCAAATCTGTTGCCGAATCGCTTCAGCGTTCCATGTTCCACCCGCATAGAGCAAACCGGGCACACAGATTGAGTACCGCCCGAACATGCAGCCCACGGCGTAGGAGATGAAGCTGCGGATGTCGCGCCCGAGGTCGGCGCGGCGCACGGTCACGTCCTTGTCCTCGACCTCCGGGGTCAGCTCGTCCTGCAGGCCGTAGATGTCGATGAAGATGCGGTTGAGCTCCTCCTCGTTGGCCTTGAGTTGGGCAAAGCGGGCGGCGCACTCGCCTTCCCACAGGGCATAGGCCTCTGCCACGGTGGGTACGCCGCGCCCGACCAGCGGGTGCTGCTGGAAGTCCCAGGAGGTTTCAAAGGAGTCCCAATCTATGCGAGCCAATGCAATGTTTTCGTCTGCGATCGATGCCACACAGCCATCAGGATCTTGATAAACAAAGGGAATTCGCCCTACATCTCCGGGTTGTAGATTTAGAGTTGGCGACAACTGACTCAAGCAAGTGAAAACCGAAGAATTCAACAACGCCAAGACATACTGCAAATGGTTGTCATCAAACAAACAACAGCCACCATTATCAAACAGAAAGCCATACGAAAACACCCTGAAGCTTGAACCGCCTGAAGTTACTGTCCCCCATGTTATCCCATTTCGGAAATAGAACTTTCTATTTCTGAGATTTGAGCCCGGAAATGAACGTAGAGTTTCGCCACGATTACTCCAGTCTACCACATACTCATTGTTGCCATACCATTTTCTAAATGCCCCGCCTTTGTTGTATGGGAACCATTTCACTCTATCGAACTCTTCATCAGACACCGGATTCCCATCCGGAAAGAACATGGATTGACATGGTACTTCATACCACTGACGCAAAAAGCGGTTATTGTCGCCTGTATCAATTCCTTTGCATGGATTAGCTACATCATAGATGGATGTACTACCAAATAAGTTGAATACTGGTTTGCCCACCCAATACGCCACCGGCGCGCCCGGAATCTTGGAGAAGTTGTTAGAATCTGCTTCAAAATAGTATCCACACTCTGGATTATTGAGCGCCTCTTCAATTTTAATTCTCTGTGTTTCCATTCCTCCTCTGAAATCAGATAACTTGAAATACATTCCATTTGAACTCTCTAAACCGTTTTTCAGAACAAAAGAACATATCGGTACAGTTGCTTCTTCAAATGCAGAGTATTCAAATTGAATAAGAGTAATAAAGGATTTATTTGTGATAATGAACTTGCGCAAGGACTCATAGGTCTTTATAAACATCCACACCATAGGCGTCATAAAGCCAGAGTACCCGTTCTGCTTACAGAATCCAAAGTTTCTGTAAACAAACACGCTGAAAAGATCACCCTTATACTCTTCGTAATGTTCTCCGATATAAGCTTTAAGACGAGCGCTGTATTTATTCATATACGGCGGATTCGTTGCTACTACGTCATATTTTCCAGCAAGGATCTCGGCCTGCCGGATCAGGGGCAGCAGTTCTTCGATCGAGCTTCGCTGATACTGCACATCAATAAGGTTTTCAATAGGAGTGCTTTCAATTTCCTGAATACGGGCATAAAGGGCATCATAATGGAGTTGAGGCACGTTGATGATGCTTCCGTATTCTTTTGCGTTATTGAAAACGATGCATAGCTCGTTCAGATCATTTCTGATGGATGCGTCTCTATCCGCGACATATTTAATGAGTTCATCCGTCATGAAAGTCGAATCCTGCATTGCAAGGATATGCAACTTCGTGTCCCCGTTGATGATACGGCGATTATACTTTCGGGCCTTCATCATCACAGCGAAGCAAGCCAGCTGCGCCGCGCGGTCATCAATATCCAGACCGTACAGGTTGTTTTCGATGATAGACATTGCCGCATCACGGTCAGACCAGCCATA
>OLSB01003860.1_pt1 | contig 10409 bp, 9 predicted proteins | sample 1672071 | NCBI WGS metagenome assembly OLSB01 (sample SAMEA3136642, study PRJEB25190) | human gut metagenome | biome: human gut; feature: human-associated habitat; material: faeces | place: Austria | collected 2013
ACGGCTATGATTTAATGACGGATTGCCTTAACCGTTCAAGCAAGGCGTATGAAGAAAATACCGCGCTTACAAATGAAGCAAACGCGGCATATAACACAGTGGCAAACAAGCTGAAAATGGCTATGAACGCCGTTACCAATGCCGGCATAGAATGGGGCAACGTTCTTTTGCCGGAGGTGCAGAAAGGCGCCGAATGGATAGGCAAAGCCGGAGAAGCTCTCGGCAATATGAGCGATGAAGGAAAACGGGCATATCTCGGTATCGGTAAGACCGTCCACGCGGTCGGTGATCGCGATGAAGTTTTCGCGGTGGAGCACCGCCATGGAGTCGCGCGTGCCGATGCTGTTATAAAAGTACCGGATCGGGTAGGGCGCGTTCGCCTCGCTCCGAAGCGCGTCCACGGTGAGATCAACGTAGCAGTCGCTCCCGGAAAAGCAGCCGAACCACGCGAACAGATCGAGACAGAGCGGCATTACGGAGTTATAAGCGTAGATCGAGCTCATCGAAAGCCCGGCGTAGGCGAAATGGTCGCGCGCTGCGGAGATCGCCTCGGCGCTGCCGTCGGCGGCATAGGTCGCATAGTTTTGTACGATGAACGGCAGGATATCCTCGCGCAGCTCGCGGACAAACTGCTCCTCGTCCGGCACGCGGTCGTACAGGGAGAGGTTGCCGGAATCGCGGTAAAACGTCGGCGTCACGACGATCATATCCCGGCACATCCCGGCGGCGAGCATATTATCGAGCATCTGCGCGGTGGAGACGTAGTATTCTGTGCCGTAAGCGGCATAGAGCTGCGGCTTTCCGAGCCAGTAGGTCTCGCCGCCGCCCATGCCGTGCAGCAGCACGAGCACGTTGTACGGCTGCGCAGGATCGTACCCCCGGGGAAGGTAGACGAGCATCCGCTTGCGGTAGGTGAGCGTGCCGGCCCCGCGGCGCTCGCCGACATAGTCGTGCGTCGTATACTCGACCGTCTGCACCGTGCCGGGAGCGTCCGAGCGGCGGAAGAAGGCAGAGGGGACGAGCGAGTCGGTAAAGGCGGGCGTGCGGCCGCACATCGGGCAGCGCGATGTGAGATACGAGTGGCCGACGGTCATGCCGCAGACAAAGCAGACGCAGCTGTCGTAATCGTGCTCCGCGTGCGGGCATACCGCGCCGCACGCGACGCAGACGCCGTTCTGCCAGCCGGGGTGCGGACAATCGCTTTCTGCGGCGGCGTCCTCATCGGCGGCGAGAGCGGGGAGAAAGCCGAGACAGCAGAGCGCGAGCACGAGCGCGAGCGCGCGGCGGAGCGCCTTCATTTGTACTGCACCGGCGGGCGGCAGCCTTCAAAGATCACGGCGTCGCTCTTCGCTTCCTCGCCGCGGTCGTGCGCCGTCCATGTGACGCGCATCGCGCCGAGAAGCTCGGCGAGCTTTACGCCGAGAGATTTTTTGCCTGCGCGGTGGGCGATGAACTGCGGGCGGCCGATGCAGCCGATGAGCATCCGGCTCGAAAGCCACGCGCCGAAGCCGCCGCCGAGATTTTCCCGCTGGGCGGTGAGCTGGCCGCGCAGCAGATCGGGCGCATGGAAGCGGAACCACGCCACGATGAACGGGTCAAAGCTCTCCACGCAGAAGTTGCCGGTGTGCGCGTCGATGATCCCGAGCACCTTGCGGCAGAGCTCGCCGCGGCGGCGGTCGGGCGAGGCCTTGACCTCCACGACCACGGGCACATGCGCGGCGGCGAGGATATCGAGAGCGTCCGAAAAGCGCGGCACGCGCTCGTCCGTGCCGCCGAGCTTATACTGCTGCAGCTCGGCAAAATCGAGCGACTCTACGGCGACGTGCGCGCCGGTCATGCGGAAAAGATCGCTGTCGTGCAGCACGACAACAACGCCGTCCTTTGTAAGGCGCGTGTCCAGCTCCGCGCCGTACCCGGCCTCCGCCGCCGCGCGGAACGCCGCGAGCGAGTTTTCGGGGATGCCGGCGGAAGCGTCGTGCAGACCGCGGTGGGCGATGTTCTGCCCCAGAAACGGGAAGCGCTGCCCGGCGCGGGAACGGCCCGGCGCGATCAGGAACAGATATCCGGCAGCGGCGGCGCCGATGGCGGCCGCGGCGACTGTGCCGGCGGTTTTGCATGGTTTCATTGGTATCACCTCGTTGTCCGTATTGTAACGCAGGAAAAACCGGTTGTAAAGAGAGCGCTTTTCCTGTATGATGAAGAGAGATTCCAACAAAGAGACGCGCGGCCGAAGCCGCGCGGGGAGGGAACGGCTGTGAAGCTCAATTACAAGCGCACCTTTCTCATCGGCTTTGCCTTTTTCGGCATTCTCCTGCTCTGGCAGGTGTACGACGCCTGGTGCCCCACGTTTCTGACGGACATTTTTGCCCGCCGGTTTTACGGCATGTCGTCCGCGGCGCTCAAGGCGAGCGACCCGGAGCATATTCTCCATGTGCAGTGGGTTGTCGGCATCATTATGGCGTGCGACAATCTCGCCGCGCTCGTCCTGCTGCCGATCTTCGGACGCCTTTCGGACAATACCCACACGAAGCTCGGCAAGCGCATGCCGTACATTCTTGTCGGCACGTTCGTATCGGCGGTCGCGTTCCCGTTCATACCGCTCTTTTTCCACAACAACAACATCGCCGGCATGGTCGCAATGATGGCAATCGTGCTCATCTTTATGATGATGTACCGCAACCCCGCCGTTGCGCTCATGCCGGACATCACGCCCAAGCCCCTGCGCGCCAAGGCCAACGGCATCATCAACATCATGGGCTACATCGGCGGCGCCTTTGCCACGGTGCTCGGCCTGTTCCTTGTGCTGAGCAGCTACATCAACGCCCCCGACGCCGAACGCAATCTCTGGGTCATCGAGCTGCCGTTCATCATCGCCTCGGTGCTCATGGTGATCTCCGCGCTTGTGCTGTTCGCCACGATCCGCGAAAACAGGATCGAGGAGGAGATGGCGGAGGAGCTGGCGCTCGGCGAGCAAATGGCGGCGGTGGAAACGCCCATCGACGACGATAAGCCCATGAGCCGTGCGAATAAGCGCATGCTGCTTGCCATTCTCGGCGCGGAGTTCCTCTGGTTCATGTCCGACAACGCCCTCGGCACATACATCGGAAACTATGTCATTTACTATCTCAACAGCGTTTCGAGCGCCACGATGATCCTCACGATTCTCGGCGGCGTCGCCTCCGTTGTCGGCTTTGCTACAGCCGGGTCAATCGCGGAGAAGATCGGGCGCAAGTGGACGATCTCCTGCGGCCTTGCGTGCACGCTCGTCGGCCTTATCATCATGTGCTTCGCCGCGCCTACCGGAAAGGTTGTCGGCGCGCGCGGCGAGTTTGCGTTCCCGACGCTCCTGTTCGCCGTCTGGGCGATCAAGGGCTTCGGCATGGCGCTTGTGCACAACTGCTCGTTCCCGATGGTCGTGGAGCTGTGCTCGAGCAAAAAGATCGGCCGCTTCACCGGCTATTACTACGCCGCGAGCATGTCCGCGCAGACGATCACGCCCATCGCCCTCGGCTTCGTGCTGGACGCGACGATGGCGTGGCGCACGCTGCCGGTCTACGCCTCCGTCCTCACCGCGGCGAGCTTCCTGGTGTTCACACTGCTCGTGAAGAACATCAAGGCGAAAAAGGTAGACCACGTCAAGGGCCTCGACGCCCTCGGCGCGGAGGACTGACCCCGGGGACAATATAAAAAAGCGCCGCTTCCGGCAACGGAAGCGGCGTATTCCATAGTATGGAAACGGCGCGGCGGTGGGCGCGAAAACCGCTCCGTCAGCCTGTCGGCGGTTAGGAAAGGCACTCACTTGGCTCCCTTGGGTAAAGGGAGCTGTTGAGCCGGAGGCGAAACTGAGGGATTGTCACACAGAGATTACACAAACAACAATCCATCTGCACGCCTGTGCGTAGCGGCATCTCGCCTTACCGGAGAGAATACTGGCGTTTTTCGCAGCCGACTGTTTTCATTTTAACGAAAGCCGCTTAGGCCTGCTGCTATTTTTTAAGACGGTTTACTTTGATCAGCATTATTATGCCAAAAACACTGCCGACTAAGGTTTCAGCGCATATTCCAAATAGTGCGCCTTGAATTGGTGTCATGTCCAAAAAGCCAGAGATTAGCGCACCAGTAGCAAGAGCAAGAATCTCTGGGAGAAGACCCCTTAATGCACCATAGAAAAAGCCGAGCAGATCAACAATCAAACACATAATGCCGCCAATGATTACGAGAGATGGTTCCCATGAGAAAAACCCAACAAGCCCCAAAATGATCCCTATAATCTGCACAATAAATCCAATCATATGCTGTTCTCCTTTCCTCTACGCATCTAAATATAGTATACTTCGTGGAAATACTTTGTTCAAGCTTTCTTTCTCTTCATAAAAATTGCCAGCAAAAGGAGAAACAAAATACTAATACCCTTCGGTGCATAAGAATATGCATCAATGGGAATTTACACGTTGGTTGTGTTCCCTTATCGGATGGAGAAAAAGGCGCTCTTTCCGGGGTACTGCGCGGCGTCGAACAGCTCTTCCTCGATGCGGAGGAGCTGGTTGTACTTTGCCACGCGGTCAGAGCGGCTCGGCGCGCCGGTCTTGATCTGCCCGGCGTTGAGCCCGACGACGAGATCGGCGATCGTGGTGTCCTCCGTCTCGCCGGAGCGGTGGGAGACGACCGTGGTATAGCCCGCGCGGTTCGCAAGCGCCATAGCGTCGAGCGTTTCAGTCAGCGTGCCGATCTGGTTGAGCTTGATGAGCACGCTGTTCGCCACGTGCTTTTCAAGACCCATTTTGATGCGTTTCACGTTGGTGACGAAAAGATCGTCGCCGACGAGCTGCACGCGGTCGCCGAGCGCGTCGGTGAGCATCTTCCAGCCCTCCCAGTCGTCCTCCGCCATGCAGTCCTCAAGCGAGATGATCGGGTAGGTATCGCAGAACGAGACCCACATATCGACCATTTCCTGCCGCGTCATCGTGATGCCGCGCTTCGGGAGATGATAGCAGCCGTCCTCGGCGGAGAACCAGTCGGAGCAGGCCGCGTCCATGGCGAGCATGAAGTCCTCGCCGGGCTTGTAGCCGGCAAGCTCGATGGCCCTGACGATGGCGCGCAGACCGTCCTCGTCGCTCGCAAGGTCGGCGGGGGCGTAGCCGCCCTCGTCGCCGACGCTGGAGGTGTGCAGCACCTTGGAAAGGGTGTGGAACACCTCGCTGCACCAGCGCAGCGCTTCCTTCCAGCTCTTCGCGCCGACGGGCATGATCATAAACTCCTGAATGTCCGCCGCGGAGGACGGCGCGTGGACGCCGCCGTTGAGCACGTTCATCATCGGCACGGGCAGCGTTTTGGCGTTCACGCCGCCGATGTAGCTGTACAGCGGCAGACCGAGCGCCTCGGCGCTCGCCTTCGCCACGGCGAGCGATACGCCGAGCACCGCGTTCGCGCCGAGCCGGGTCTTGTTCGGCGTGCCGTCGAGCTCGATGAGGAGCTTGTCGATATACGGCTGGTCGAGCGCGTTGAGACCGTTGAGCGCCTCGGCGATCTCGCCGTTGACGTTTTCCACCGCCGTCTGCACGCCCTTGCCGAGATAGCGGGACTTGTTTCCGTCGCGCAGCTCGCAGGCCTCGTAAATGCCGGTGGACGCGCCGGACGGCACGGCCGCGCGGCCTACGACGCCGTTATCGAGCGTCACCTCCACCTCGACCGTGGGGTTGCCGCGGGAGTCGAGGATCTCTCTGCCGAGAACGTCAACGATTTCAAAATACTCTTTCATGGAAAACTCCTTTCCTGCAGAGCGGGAAACTTATTTTACGATCAGGCTCTCGCCGGTCATCGGCGCGGGCTTTGGCAGGCCCATGAGATCGAGCATCGTCGGGCAGAGATCGCAGAGGCGGCCGGGACGCAGCTTCACCTCCGCGCCGGAGACGATCAGCGGCACGGGGTTGGTGGTGTGGGCGGTGTCGGGGCTGCCGTCCGGCTTCATGATGCGGTCGGCGTTGCCGTGGTCGGCGGTGATGAGGATCACGCCGCCCATTTTCTTCACGGCCCCGACGATCTGACCGACGCACGCGTCTACGGTCTCCACGGCCCGGATGGCCGCGGCCTTTACGCCGGTGTGGCCGACCATGTCGCAGTTGGCGAGATTGCAGATCACGACGTCGTACTTGCCGCTTTCGATGCGCTTCGCGCATTCATCCGCGACTTTATAGGCGCTCATTTCGGGGATGAGGTCATACGTCGGGAACTCCTTCGGGGACGGGATGAGGCAGCGGTCCTCGCCGGGGTAGCAATTCTCCGTGCCGCCGTTGAAGAAGAACGTCACATGGGCGTACTTTTCGGTCTCGGCAATGCGCAGCTGCGTCTTGCCGAGCTTGCCGAGATATTCGCCGAATGTCATCTCGATCTCCTCCGGCGGGAACGCGACGGTCACGTTGGGGATCGTCGCGTCGTACTGCGTGGTGCAGACGTAATGCAGCGGGAAGAACCCCTTCGGGCGCGCAAAGCCGTCAAAATCGGGATCGACGAGCGCGCGGGTCATCTCGCGCGCACGGTCGGGGCGGAAGTTGATGAAAATGACGCTGTCGCCGGAGCGGATGCAGCCGCTCGGGTCGCACACGGTCGGCACGACGAACTCGTCCGTCACGCCGGCCTTGTAGCTCTCCTCCACGGCGCGGACGGGGTCGGCGTCCTGCACGCCCTCGCCGCAGACGACGGCGCGGTAGCCCTTTTCCACACGGTCCCAGCGCTTGTCGCGGTCCATGCCGTAAAACCGGCCCTGGATCGTGGCGATCCTGCCGACGCCGAGCTCGGCGCACTTTTCGACCAGCGCCTTGACATAGCCCGCGCCGGAGGTCGGGGCAACGTCGCGCCCGTCGAGCAGCGCGTGGACGTAAACCTCCTTCACGCCGCGGCGCTTGGCCATTTCGAGCAGCGCGAAGAGATGGGTGATGTGGCTGTGTACGCCGCCGTCGGAGAGCAGCCCCATGAGATGCAGCCGCGCGCCGGTGCGCACGCACTCGTCCATGGCGGATTTGTAGGCGGCATTTTCAAAGAAGCTGCCGTCGGCAACGGCATTGGAGATGCGGGGGAGATCCTGATAGACGACGCGGCCCGCGCCGATGTTCGTATGACCGACCTCGCTGTTGCCCATCTGTCCGGCGGGCAGGCCGACGTCCAGACCCGAGGCCTGCAGCTGCGTGTTCGGGCACTCGGCAAAGAGCTTGTCGAGATTCGGCGTCCTGGCGCAGGAAATGGCGTTTTCCGCCCCGGCCGGGGCAAGGCCGAAGCCGTCCATGATGAGAAGAACGGTAGGCTTTTTGTTCACGGCTTACTCCTCCCTGCAGCCCTCGCGGATGATCGCGGCAAAGTCCTCGACCTTGAGCGACGCGCCGCCGATAAGGCCGCCGTCGATGTCCGGCTGGGCGAGAAGCCCCGCGCAGTTTTTCGCGTTCATCGAGCCGCCGTAGAGGATGCACACCTTGCGCGAGACGAGCGCGCCGTACTGTGCGCGCAGGTTCTCGCGGATGCCGAAGCAGACCTCCTGCGCCTGCTCGTCGGTGGCGGTGCGCCCCGTGCCGATCGCCCAGATGGGTTCGTAGGCGATGACGACCTTTTTCACCTGCTCGCCGGTCAGACCGTACAGCGCCGCCTTGACCTGATAGGAGATGCGCTCCATCGTAAGATCACGGTCGCGCTCGGAGAGCGATTCGCCGACGCATACGATCGGGGTGATGCCCTTTTTGAGCAGCGCGTGGATTTTTGTGTTCACAAGCTCGTCGGTGTCGCCGTTGCATGCACGGCGCTCGCTGTGGCCGACGATGCAGTATTTTGCGCCGAGATCGGCGATCATATCCGTGCTGATCTCGCCGGTGTGCGCGCCCTGCTCGAACTCGGAAACGTTCTGCGCGCCGATGCAGAGGCGCCGCACCTTTTCCTTGGCAAGCGCGGCGAGATGCGTCGCCGGGACGCAGAGGACGACGCTGCACCCGTTCATGCCCGCGGGAAGCCGGCCCTTCAGCTCCTCGACGAACGGCTTCACGCCGGAGGGGAGCTGGTTCATTTTCCAGTTTCCGGCGATGATCACTTTTCTGTATTTTTTGTTCATAGCGGTTTGCTCCTTTCGGAAAATCGCGCAGGGGAGCGGGTTTGCCCGCTCCCCCGGGGAAAGATTATTTGTCGAGCAGGCAGGCCACGCCGGGCAGCTCCTTGCCTTCCATAAACTCGAGCGACGCGCCGCCGCCGGTGGACACATGGGTCACCTTGTCGGCATAGCCCATCTTCTCGATGGCGCTGGCGCTGTCGCCGCCGCCGACGACCGTGACGCCCGGGCATTCCGCCATCGCCGCGGCGACGGCCTCGGTGCCCTTGGCGAATTTCGGGAATTCAAACACACCCATGGGGCCGTTCCAGATAACGGTACCGGCGCTCTTCACGGCCTCGCCGAAGAGCTTCTGCGTCTCCGGCCCGATGTCCAGACCCATCCAGCCGGCGGGAATGGTGTCCGCGGCGACGACCTTGCTCTCGGCGTCCGCGGCGAACCTGTCGGCAACGACGACGTCCACCGGCAGCAGCAGCTTCACGCCGGACTCTTCCGCCTTGGCGAGCATGTTTTTGCAGTAGTCGATCTTCTCCTCGTCGAGCAGGGAATCGCCGGTCTCGTAGCCCTTGGCCTTGAGGAACGTGAACGCCATGCCGCCGCCGATGACGAGCGTGTCGGCCTTCTTGAGCAGGTTCTCGATCACGGCCAGCTTGTCGGCGACCTTCGCGCCGCCGAGCACGGCCACGAGCGGGCGCTTGGGATCGTCGATCGCGCCGCCGAGCGCGGTCAGCTCCTTCTCCACGAGGAAGCCGCAGTACGCGGGCAGATAGTCCGCGACGCCGGCGGTGGAGGCGTGGGCGCGGTGCACCGCGCCGAACGCGTCGGAAACGTACACGTCCGCCATGGAGGCAAGCTCTCTGGAAAATTCGGGGTCGTTCTTCTCCTCGCGCGGATCAAAGCGGGTGTTCTCAAGCAGCAGCACCTCGCCCGGCCGGAGCGCGGCGGCCTTGGCCTTGGCGTCGGGGCCGATGGTATCCTCGGCAAACTCGACCGGTTTTCCGAGAAGCTCGGCAAAGCGGACGGCGACGCGGCGGAGCGTCAGGTTGGTCTTGGCGTCGGGGTCCTTTTTGGGCTTGCCGAGATGGGAGCAGACGATCAGCGCGGCGCCGTCGTCGAGCAGGTACTGGATCGTGGGCAGAGCGGCGCGGATGCGCTTGTCGTTGGTGATCTCGTGGGTCGTCTTGTCCAGAGGCACGTTGAAGTCCACGCGCAGCAGCACTTTCTTGCCGGCAAAGCTCACGTCGCGGATGCTCTTCTTTTTGTAATTCATATTTTTGACCTCCTGATAATAGTTTTTTCCTTCTGAGCGCATTGTAGTACACCAATCCACATTTTGCAAGGGAAATGTGTTGTTTTTCGTTCATTTCTTGCGAAAAAAACGGTGTTTTTTCCAACAAAATGTTTCGTTGCACTGCGATGCGTTTTGGTGTAAAATACCAATACAGTATCTTACATGCCGCCGTAGATTATTCGGCGGGGAAAGAAGGCCGAATGAAAACGCTTCCGATCCTTTATATTGTCGTGCCCTGCTACAACGAGGAAGAGGCTCTGCCGCTCTCCGCGCCGGTGTTCCGGAAAAAGCTCGGCGATCTGATCGAGAGGGGCGCGGTCGCGCCGGAGAGCCGCATCGTGCTCGTGGACGACGGCTCGAAGGACGCGACGTGGAGCATCATCCGCTCGCTCCACGAAAGCGACGCGCACTTCACCGGTCTGCGCCAGATCCGCAACCGCGGCCACCAGAACGCTCTCACCGCGGGGCTCATGTGGTCGCGCGCCCGGTGCGACATCACCATCAGCATCGACGCCGATCTGCAGGACGATATCGACGCGATGGATAAAATGATCGAAAAATACAAAGAGGGCTGCGGCATCGTCTGCGGCGTGCGCGCCTCGCGCGCCACCGATACGTTCCTCAAGCGCACGACCGCACGCGCGTACTACGGCCTTATGAAGCTCTTCGGCTCCGATCTCATTTACGACCACGCCGACTACCGTCTCATGGACACCGCCGCGCTTGAAGCGCTCTCGCACTACCACGGGGACGATCTCTTCCTGCGCGGGCTTGTGAACCGGCTCGGCGCAAAGGTCGGCACGGTTTCCTACGACCGCCGTGCCCGCGAAGCCGGGGAGAGCAAGTACACGCTCAAAAAGATGCTCAAGCTCGCGCTCAAAGGCATGGAATGCGGCCGCAAAAAGCCGGAGCGCACCAGCCGCTCGGACGACGCCGTTATCGCCGAGGCGCTGCATGCCTGACTGCCGCCTCTGCCCCAGGAAATGCGGCGCCGACCGCGCGGCGGGCGCGGGCGCGTGCCGCGTGGGAAGCGCC
>OLSB01003861.1_pt1 | contig 10402 bp, 6 predicted proteins | sample 1672071 | NCBI WGS metagenome assembly OLSB01 (sample SAMEA3136642, study PRJEB25190) | human gut metagenome | biome: human gut; feature: human-associated habitat; material: faeces | place: Austria | collected 2013
CCTGTTCCTATATACTTCTATATCCCGCTATCAATAGCCCTTGCGGCGGTCCACCAGCCGCTTCAGGGGCCGGCCGGCGATGTAGTTCTCGAAATCCTCGCAGAAGAGGGCCACCGCCGTATCCCGTGTGATGCCCAGCGACATGAAGCCGGAGAGATGAGGCGTCAACAGGAGGTTTTTGGTGTTCCACAGGGGATGCTCCGGAGGCAGAGGCTCCGGGCGCACCACATCCAGCGCCGCACCGGCCAGCCGTCCGGCGTTCAGGGCCTCCATCAGGGCGTCCTGATCGATGGCGGTGCCACGGCCCACGTTCACCACCACCGCCTCCTTGGGCAGCAGGGCGATGCGGCTGCGGGAGAGGATACCCTCCGTCTCCGCCGTGCCGGGCAGGGCCATGGCCAGAATTTCCGTCTCCGGCAGCACCTGATCCAGCTGCGCCGTGGTATACATGGCGTCGTAGGCATCGTCCACATGGCGGCCGCTGCGGGAGACACCTACCACGGTCTTGGCCCCCATGGCCTTCACCCGGCGGGCAAAGGACGTGCCGATGTCACCGGTACCCAGCACCGTGATGCGGCTGCCGCAGACGGAGCGCATGGGGGGCTTCTCGTCGCTCCAATCGTGACGGTGCATCCACTCCTGCACGGTGGGCATCTGCCGCAGCAGCATCAGCGTCACCATGACCATGTGCTCACTGATGGTCACGCCGTAGGCTCCGGAGGAGTTGGAAAGCATCACCTCCGGGCTGTGGTACAGGGCATCGTCCTTCCACTGATCCATGCCGGCATAGGCGCAGCAGAACCACCGCAGGGCCGTGGCAGCCTTCAGCTCCTTGGGGGGGACGGTGCCGTAGATCACCTCATACTCCCCCGCCCGGTCCTGGGGCAGATGGCCCTCGGTGAAATAGTCCACGGTGAAGCCGGCGTCCCCGGCCATCTTCTCGATATGAGCACGGTGGCTGTCGTTCAGGTAATCCGCCACCACTGCAAGCTTTCTCATCATGAATATACCTCCCAGATTTTTTCTGCGCAGCGCATACCGTCCGCTGCGGCGGACAGGATGCCTCCGGCATAGCCTGCCCCTTCGCCGCAGGGGTACAGCCCCCGCAGCGCACTTTGTCCGCTCTCATCCCGCAGGATGCGTACCGGCGAGGAGGAGCGGGTCTCCACCGCCGTCAAAAGGGCATCCGGCTGGGCGTAGCCCCGGAGCTTCCGCTCCAGCAGGGGCAGCGCCTCCTCCATGGCCCCCGCGAGAAACGGCGGCAAACAGCCATGGAGGTCGCACCACGTGACGCCGGGGCGATAGCTGGGCAGCACCGCTCCCGGCCCCGTGGAGGGGCGGTGGGCCAGAAAGTCCTCCACCCGCTGGCAGGGAGCCAGGAATCCGCCGCCCCCCAGCCGGAAGGCCGCCTCCTCCAGCTGCCGCTGCCACGCCACCCCCGCCAGGGGATGATCCGTGCCGAAGTCCTCCGGTGTGACGCCCACCAGCATCCCGCCGTTGATGTTCTCACCGCTGCGGGCGTAGTGGCTCATGCCGTTGGTCACCACACGCCCCGGCTCCGAGGCCGCCGCCACCACCTGTCCGCCGGGGCAAACGCAGAAGGAGAACACGCCCCGGCCCGCCGCTGTATGGCACGACAATTTATAGGTGGAGGCCGGCAGGCACGGATGCCCCGCATACTGCCGGTACTGGGCGGCGTCCATGTCCCGCTGGCGATGCTCGATGCGGACCCCCACGGCGAAGGGCTTGGCCTCCATGGGGACCCCGGCCTCGTACAGCATTTGGAAGGTATCCCGTGCGCTGTGGCCCGGCGCCAGCACCACCGCCCGCACCGGCAGACGGTACGTCCCCTCTCCTGTCCGGACGTGCAGCCCCGTCAGAACGCCATCCCGGCTCTCCAGTCCCTCCAGCCGGTGGCCGAAGCGCACCTGCGCCCCCAGTGACAGCAGCTCCTGCCGCAGGTTTTGCAGGGCAATGTGCAGCATATCCGTCCCCACATGGGGCTTGGCATCCACCAGAATACTCTCCGGCGCACCGCAGCGCACCAGCTCCTCTAAGATCCACCGGTGGCGCAGGTCCTTGGTGCCGGTGTTCAGCTTCCCGTCGGAGAAGGCTCCGGCTCCCCCCTCTCCGAATTGTACGTTGGACTCCGGATCCAGCACGCCGGTGCGCCAGAAGGTCTCCACGTCCCTCTGGCGGGCGGCGGTGTCCCGCCCCCGCTCCAGCAGAATGGGGCGCAGGCCGCATCGGGCCAGCACCAGCGCCGCAAACAGGCCACCCGGCCCGGCGCCCACCACCACCGGCGGCACCTCCGGCGAAGACAGCACCTCCGGCAGAGCATACCGCTCCGGGGCGAAGCGGCTGACCCGCCGATCCCGGCAGCGGCGCAGCACCTGCTTCTCCTGCCGCACCTCCGCCGCCACGGTGTACACCAGATGCAGCTCCTCCCGTGCGTCGATGGAGCGGCGCAGCACCTGCACCGACAGCACGTCCTCCTCCGGGATGCGCAGCAACCGGGCTGCTCTCCGGTGCAGGGCCGCCTCCTTCTCCTCCGGGGCCAGCTTCAGACCCTCCAGCTTCAGCACGGCGGCACCTCCTTTACAAAATGTTCAAAGAAAAATCCGTTTCTTAAAGCTTACATTAAGCTTTCCGGGTATGATAATAGACAAAGAAACGGAACGGCGCTAAACATCATAGCACAGTTCCCCGCCATGGGCAATATCCCAAAAGGAGGTTTTTCATATGTCCAACGAGTTTCATGACGAGAACAACCTGTATCACTTCAGCTATCGTGATCCCAACGCAGGATCTCACGCAGAGTCTGCGGCCGGGTCCATCGTGGAGCCCGCCGCCGATCCGGTGGTGACAAACACCCCGGCGCAGCCCAAGAAGCACCACCGCGGTGCAGGCCGTGTGGTGGCCCTGCTCCTCAGCTGTGCCGTCATCAGTGCAGCCTGCGGCTTCGGCGGCGCCATTCTGGCCCAGAACGGCAGCCGCACCGGTAAGACCACCGTGCAGCAGAGCAGCCGCACCGCCACTACCGTCAACGTCAAGAAGGTGGACGGACAGACGCTGATGAGTCCCGCCGAGGTGTACGCCTCCACGGTCAACAGTGTGGTCTCCATCAACTGCTCCGCCGTGTCCACCAACATCTTCGGCCAGCAGACCGAGTCCGCCTCCTCCGGCAGCGGCTTCATTTACACCGCCGACGGCTACATCGTCACCAACCAGCACGTGGTAGCCAACGCCAGCTCCATCAACGTCACCCTCTATAACGGCGACACCTATCCCGCCACGCTGGTGGGCAGCGACAGCGATTACGATGTAGCTGTGCTGAAGATCGACGCCAAGGATCTGCCGGCTGTGACTCTGGGCAACTCCACCGATGTCAACGTGGGCGACAACGTGATGGCCATCGGTAACCCGCTGGGTGAGCTGACCTTCTCCATGAGCTCCGGCATCGTCTCCTGCGTGAACCGTGCCATCAACGTGGAGGGTACTCCCTTCAATATGATCCAGGTGGACGCCTCCATCAACCCCGGCAACTCCGGCGGCCCCCTGATGAACCTGTACGGCGAGGTGGTGGGCATCGTGTCCGCCAAGTACTCCAGCTACGCCGATACCACGGTGGAGGGTCTGGGCTTTGCCATTCCCATCAATGACGTGCAGTCCATCATCAGCGACATCATGGAGAACGGCTCCGTCACCGACAAGGCCTATATGGCCATCACCGCCGGCACTATGACCCAGCAGATGGCGGCGCAGTATAAGATCAATGCCACCGAGGGCGTGTTCGTTTACTCCGTGGAGGACGGCGGCGCCGGGGATAAGGCGGGCCTGAAGCTGGGCGACGTCATCACCAAGCTCAACGATACTCAGATCACCTCTATGGAGGATCTGTCCGCCGCCAAGAAGAACTTCAAAGCCGGGGACACCGTGACCCTCACCGTTCTGCGGGACGGTCAGGAGATCACCACCCAGCTGACCTTCGACGCACAGCCCCAGACCACCGACGACACCACGGACAGCAGTCAGAGCGGCGACAACGGCTACAATAACGACAATAACGACAGTAACGGCTATAACGGGAACGGGTACAGCGACCTGTACGACTACTTCTTCGGCCGTCATTGATCGATAAAATAACGAAGCTTTCTTCGAGTCTCTCTCTTTCTCATATGCAGCGGGGGCGTGTACCGTTTGGTACACGCCCCCGCTGCGATTTTATGTACGGGGCTTCCGCAGGCCGCCCAGCAGCATGGTCGCCGCACCGACACCGGCGCAGCCAGTGAGCCACACACCGGCGCCGTCCACCGCCTCCGCCGGGTCCAGCAGCACCACGATCCCCACCACAAAGAAGAAGGCCAGCACGGCCCCTAAGACCGTCAGGGCGATCCGCCCGATCCTACTCAGCGGCGGTGCCTGACGACGACCGTAGTGCAGGCAGCACCCTCCGGCCACCGCCGGAGGGGCCATTGCCGCCAGCCAGATGATCCGGTCACCGGCGCTGCCCTCCCATAGTCCTGCTCCCATGAGCATGGCATAGGCCACCAGCAACCAGCCCACGATCCGTTGGGCTCTGCCGGCTTTTTCCAGCCGCCGGACCGCCTGTCGGGCCTCCGGGACCTCCTGTGCCGCCTGCCGAAACAGCTCCAGTGCCTTCCTCCGGTCCCGTGGGACACCCTGTCCCGCCTCGTACAGGCAGCCCAGATCGTACTGTCCCAGCGGCAGGCCCCGGCGGGCCGCCTCCTCGTACCAGTGAGCCGCTTGGGCGGCATCCGCCGGGCAGCCGCTGCCCTTTTCATAGCAGTACCCCAGCGACACCGCCGCCGGACCGTCTCCGCCCTCGGCGCTGCGTCGGAAGCAGTCAAAGGCCTTGGCCTCGTCCTTTTGGCAGCCCTTCCCCTTCTGATAGCACCGGCCCATCTGCCGCAGAGCGCCCATGTGTCCGGCCTGTGCCGCCTGCTGGTACAGCTCCAGCGCACGGGCCGGGTCCTGCCCGATGGCGTCGCCGGAGAGCAGCATATTCCCCAGGGCATAGGCTGCCCCCACATGGCCCCGGCGGGCTGCCCGGTCATAGAGATCCGCCGCCAGATAGGGGTTGCGCTCCAGCCCGACGCCGTGCTCATAGCACCGGGCCAGCGCTGCCATTCCGTTGGGATAGTTCTGCCCTGCCGCACGGCGGTACTCCTGCGCCGCCTGCTTTTCATTCCGGTCGATGCCCCGGCCGTCCTCCAAGTGCAGCCCCAGCAGGAATTGTCCACGGGCAAAGCCTTGCCCTGCCGAGGCCCGGAACAGGGCCGCCGCCTTGCGGTCGTCCTGCTCTACGCCGAGGCCCTCCCGGTACAGCACGCCCAGATTACACTGTGCCGCCGCCATACCGGACTGCGCCGCCTGACGGTACAGCTCCGCCGCACGGTGGATATCCTTTTCCACGCCACGGCCCGCCTCATAGCACAGCCCCAGCTCGTTCATGGCCCGGATGTTCCCCTCCGAGGCGGCCTGCTGAAAGAGCTCCGCCGCCTGCTTCTCGTCGGTCGCTGTCCCGTGACCGTACAGATAGCACAGCCCCAGCTGCATCACAGCGTCGGGATAGCCCGTCTGCGCCGCCTGACGGAACCACTCCACCGCCTGAGGCGGCGACTGATCCACCCCCATGCCGTCGTCGTAGCAGTGACCCAGAAACAGCTGCGCTCTGGGCAGGCCCAGCTCCGCTGCCTGACGAAACAGCTCCGCCGCACGGCGATCGTCCTTCTCCACGCCCTTTCCGGCGTGGTGCAGCACGCCCAGAGCACACAGGCCCTCAGCGCTGCCGCCCTTCCCGGCCTCCTGATACAGAAGCGCCGCCTTTTTGGCATCCTGCTCCACGCCGTTGCCGAACTCATAGCACAGACCCAGCAGGAACTGCGCCCGTGGATGCAGCTGCTCCGCCGCTTGGGTGAAGAGCCGGGCCGCCTGCCCATAGTCCTTCTCCATTCCCACGCCGAAGTAATACATGGCCCCCAGATTGCACTGTCCCTGCGCATAGCCCTCCTCCGCCGCATGGCGATAACACTGGATGGCCCGGTCCAGATCCTTCTCCGTGCCCTGCCCGTTTTCGTAGCACACGCCCAGATCGCACACCGCCGGCAGATAGCCCAGCTTGGCGCTCTCCTGAAACAGTTCAAAGGCCCGCACCGGGTCACGCTCCACGCCGGTGCCGTTGTCATGGCACACCGCCAGCCAGTAAAGGGCCGTAGGGTCGTCCGGTTCCGTGCGGCTGAACCATGCAAAGGCCTTGTCCGGGTCCTTCTTCACGCCGCCGGTGCCGTAAAAATAATGCAGTCCCATCTGCACCGCTGCGGCGCAGTCACCATTCTGGGCCGCCTGGCGGCAGTTCTCCAGCCGCTCCTGCTGCTCCCGCCGGTGCTGATCCGCCAGGCGCAGCATCTCCGGGGAAAAGAACACCACATCTGTCTTTTCCGGCTGCCGGTTTTGCTCCATCCGTTCATCGCTCATATAGATACGCCTCCTTCCGAGGAATTTGTCATAATAGGTAATTATACCACACGTTCCGCCGCCACGCAAATTCCCGCAGAAAGAAAAACGCCGGGCGGTGACCCGGCATTTTATAGGGTTCTGACAGAGCGCCGGGGCGGCAAAAGCCGCCCCGGCGGATGTGATCCGACAGGCTTAAAGCTGTTTCTTTCTCCGGCCATGGGCCCGCTGGCAGGCTTTTACGATCTCCACCACAGGGATCACCAGCACCGCCAGACCCAGCGCAATCCCGTACTCCGTCCAGCTCACCGGCGTAAATCCGAAGGCGTTGGCGATGAAAGGCACCTCCAGCACCACGGTGGTCAGCAGCAGACTGCCGATCATGGCCAACCACAGCACCTTGTTGTGACTGGGCAGGCTGAACACGCTGCGCCGCTGAGAGCGCATATTGAAGCTGTGGAAGATCTCGCACATACTCATGGTCAGGAAGGCCATGGTCATGCCGTCGTCGGAGACGCCCTTGGGCATTTCGAAATACCCCACCTCCATGCAGTGGCCAATGATGTAGGAGACCAACGTGATAACGGTAATGAGGATGCCCTGATAGGCGATGTCCCAGCCCAGACCACCGGCGAAAATGCCGTCATCAGAGGGGCGGGGCGGCCGCTCCATCACGTCCGGCTCCCCCTTCTCCAGACCCAGCGCCAGCGCCGGGAAGCAGTCGGTGATGAGGTTGATGAACAGCAGATGCACCGGGTTCATCAGGGTAAAGCCCAGCAGCGTAGCCACGAACACGCCCAGCACCTCGCTCATATTGGAGGCCAGCAGGAACTGAATGGCCTTGCGGATATTGTCGTAGATACGGCGGCCCTCGCCTACGGCGCCCACGATGGTGGCAAAGTTGTCGTCGGCCAGCACCATATCCGCCACATTCTTGGTGACGTCGGTGCCGGTGATGCCCATGCCCACACCGATGTCGGCGGACTTGATAGACGGGGCGTCGTTGACGCCGTCGCCGGTCATAGCCGTCACGGCCCCCCGCTTGCGCCATGCGTTAACGATGCGGACCTTATGCTCCGGCTGCACGCGGGCGTACACGCTGTACTTCTCCACCTCCTTGGCCAGTTCCTCGTCGCTGAGGCTGTCCAGAGCGCTGCCGGTAACGGCCTGCGAGGGATCGTCCAATATCCCCAACTCCTTGGCGATGGCCACGGCGGTATCCTTGTGGTCGCCGGTGATCATCACCGGCCGGATGCCTGCCGTGCGGCACTGCTGGATGGCGGCCTTCACCTCCGGACGCACCGGGTCGATCATGCCCGCCAGACCCACGAAGCACAGATCTTGCTCCAGATACTCCGGGCTGTCGTCCTTGGGCAGGCCGCCCTCCCACAGGCGGATGGCCGCCGCCAGCACACGCAGAGCCTTATCCGCCATGGCCTTGTTCTGCGCCAGAATTTCCTGCCGCTTCTCCTCGGTCATGGGCAGCATCTGGCCGCTCTCCTCATATCGGGTGCAGCGGCGCAGCACCTCATCCGGTGCGCCCTTGGTGTACTGAATGAAGCCGTTATCCATGCGGTGGATGGTGGACATCATCTTCCGGGAGGAGTCGAAGGGAGCCTCCGCCGCACGGGGCTGCTCCTGCTCCAGCCGGTTCTTATCCAGCCCGCTGTCCACGCCGAAGCGCACCAGCGCCGCCTCCGTGGGCTCGCCCTGCACCGTGCCGTCGGGATTCTCCACGGCGTCATTGCAGAGGGTCATAGCGGTACCCAGCAGTCCCTCCGGGCCGGTGTGCTCCACCACCGTCATTTTATTCTGTGTGAGGGTACCGGTCTTGTCGGAGCAGATGACCTGCGTGCAGCCCAGCGTCTCCACCGCCGTCAGACGGCGGATCACAGCGTTGTGCTGGCTCATCTTGGTGACACCGATGGAGAGCACCACCGTCACCACCGTGGCAAGGCCCTCCGGAATGGCGGCCACCGCCAACGACACTGCCACCATGAAGGTCTCCAACACGCTCTCCAGCGTCAGGGAACCCGCCACCAGCAGGTCAAATACAAAGATGAACACGCAAATGGCCAGCACCATCTTGGATAGGGTGCTGCCCAACTGGGTCAGCTTACGCTGCAGGGGCGTCTCCTCCTGCTCCGTCTGGGCCAGCACACCGGCGATCTTGCCCATCTCCGTGTCCATGCCCGTGGCGGTGACCACCATGCGGCCCCGGCCGTATACCACCGCCGAGCCCATGTAGGCCATGTTCTTCCGGTCGCCCAGCGACACCTGTTCCCCGGTGAGGGGCTCCGTAAACTTGCTGACGGGGACACTCTCGCCGGTGAGGGCTGCCTCCTCGATCTTCATGGAGGCGCTCTCCAAAATGCGCCCGTCCGCCGGGACGGCGTCGCCCGCCTCCAGCAGCACCACGTCGCCGGGTACCAGCAGGCGGCTCTCCATGGTCACCTGCTGCCCGTCCCGCAGCACCTTGCAGGTGGCGGCGGTCATGGTCTGGAGAGCCTCAATGGCGGCCTCCGCCTTGCTCTCCTGCACCACGCCCAGAACGGCGTTCAGCAGCACCACCAGCAGGATGATGATGACCTCCGTAAAGCTCTCATGGGACAGGATATTGGTCACGGCGGACACCGCTGCCGCCGCCAGCAGGATCAGCAGCATGGGATCCTTCAGCTGCTGCACGAACCGCTGCAGCAGCGTCAGCTTCTCCGCCTCCTTCAGACGGTTCTCCCCGTGCTCCCGAAGGCGCTTCTCCGCCTCCTGCGCCGAAAGGCCCTGCCGGTCTGTCCGCAGGCCCTCCAGCACCTGTTCCTTTGTTTGGGTGTATTCCTTTTGCATCCAACCACTCCTTCTTCGGGGGTCCTTCCCCCATCTCCATTTTACCCACCCGGCGCAACAAAAAAACTCATGCGCAGGCCGAAGCCCACGCATGAGTCTCATTCTTTCAAAGCAGTCCGGGCGCCTGAACGCCGGTTTGACGAAGCTGCCTCACTCCGCAGGCTGCGAAGTGGAATTACTCCCCCAAGGTGGAAGATATTCACTTGACTGGTACATAATATACCCATTTTGGGACCATTTGTCAAGTGGATATCCGTCCTGTTTCTGTCCACTTTGGTCGGATGTTGACAAGCTTCCCCTTTCGTGATACGATATCCTTGTAGTTTTGTCGAAATCCGGCAAAGCTATGGAGATAGAGATCACACACATAGAGAAAGGAATAGTACTTATGAATCCTATGACCAGTCTGAGCGCTCTGAGCGCCAATATGGGTGCTTTCGGCATCATCGCCACGATCCTCGCCATCATCGCCACGGTGGCGGCCTTCATTCTGGTGGTACCGGAGAGCAAGCGGGAGAAGCTGGGCCGCTTCGGCAAGTTCCTCCACGACGCCGTGAACTTTAAGTTCCTGATCGTGGAGAAGATCCTGCAGGCTCTATACATCTTCGTGACGGCCTACCTCATTCTGTGCGGCTTCTTCATGCTGTTCATGGCTCCGGAGACCTGGACCGGCCGTCACTGGCTGGGCGGCTACGGCATCCTGCTGATGGTGCTGGGCCCCATTGCGGTACGTCTGTGCTATGAGCTGCTGATGATGGCGGTCCTGCTGCTGAAGAACGTCATCTCCATCAACCGCAAGCTGAAAAACCAGAACGAGCGCAGCGCCGACGCCGACCTGTTCGCCGTGCCGGAGCTGCACCGTACCCAGCCCTCCCAGCCCGCTGCTCCGGTGACGCCCGTGGCTCCTGCGGCTCCTGCCCAGCGGTCGACTCCCTTCCAGCCCGCTGAGCAGGCGGCTCCCACGGCGCCCAGCTTCTGCACCCGCTGCGGCGCTCATCTGGATGAGAATGGCCACTGCCCCAACTGCGATCAGAAGTAAGCTCCTCTTGGAAAGCAGCTTATGAAATAGCAGCCCCTCCGCCGC
>OLSB01003862.1_pt1 | contig 10401 bp, 7 predicted proteins | sample 1672071 | NCBI WGS metagenome assembly OLSB01 (sample SAMEA3136642, study PRJEB25190) | human gut metagenome | biome: human gut; feature: human-associated habitat; material: faeces | place: Austria | collected 2013
CTATATCACAGTGAAATCTGGAAAGATCCGTAAAAAAGTAAAAGTAGTTGTTAAATAAAAATGATTTAAGCAGGAGCTGCCTTTCATGAATACACATGGAATGGCAGCTCCTTTTTTCATTTTTTGCATGTAGTTTTATTTGCAGAAGTAGATTACGATATTAATAGTTGACCAAGAGAGAAGAATGTTTAGATAATATGTTATAGTGATAATGGAAGCATGGTAACAAAAAAAATTATAAAAATAGAAAAAAAGTGCAACCAAACAGAAAAAAATACGTTCTATATAATAGAAAACATTAATATGGCACACTGCAAATAACCTATCTGCATAAAAACACTAATATACAGGGGAGAAATGTGATATGGAAGATATACATATTATAAATTTATTTTTAGAAAGATCAGAAGATGCAATTCGCCAGGTAGAAGTAAAGTACGAAAAATTTTGCTTTAAGATTGCATGGAATATTTTATATAACACAGAAGATTCAGAAGAATGCGTAAATGATACGTGGCTGATAACGTGGAATAAGATTCCGCCCAAAACGCCAACAAAATTATCTGCATTTCTTGGAAAAATAACTAGAAATTTGGCATTGGACAATTTCAGAAAGAAAAATGCTTCAAAAAGAGCAGATACACATATGATGGATATTTGTGGTGAAGTGGAAAAACTGGAAAATACAATAAAGGATTATGTGGAAGAGGATATAAAGAAAAAGGAAATTTTGAATATTTTAGAAAAATTTTTAAGTGATTTAAAAGCAGGAGACAGGGATATTTTTGTCAGGCGATATTGGTATATGGATAATATTAAAGACATTGCAAAAAGACATGGATGCTCTGAGACTAAAATTAAATCTAGTCTTTTTCGAAGCAGAAACAGATTATGGGAAGAGGTGAAAGAAATCATATGAAAAAAGAAAACAATTTTTTGGATCTGATGGGAGAAATAGATGAAAAATTTGTTTACGAAGCTTCCCTGCCATGGAAAAAGCGAAATGTTAATTTGAAATTAAAATTAGCAAAGATTGCAGCAGCAGGAGTTGTAATAGCATTATTGATAGGAGGCTTGGGACATCCGCATGAGATAAAGGCGGCCTGGGAACAGATTACTTCGTGGATTCAAACGGCATTGGGGATTAATGAAAATGTAGAATCATATATAGATAGTGTTGGAAAAACGATTACTAAAAATGGAATTTCTATTACGTTAGATGAAATTGCTACTGATAAGGAGAATTTATGGGTGGCAATATCTGATAATATAAATGATTCAAAAGAAAAAGAGACTATTCTACTAACAGAAGTGGAGATAAATGGAAAAGCGGCACAGTTAGATGGAACATATGCTCTGGAGAAAAAGGAGAACGGAACAGATGGTCAGGTTTGTCATTATAGGTTGGAAGATACAACTATTAAAGATAATACAGCAGATATAAAAATGAAAGTATGGTTATTTGATCCAACAGAAATGGATACTGCAGATACAGAAGATACGGATGACTATATTTTTGAATTTTCATCAAATTGGGAAGAACTGGAGAAGAATACCATAAATGTAAATGTGAATAAAAAAATAAAGATATCTCCAAATCAAAATCTGACGATTTCAAAAATGAGCTTAAACGATTTGGCAAGTACAATTTATGGAAATTTGGATAATAAAGAATATGAAGATTATTATTTAATAGGAACCGACGATAAAGGAAATCAGGGGCTTTATAGAATGACAAATTATGGTGACACAGAGACTGTGTTTGAAGAAAGCAGAAATAATACAAAATACAAAGGAATTTCGCCAGATGCTAAAACGGTGACATTAGAATTATATGTAAATAAAGAAGAAAAAAACAGAACAACATATAAAAAATATGAAACTGGAATAGAAGATATTTACGGAGAAGGCGAAGGACGTGTTTATGAAAGTGATGAAGATCCTCTGGATTTATATAGCCCAGTGGAAGGAAAAATAGAAATTAAAATCAGATGACAAAAGAATAATTTGATCAAAGAGAGGGAGGAGATACCGCAATTGGATATTTTTACTGTAGAGATAAAAAAATAACAATAAAATGTTTGGTGGTACATTTAAGATTCGTATAAATAAAAATGGTAAAATTACATTTCCGTAAGTAATAAGAGAAGTTGATTAAATCTTTGAAAATCGAAAATACAAAATATAGCAAAAGTGCGATTGACGCCAACAATATCTTGTGTTAATATGATTGTGAGATTTGTATTTGTATCTGTAGACACAGATAAGAAACGCTGGTTCCGGATCTGACCGGGAGTAAAACATTAAGGAGCCAAAAGCCTCCTGCCTTTGTAATAAATAAGGTCATTTAGAATGAAAATTTCTAAATGGCCTTTTTTTGTTGCAAAAATATGGCAGACAACAAGTACAGATCAGCAAATAAGAAAAGGAGGATCATAAAAAACACAAGGAAGCTCAGAATGCAAGGAGGGCGTTATGAAACGAAAAAAGATGGAAAAGGAGGTCGTGCACCTTCTTGAATGGATTATCGAATATCCAGGAGTATGGCAGATTGTATGTAATCCAGATGGAAAGGAAACTTCGCCTGAATCTTTTAAGATGGCATATGATATGCTGGTCAAAAAATCTCTGTTTTATCTGATACCGGTATTGTTTGCAACACATCCGGGAGAAGAATCACTGGAGATGGCAAAAAATTTATGTACGGCTGACTCTGCTGCCCGCGAGATCCGAAAAAATGGTATGGGAGCATTAGTCAAATGTATGCGGGAACATCTGGAATGAAACTGGAAAACTTTATAAAGTTATGGGAGGACAATTATGAACAAATCAATCATGATGGGACGAGTAGTAAATGAGCCTGATTTACGCTACACACAGACAGAGAATGGAGAACTTGCCATCGCAAACTTTCGCTTGGCGGTAAACCGGAAATTTGTACGAAGAGGAGATCCGGAAGCAGATTTCTTCAGCTGTACGGCTTTTGGCAGAAAAGCAGAGTTCGCGGAAAAATATCTGTTTAAGGGTATCAAGATTCTGGTAGAAGGTCGTATGCAGAATGACAACTACAAGAATCGGGCTGGTGAAAATGTCTACGGCATGCGGCTTATGATTGAAGAGATTTCTTTTGCAGAAAGTAAGAAAGCTTTAGAATCTGGAAATGACGAGCGGGAAGAGCCGGAAAGAGAAACAAGGGCATCTTCTAATCGAAACCGTTCTGACCGTGCAGAAAACCAGCGTTCAGCTTCCAGAAGCACCAGAAGTGGAAGAGAAGAAGTGGATGACCGCGACTATGACAGAGAACGTGAAGGTGGAAGATACAGAAGCAACACCAGGGCAGGTGAATCAGATGACAGACGGAGATCAAATTCTGGCGGGACAAGATCCAGAGGAACTTCGGCAAGAAGCCGGGAGCGTAGTCAGGATATTGATGACCGGTACATGGAAACAGATGATGAAAAGCTGGATTTTGACTGAGCAAATCATAGGAGGAAATGCTTATGATGGAGGAAATGAACAAATGGTTGTCTGCACATAAAAAGCTGTGCGTGATAACTGGAATTTTTGGTCTGTTAGTATCACCATTTTTATGGCCGGTATTTCTGGCAGTGATCATACAGTCCCTTTCATTAGTCATTCCGGTTGCAGCAGGATTGTTTTTCTATGAAAAATTTATTATGAAAAAGGACAAGGAGGAAACGAATGAGAATGATGATGACAACAAACAGCAAAAGAATGCAGATGCCCGTAAAGTACATGCAGATGCTGAAAAGACCGAGGATTTACCGAAAAATCATGAGAAGGGATCGGAAACGGTAAATTTCGATAATCAGGAGAAGCAGGCAAGATGCAGGGCACAGGCTGCCATATGGTACGAAGATGAAGGCTTTGAGCGGATCCAGGCGATTCGGAAAACTCTGGAATCTGAAAATCGAAACCGTTTTTCAGTAAACAGGGAAGGAATCTGCAGTATTTCCATTGGAAAAAGGAAATATCGAAGGATTGGAATTTTAAAAGGTTATCCTTTTGGACAGACAGAGGTGATCCGGGAAAAACTAAAGAAGGATGGTTTCATCACCAGTATGGGATGCAATAATTATCTCTGGATCTCATGGTAGAGAGGAGCTGGAACATGAGCATTTGCTGTAAAGCCATCCGGCAGATCTATTATAATGCAGGAAGTGGATATACGGTAGCTTCCTACATGACCAATGAAGATTTACCGGAGGAAGTAAAAAAACAAAAGAATGGAAATTATGGAATATTTCAGGCATTTGGAACCGAACTTCCGACAAACGAAGGCCTGGATGTGGAATTGACGGGAGACTGGAAACCCACAAAATATGGAATGCAGTATAGTGTGAGCAATTTTTCAGTAACCATGCCAACCACAAAAGAAGGTATTCGGACTTATTTGTCGTCATCCCTGATCAAAGGGATCGGACCGGCAATGGCAGCCCGCATCGTAGAAACGTTTGGGGAAGACACACTGAATGTTTTTAATGACAGCCCGGAGAAACTCCTTCAGGTAAAAGGAATTACGCAGAAACGCTTAGATGATATTCTGGAAGGATATCAAAAAAGCAGTTCCATCCGGGAACTGATGATGTATTTGTCCCCTTTTGGGGTGACTCCTGCAAAAGTTTCAAAAATACAGGAGAAATTTGGTCCTGCTGCAGTTATGATCGTGAAAGAGGAGCCTTTCCGGCTCTGTGAGGTTCATGGATTTGGATTTCTGACTGTTGACCAGATTGCAGTAAAGGCAAAACATTTCCGTGCAGATGATCCCCTTCGCATTAAGGCTGCTATTTTGCATATTATGTCAGAAGCAGAAGGCGAAGGACATTTGTATTTAAAAAGAGAGGACATTATTGAACGTGTCGAAAAACTTTTAAATCACAACAAAGATGTTTCACCGGTCTCTGAAAGAGCAATCCGGGATACAGGCAATGATATGATCCATACAGATGGAAGCCTGGTCTGCCACGATGGAGGGTTTTATACACGCAAAAGCTTCCAGGCCGAACTGGGAGCTGCTGCTGCATTAGTCAGGCTCCATATGCAGACGGGAATGGCTGTAAATGTTGACCGTATTTTAAGAAAGATCCAGAAAGAACAGGATATTATTTTGAATGCGAAACAGCAGGTGGCAGTAAAAAATGTCTTTGAAAACCCGGTATCCATCATTACAGGAGGACCCGGCAGAGGAAAGACTACGGTGATCCGTTTCATCATTGCTGTACAGGAAGCATTGGATAAAAATGCGGTGATCCTTTTATGTGCACCTACAGGCATCGCCAGAAGGCGAATGCGGGAATGTACAGAGTATCCAGCACTGACAATCCATAAATCCATAGGGCTTACCGGAGAAGCTGGAGAGGAAGAATGGAAGAACGAGCAGCCAATTCCAGATGACCTGATCATAGCAGATGAGTTCAGCATGGTCGATATGTATCTGGCGGATAAACTGTTTTCCAGTATTAAATCCGGTGCCAGACTGGTCCTGGTGGGTGATAAAGATCAGATCGAATCCGTAGGGCCTGGAAAAGTATTTCAGGAGATCATTGATTCCGGCGTATTTCCGGTAACTGTCTTAGATGAATGTTTCCGACAGGAAGGGAATTCCACCATCAGCCAGAATGCCATTAAGATCAATAAGAATCAGCTGGATCTGGTGTTTGATGATACCTTTCAGTTTATTCCGGCTTCCACACCGGAGGAAGCTTCGCGAAAGATACAGAAGATCTATCGAAAAGAAGTACTGCAGAGAAACGGTTCTCTGGAAGAAGTGCAGGTGATGTCACCGCTTCGAAAAGATACGGAAGCAGGTACGGATGCATTGAATCTGGTATTGCGTGACATTGCGAATCCAAAGCGTTTCGGTTATCCGGAAATCACAAATGGCAGGAATACTTACCGGGAAGGTGACCGGGTCATGCAGACAAAAAACAACGATGAAGTAGCAAATGGCGACATTGGAGAAGTCATAGGGATTTTTCGGAAAGATCAAAAAATGGTCATGCGTGTAGATTTTGGGGATGGCCGGGTCATGGAATATCAGGAGGAAGACTATTGGCCGCTGACACTGGCATATGCGATTACGGTACATAAGGCTCAGGGCAGTGAATATCCGATGGCAATCCTTCCAATGCTTCCATGTTTCCGGTGGATGCTTCGCAGAAACATTTTCTATACGGCAGTAACAAGAGCCAGAGAAAGGTTTATAATTGTGGGAAGCAAACGTGCAATCGCACAGGCTATCCGGACGGATTACATCAGCCGGCGAAACACCATGTTTGGGTACCGTATCCGAAAAATATATGAAGCAATCCTGGAACAGGAAAAGAGCGCATAAAGAATGAATGACAGGCAGACGTTGGAAAAACCCAATGCTCTGCCTGTTTCTTTCCTTCGTATGCAGAAAATCACATAATGAAAGAGGAGGGAACAAAATGCCAGATCTTTGTTTTTATGCACCATGGATTATGAAAGAACCCATTCCGGACCCATTTCGGATGATGTTGGAAAAAGCAGGGAAAAAACGGATCAGCTATGATGAAGCGGATTGTTCCATGCGAAATATCAGGAAGCAGGGAAAAGTCTCCCGCCTTCATGGGCCTACGTTACATGCTCTTCTGACACTGATTCAGATCCGGAAAGAAAAAGACTCTGGTGCTGCCGGTATACAAAGGGGCAGGGATGCCATAAATTATTTCTGCATGGAATATCCTGGAAATCAGGGAAAGTATGTAATGACTTATAATTCGAAAAACGGACGTTTCAGTGGGATTTTAAAGACAGAAGAAAGAAACGAGAAGCTTCCGGGAATCCGGGAGGGCAAAAACACAGGCGAGCAGTACCTGGCCCTTTTGGCTTATGCCAATCTGGTCCCGGATAATCCTTTATTTAACGAAGAGTTCAAAAAAAATTTCTACATACTTGAAGAACAGGAAAAAAAGGAATGGGAAGACACGGAAGCTGCACTGAGGGCGGCATTTATCTGTTGCGATGCCATGTACTGCGAAGTAATAGCAAATCCGCAGCAGGCAATCCCGCTGGAAAAGAGCCAGTTCCGTGCAGAGGAACTGGAGGATGTGCTTCCGGAATATAAAATTGCGGCCGGGGTATATGCACCAAACGATGAAATCTATGGAAAGTTTCATGTGCTTTTGCCTGTAAATGAGAAGACAAAAAGAACACTTTTTGAATTAAAACAGATCTACTCTGGCAGATGGGATGTAAATGAAAGGACAAAAGAAAGGATCCCTTCGCTTCCGGAAGACTATCTGGTAAGTAAGGAAGCTGAAGAAATCCTGCAGATGGTGGATAAGACACCGGCAAGGCTGTTTATGCTGACAGGCGATGCCGGTACTGGAAAGACAACGGATGCCAGAATGATCGCCCAGATATTAGGGCTTCCATATTATGTGTTCACCTGTGGACCTGGAACGGATGAACTGGAACTTTTAGCGACCACCGTACCAAATATGGGAGGTACAGCGCATCTGGAAATGGAATTGCCACGTCTGGAAGACATTGAAATGGATCCGGCTTCAGCTCTTGCAACGGTAAATGGCATTTATGAAGAGGGGATCAGCCGGGAAAAAGCTTTTCAGGAGATCCTGAAAGCAGTTTATGAAAAAGGCTATGAAAAGTCGAAAAATGAAAAAGACTTCCTATTAAAAGAGTCAGAAATCGTAAAGGCATGCAGGGAACCATCTGTGATTGAAATTCAGGAGCCGGCCATGATTGAAAAACCTGGGACACTTACGAGATTAAACTCCCTGTTTGACGATGGAGCTGTAACCGATCTGGTAAATGGAGAACAGATACGGAGAAATCCGGATACCATTGTGATCATGACCACCAATCTGGATTATGTTGGCTGTCAGAACTTCAACCAGTCAGTTCTTTCCCGAATGAATCTGATTCAGCCAAAGGAAGCCCTGACAGAAGAGGAAATGGCAAAAAGGGCAATGAAAAGAACCGGGTTTAAAAACAAAGAACTTCTGTCCTTTATGGCTGCCACGGTCTGCAAGATCCATGAATATTTGATCGAACAGGACATTACAGATGGCGTATGCGGATACCGGGAATTGGAAAACTGGGTGTTAAGTTACATGGTTTCCAATGATCTCAGGAGGTCAGCATGGACAGCACTGCTCAGTAAAGCATCCATGGACAGGGAAGAACGGGGAACTATGGAACGCGTCTTTCTTCTTCCTCATTGTGATGTGGATTAAAAACGGATGGAGGAAACGAATGAAAAAGGCTTTATACCGGAAACGGATATGTGCAGAGAAAGAAAAACTGACACCGGAAAAAGTATTTCATACGCCGCAGTATCGTGATCTTTTGACCTCGATCGGGCATGAAATCACGGGTGGAAAGTTGACTACATTACGGTTATACGATGATAAAAATTCAGGGATTGCAGGATGGAATCAGGGAGAAACAGTTGCCGTAAATCTTGGAAACCAGATTACGTCAAGTTTTCTGACACTGGAATTAAAAAGTGACAGCCTGATCGGGATTCTGGGACATGAATGCGGACATTACCGGTATACGGATTCTGCACTTAGAAAAAGGTATGCCGAGCATATGTTAAATGGCAGCTGGTATCCAAAGGAGCCAGTACCGGAAAATGCACAGGAAAAAGAGGCATTGGATGCGATGAATGTCTACTTTGAAAGAAAAGATAAAGCAATCCTTTCTATCTTTCTGCAGACAGCATCCTATCTCAGCAATCTTTTGAATGATATGTACATAGAAGAGAAGATGTGCGCCCTTTTTCCGGGAAGCATCCGCAGGGGAATCCTTATGAATCGCGACCGAAATGTGGAATGGCTTCCAACACTTAGGGAAATGCTGGAAACGGAGAAAGACAGGTTATCTATTCTTATGAACCTGTGTGCACAGTATGCCTTGTCTTCAAGGGTCAATGCCTGGGATGGTGCGGATTACGAGCTTATTGATACACTAAAACTGCTTATGCCGGTCATTGATGAAGCGGGAAAGGCAGCAGATGACATGGAGAGATATCTTGCCACCAACCATATTCTTCTGATGATCTGGAAATATTTTGCGGAAATCATAGATGAAATAGAGAAGAACACTACAGAAAATGAAGAGCAAAAGCCAGAACAGGAAGAGCGTGAAGGGCAAAAGGAAAACCCGAATGAATCCGAAGAAGAACCGGAGGAAGAAAAGCAGGGTAACACAGGGGCACAGACTGAGCAAAATGAAGATAAGATCAGAAAAGAGGATACGGAACAGGAGTCGGAAACAGAAGACAAAACCGAAAGAAACGGAAAGGATCAGGAAACGGAAGGCCATGAAAACGGGCGCACGGCAGAGCTTCAGAAGTTTCTACAGCAGCTGTGTGAAAATCTTCCGAAATGTGTCAGAGAGTCTGGTGGCTTCGAAGACAAACAGAATGAATGTGGCATCCCTGCCTCAGAAACGGAAGCATCCAGTGATAATGCCTTGCAAAAAATCCTTTATGAAATGGCGAAAGAGACGCTTGATGAGAAGATACAGAAAGAAATTTTCGAACATCTTCAAAAGGAATTGATGGAGATACCGTTTGAAGAAGGCCATGACCTGGTACAGAAAAAACTTTGCCGTAAGACCGAGATATCAGATTTTTTAAAATTACAGACAGAAAAGTATGAGGGGCAGCTTAAACAGGTAAAAAAGAGACTTCGCCTGAAACTGCTTCCTATATTGAAAAATCAGAAAGAACGCACGGAACATAAGCTTTTTCTTGGACGTCGGGTAGATCTTCGAAACATAGCTGCACCGTCTGGGGCAGTATTTAAGAAACAACAGCCAGGAAAAAATCTGGATATCTGTGTGGCTGTGCTGGTCGATAATTCTTTTTCCATGTGTGGGGAACGGATGGATCATGCCATTCTTGCAGCACTTTGCCTGTATGATTTTTGTATGGAATCAGAAATACCGGTTTTGGTGTGCGGACATCATACAGATGGATACCGGCATGAGAACCTGAAAGACGAAACAGTGTATCTGCATTGCTGCGCAGATTTTGAAACGGATGAAAAGGATCGGTTCCGGATCGCTGGTATGCAGCCTTATGGAAGCAACCGGGATGGAACTGCATTGTGGTATGCTGGCAGCCGTCTTTTGGAACGACCGGAAAAGCAGAAACTGCTGTTTGTGATCAGTGATGGTGCACCTAATGCAAACCAGTATGGAGGCACAGGGGCAAAAAGGGACCTTCAGAAGATTCGGAAAAAGCTGCTGCAGCAGGGAGTATTCTTTCAGGCTGCTGCGATCGGAAGCGACAAGGAAGCAATTCAGGAAATTTATGAGGAATCTTTTCTGGATATTACGGATCTTGAACAGCTTCCGGCTCTTCTGACAAAGAAATTGCTGCGT
>OLSB01003863.1_pt1 | contig 10400 bp, 7 predicted proteins | sample 1672071 | NCBI WGS metagenome assembly OLSB01 (sample SAMEA3136642, study PRJEB25190) | human gut metagenome | biome: human gut; feature: human-associated habitat; material: faeces | place: Austria | collected 2013
ACATTTTTCTCGTTTCATAGTTAATATCTGCAGTACACTGTATATCTGTATACTGAAAAAATTTGTATAACCGGTTATAGTATTTTGCTTCTCCAGTCGTAACTAAAGATATTTCTTCCTTTAATTTCTCAGATATTTTTTCCTGATATAACTTCGGAACAATTTTTAATACTGCCAAGGTAATCCCTCCTTCCTTTTACAGAAAATCTGCAATTTGGTATAAATCTTCATTATTTGAGTAGTATTGATCTGTCGCTTCTATCAATCGTTCATTATTTTCACCCAAGTATTTAATGGTAGTTTCAACTTTCTTATGCCCCAGGGCAAAACGAATGTCATTCAAATCCCATCCTTCTTTTCTTCTTTCCTCCGCAAAATAGTGTCGGAGCTGATGCGGATGGGAATTGATATCCGTTTTTTTGGATAGCCTTTTCAACATGCTATACACAGAATCCGCATCTAATGGCTCTCCTTTGTTTTTTCCAGTCAATTTTGTAAATAAATACTCCGAGTTCATCAGACTTTTTCGGTTATCAGAAATGTACTTAACCAAGAACTCAAAAGTTGTATTACTTAACAAAGCCATTCTATATTCTGCATTTTTTGCTCTTGCCAAGTTGGTATTGGATTCACGATACCTTACCCGAACCGTCCTTCTTTCAAAATCAATATCTTCGGTATAATGGATTCCTAGAATTTCCCCTAATCTAAGACCGGTTTCTGCCATCATTGCTATCAGCAATCGATCTCTATCATTCGTACAGGCATTTATCAGCTCCTGTATTTCTTCGGATGTTATTTCTTCCAGATTAGGTTCTTCTTCTTTGAAGAAACCTTTAAACGAATTCACTGCATTTTGATGATTTACTCCCATACTGTCAAAATACGATACTTTTTTTACTCGTAAGACTTTAAGCATTGGCAAAACATCTTCCAGTGCCAAAAACTGGTAGTATCTGAAGACTGCACCAAGATACATATTGCAGGTCTTATTGCTCGTCTGTGTATTATGCTCAGTATGCTTTCCACTCTTAACCCAATACAAGAAATCAATAAAATGTTTATTCTGCTCTGAATAGGATAGCAATGTAATCTCATCCAATCCTATCGTTTGCTCCTGCAGATAATTGTAATAATATGAAAGTGCGAAGGCTGCGGATTTTACAGTATTCGGAGAAGCATTAATCTGATCCAGATGCTTCAAATACTTTGATGGAAGGATTTCAATTTCTTCAATATCAGAAATAATCAAAAAACGTGGTCTATTATCTTTCAAAACCGAAACAACCCTATATTTCAATCCACAGCCCTCCTTCCTTTCTTTTGATTCATTTGACTTCTTTGACTTCTTGATTTACATTATACACAAAGATGTCAAAATGTCAATTACGTTTTTGACTTCTTTGACTTTTAAGAGAATATCAATAAAGCATTTTTTGATTTCTTTATGTTTTAAATTGATTTTTAGGGATATAATTGATAAGATAAAATACAAGAAGTCAATTTATACAAAGTCAAAGAAGTCAAGAGGAGATTTGAATGAGCGAATTTATATCAAATTCAGGCACACTAATAAATCCTGACAGCGTTTACGATCAGGAAAGATTCATCAATATACTTCAAATCATTTTACAGAAAAAAACACAAAAAGAATTATCTGAACAAACAGGCTTAAATAATGCAACCATTTCACGAATGCTCAACGGTGCCCGATCTGGAAGACCATATAAAAGCACTATTGATAAAATTGCAAAAGCCATTGATGATCCAGAACTTATCCAAGAATTATATGATGCAACGGGATATTCTTCTAAGAAAATACGGGAACGAAAAAAGATAATTGCAGACAATGGATTTTCTCTGGATCTCTCTACTGTTCAGGTGCATGAAAAATTTTTTTCTACCTTAATGCGTGGACTTTCCATGATGACAAGTCTGCATAAAATTGAATGGACAATAAAATCTGGAACACCCAGATCATACGATTATTTAATTGAATTAAAAGAGGGAAATATAGATTATTGGTATATTAGATATGTAGATAGAATTACTTCTGATGAAGAAAGAAAAAAAGCCTTAACTGCCATTTATGGAGAATTTGCAAAATTGAAATTGGGCGGAAAAATCAAAGTTTCTTGCGCCACTCCTTCTTACGAAGATTATGATTATTTTGTTACAATTCCGCCATATCAATTAAATACAAATGCTTCAATTATACATTTTGATTCTGAACTCGAAAGATTTGCAGACGAAACCTTTTTAGAGACAGCTTTACCACTTAAAGAAAATATTCCTGTTAAGGATTTTTGTAATCTTACCGAATCACTGATACTATAACTTTTTGATTTTATCACAGAGAGAGTTACTTTGGATGGCTTAATTAGGGATTAACGAAAACAACGATTAATTTCTAATCAAAGCCTTCAAACGGAACTCAAAAACAGAATGACCACACTAGAGTATTGATTTACTCCGGTGTGGTCATTTTCTTATTTTGTATTATAAGGTGCTTTATCCTCGGCCACCATTAAGGCAGGTTCCGATGATGTGTTATAAGTAAATGGCTTCTGTTCTTCTGCGAATGATGCAGAGCCTCCAATTCCGAAATACTTCTCGAAGAAAGTCTTGAGCTTACTGATAACACCTTGCTTCTTCTCAGCACGTTTTCCACCACCAAATCTTGACACAGGTGGCATTAGCTTATCAATGTCCGTTCCGGCAGTCTTGATTTCACCGTCACGAAATGCATTCTCTAAGAACTTTCTCGTTTCTTCCGGTTTCAGCCTTTCTTCTTTTATAATATTTTCCAAGTCCTCTTTACGCTTAGCAACAACATAATCATGCCATTCAGTCATGATGTCATCTACTTCGTTGATTCCTGCAATAAAAGTTTCAATGAGTGCTTTCTTGCTGCGAAGCTCAGGACTGGCATCAATTGCCTTATTGATGGTAATAAGCACTTCCTTATCCTCACAGTGGGTATCGTGATACTTCTTAACGAGCATAAGGATATAGTCGATATTTATTTCTATCTGCTTGATAAGTTCTACTTCAAAGACAATATCATCAATAATGTCTGTGCTTTCTCCTTGCTCACGTCTGCGTTTCCACTCATCACGAAGGTCTTGGTATCTTCCAAGATAATCCTGCAGGTCACGCTCTGTAATCAGTTCCTTGCCAACAAATTCATCAAATGAGGATAATAGGTTACGCATACGAAGAATTGCACCAAACAATGAAATGAAGTCTTTTTGATTCTGTTCTCCGATAATCTGTGGTTCTGACAGTGGGAACTTTTCTTCAAGTTCTTCCATCATATCTGCATAACCGGGCATCTGCTTTCCGTCTACAGATTCATAGCCATAATAGTAATCCTTAAAGCTGTTCAGAAGGACGATACCACCAGCATTCTTATCTCCAAACAATGAGATGGCACTGTCTACTCGTTTTTGCAGATTTCTAAAGCAGACAATATTACCGAATGTCTTGATAGAATTTAAGATTCTGTTTGTTCTTGAGAACGCTTGGATTAATCCGTGCATCTTCAGATTTTTATCTACCCAAAGTGTGTTCAGTGTCGTAGCGTCAAAGCCTGTAAGGAACATATTGACTACGATGAGCAGATCCAGTTCTTTATTCTTCATACGAAGAGATACATCTTTATAATAATTTTGGAACTTATCACTTGAGGTATCGTAGTTCGTATGGAACATTTCATTATAATCTTTGATGGCATCTTCCAAGAAATCACGAGAAGGCTTATCAAGTGCTGATGTATCTTCAGAGTTTTCCTCATCGAGAATACCATCGGATTCTTCCTCATTAGTAGCATAGCTGAAGATAGTAGCAATACGCAGTTTCTTGGTAGGATCTGCTTCCATTTGCTTTTTGAACTCTTCATAGTACAATTTTGCCATTGGAACAGAGGCAACAGCAAAGATGGAGTTAAAGCCACTTACACGCTGTTTCTTCTTGATTTCTTCCACTGCACCTCTGTCGGCAGAAGCAACCTCTGCAACATTCATAAGGGTGTTGTAAACATAGGTCTTATCGCCACGATAGGTCTTCTGGTCAAAATGCTCAAGGATATACTTTGTTACAAGGCTGATTCTCTGTGGAGCCATCATTGCCTTTTCACGATTGATATCCCATACCATCTCGTCATCAATATCTTCTTCTACATCCATTGTCTTGATGTAATCTACACGGAATGGAAGTACATTTTTATCATTGATGGCATCTACGATGGTATATGTATGAAGTTGATCACCAAAGGTCTGACCAGTGGTAAAGAACTCAGGGTTCTTTGCACGATCTGCATTCACAGAGAATATCGGTGTACCCGTAAATCCAAACAAATGATATTTCTTGAAGTTCTTTACGATGGCTGTGTGCATATCACCAAACTGACTTCTGTGACATTCATCAAAGATAATAACCACATGTTTCTGATATACTTCATGCCCCGGATTCTTTTTGATGAAGGTAGCAAGCTTTTGAATCGTTGTGATAATGATTCGGGCATTCGGATTCTCTAGCTGTTTCTTTAATATAGCCGTAGAGGTATTGCTGTTGGCAGCACCTTTTTCAAATCGGTCATATTCCTTCATGGTCTGGTAGTCCAAGTCCTTACGGTCTACGACAAACAGCACCTTATCGATAAAAGGCAGATAAGAAGCTTGTCTTGCAGTCTTAAAAGAAGTCAGTGTTTTGCCAGAACCTGTGGTGTGCCAAATGTATCCGCCACCTTCGATAGAACCATATTTTTTATAGTTATTTGCAATCTCGATTCGATTGATAATACGCTCTGTTGCCGTAATCTGATATGGGCGCATAACCATCAGCATATTCTCAGAAGTAAAGATGCAATACTTCGTAAGAATATTAAGGATAGAATGTTTGGCAAAGAAGGTCTTTGTAAAATCAATCAAATCCGGAATGACTCTGTTATTGGCATCTGCCCAGAAGGATGTGAACTCAAAGCTATTACTTGTTTTACCTTTCTTGCCTTTAGATGCATTGGCATCCTTGATGGCATTGAAACGTGTGCTGTTAGAATAATACTTGGTATTTGTTCCGTTGGAAATAACGAATATCTGTACATACTCATAGAGTCCACAGCCAGCCCAGAAACTGTCACGCTGATATCTGTTTATCTGATTGAAAGCCTCTCGGATGGCAACACCCCTGCGTTTTAACTCGATGTGCACGAGTGGCAGACCATTGACAAGCACAGTGACATCATAACGATTGTCATATCTTGCACCATCTTCCTGGCCAATAACATACTGATTGATGACTTGCAGACGATTGTTATGTATATTCTGCTTGTCAATCAGTGAGATATTCTTGGATGAGCCATCATCACGCTTTAAGACCTGCACATTATCATCTTGGATTTTGCGAGTCTTTTCTACGATGTGCTCGTTCGAATTTGCCACAGCAGAATGGAAGAACTGGTACCATTCAGTATCTGTGAACTTATAGTTATTCAGTTCCTCTAGCTTAGTTCTAAGATTTGCAATCAAATCTTTTTCGGTATGGATAGAAAGATACTCGTAGCCTTGATCACAAAGCATACGGATAAATTCTTTCTCCAACGCAGCCTCGCTCTGATATTGGTCAGCACGAACCTTCACAGGTTCATATTCTGTTACAACAGTATTCTCGTTTGTTTCGGCTACGATATTAAAATAAGGCACATGCATCACCTCTTTCGTGTTTATTTTGTTATCGGCTCAAAATTGAGCAGTCTATCTCTGTAGTATTCATATTGTTTCTGCCTTGCCTCAATCTCAGCAGGAAGACCGCTACTCAGGTCATTACAGAGAGCATCAAATCTATCGAGGATACCTACAATGCATTCTTGTTCTGATAAAGAGGGAACACTAATTACCGCATCACGAATATTGTCATTATATAATCTTGCGATTGTTCCTCCTGTAGACGCTTTCCAAGGTTGTAACTGATAGTAATAATACAAGTATCTATTGAGAACTATCGACTCATCGTTATCAATCCACACAATGTTAGAGTCTTGGAAATACGCAGGCTTACCATCAAATACAACTGTTCTTCCAATCGTTCCGGCAGCAGAAATCAGTATGTCACCCTTCTTAGGGTAAGAGTAATCCTTTTTATATTTTTCAAATGTATCTTTTGATATATAGGCATTAGGCTCTCCACCAAAAGTTCCAATCTTAAAAAACGGAACATCTCCTGTGGAAAAAGTTTCGGACTTCATAATTCTCTTACACATTGATATTTTTCCGATTGTTCCAAGAGAAATCTTCACAGAACCATAGACAAACTGAATAAGCTTAATTATGCTTGTCTGTCTGTCTGTCTGTCTGTCTGTCTGTCTGTCTGTCTGAGCGATTATCTTGCCTGTTGCAGCGTATGTCAATAGTACATCACGATAATATTCATATTGTTTTTGACGTGCTTCAATCTCAGCCGGAAGACCGATGTTAAGGTCAGAGCAAATGGCATCAAAGTTGTCTAACATATAAACTAATCTTTTCTGAACATCTATAGCAGGAACCGGTATAGAAATGTTCAAAATATCATCTTTTTTTAGATTGGTTTGGTCAACTCCATTATCGTATTTCAGTAATTGCCAATTTCTATCCAAAATGTAAAACAAATATTTTGTAACTACTATATTCTCGTCTAATGTGTGGAATCCACCAATTCTCTGATTAAGGGTAAATTTATCATCCTTGTCAATCAAATAGCACTTTGCAAGTGCTCGACCATTCGGAAGATCACTCATTACCATGGCAATATCATCGAAATAAAGGGGACTCAATTGCTCATCTGAATTTTTGATAACCTGCCCATTGGTAGAGATGAATTTTGAATTAACAACAACATATTTTCCGTTATCTGCAATATTCTTTTCGTGTCCTTTTCCATTTCTAAAAGAAGCAACATCTCTTAATTGCAATTGTGGAATAGACTCATCGAAAGTAAGTAATTTTCTACGATAAAATTCATATTGGCTCTTCCGAGCTGTAAGCTCGGCTGTAAGCTCGGCTGTAAGTAACGTGAAAGAGTCCAATATACGGACTATTTCACGTTGTACCTCCAACGGAGGTACAGGAAGCTGCACTTTGTTCAACACGGCTTGTGTTAAACTTGGAACACCACCTGCCTTGTTTAATCTTTCCAAATGCTGTCCTTCTAAATAGTAATAAATATACTTTGGCTCGACCAATGAAGTGTCAATATCCGTATAGAAAATGGTATCAACATTCCAAAATGGAGTGTCTACATAATATAACTTATCAAGAGATCCCTTTCTGGGAATAAGTACCGAAGGCTTGTCATAAACAGCCGTATCTATGTAAGTCATGATTCCACCTGATCCATAAACAGGAATATTACCATCACCAAACTGTTTATAATCTCGTCCATTCTTTATGATAAGGACATTCTCTAATTTTTTATACTCAACTCCCGCAGGGCAAAGATTTTGAATTAACTGATTTATTTTACTCATTCAAAAAGCCCTCCTTCTTTAATATTTGAATAACTCTTTTTTCGTCTTTTTTATTTTTAGGAATATATGGCATGTCACAATTATCTATCATTCCTAATTCCCTTAACTTCTTAATTTCATTTAATTTTGATTGATTAATAGATACCCACATATTCAACCCATATAAAACATTGCATTTCACAACACCATCTTGAAGATGTTGCATTGTTTCCTCCATACAAATCCCAACGGACAATATAGTCGCATACTGGTTTTTCTCATTTGATGAAATATTTCTAATGTCTTCTGTATCATTAAAGACTTTAAATGTTCTTGTATATTCATCAGGAACTACGGATTGTTTACCACGATTTGGATGTTTAAAGTTTAATATTTGTTCTTCTCTTTCTTTTGTTATCCCATTCGCAATTCTGAAAAATTTACTATCAAACGCAACATAATCCAATGTTAATTCAACAGGAAGAAAATCTTTGCAGGTATCAACAATACATTGAAGTTGTGATTTCATTTCATCAGCGATTTCATCCATTGTTGCATATTCTTTCAATTTATAGTCATCGTCTTTATGAGCATAATTCTTATCTCTCTCGTAATAAATGCTTTTAATAGTTGTATCCTTACAAATATCTTTTTTATTCTTAGGAAAGCACTTATCAAGAACAATACATCCATTTACATAAAATTTACGCTTTATTTCATTTACTTCCGAGCGCAAATCAATCATTGATAGCTCTTCCGCATGACTGCATAGGTATAATACCGAATCAACTGATTTTTTTGCATCTAATATATATCGTGCAAGTTCCCATTTATTCACGACCTATACCTCGATTTCTGCGATGATTTTATCAATCTCATCACGAAGAACTTGCTCACGAGCAACGATTTCTTTAATCTCTGCATTCAGCTTTACAATATCGATTTTCTCTCTGGTGTCCTCAGCCTCTACATAGGTAGATACAGAAAGATTGAAATCATTTTCTTTTACTTCATCGTAAGAAGCAAGGTGAGCAATATGTTCCACTTCCTCACGCTTTGTAAAAATATCAACAATTCTATCGATGTTCTCAGGAGTCAGCTTATTGTTGTTTGTAACCTTAACACACTCATTGCTTGCATCGATGAAGAGAGTACGGTTATTCGTCTTATTCTTCTTCATTACCATAATGCAGGTCGCAATAGAAGTTCCAAAGAACAGATTGCTTGGAAGCTGAATAATACAATCAATAAAGTTGTTATCCACTAAGTACTGACGGATTTTCTTTTCTGCTCCACCACGGTACATAATACCAGGAAAGCATACAATTGCAGCAGTACCATTGCTTGCAAGCCAAGAAAGGCTGTGCATGATGAATGCAAGGTCTGCTTTGCTCTTTGGTGCAAGAACACCTGCCGGAGCAAATCTCGGATCATTGATAAGCGTTGCATCGTCAGAGCCTGCCCATTTAATGGAATATGGAGGATTTGAAACAATCAGTTCAAATGGTTCATCATCCCAGTGCTGTGGTGCTGTCAGGGTATCTTCACAGGCAACATCAAATTTATCGAATTCCACGTCATGCAGGAACATATTGATACGGCAAAGGTTATAGGTTGTGATATTGATTTCCTGTCCGTAGAAACCATTACGCACGCCCTCTTTACCGAGAATTTTCAGAGATTTTAAGAGCAGACTTCCGCTGCCACAGGCTGGATCATATACCTTATTGACTTCTGTTTTGTCAACAGTGCCAAGGCGAGTAAGAAGCTCTGATACATCGGCAGGAGTGAAGAACTCACCACCGGACTTCCCTGCGTTTGACGCATACATAGTCATCAGATACTCATAAGCATCACCAAAGGCATCAATATCATGATCTTGTACAGAGCCAAGGTTCATATCAGCCACACCATTTAACAGTTTTACAAGTTTTTCATTTCTTTTAGCAACGGTGGAACCAAGCTTATTGCTGTTTACATCAAAATCAGCAAATAGTCCGGCAAAGTCACTCTCTGCCTCACTGCCTTGTGAGGATTCCTCGATATGACGAAATACAGCCTCAAGCTTTTCATTCAGATGAGCCTTCGCCCATTCCATATCTGTATTACTTTTCTTCTTTATATTAGCGAAGAGTTCACTGGGAAGAATAAAGAATCCTTTTTCCTCCACAAGTCCTTCTCTTGCTTCTTCCGCATCTTCATCTGACATCTGAGCAAAGTCAAAATCCGTGTTTCCGGCTTCGATTTCTCCGTTATTAATATAGCTTGTCAGATTTTCTGATATATAGCGATAGAACATGGTACCGAGGACATAGTTCTTAAAGTCCCAACCATCGACAGCACCGCGCAGTTCATCTGCTATTGCCCATATTGCACGATGGAGTTCTTCTCGTTCCTGCTCTTTCTTTGTATCAACCATTATTTTTTCCTCCGACTTTATAGTTTAGCCATGCGTCCTCGATATCAGCATATGGGATATCGTTCTCCTCGCAAAAGGCTTTTATATTCTTCATCGCAACAAGGTTCGGTTTTGATTTACCTTGTTCCCAACGATTAACAGTAGAAAATGCCACGCCTAATTTCTTAGCAAAGTCTTCCTGCGTCAGAAAACAGCGTATTCTGAGTCGTTTTATTTTTTCTGGAAGTATCATTCGCATCTCCTTTACCACTTTCAAAAATATAGCAAAATTATAGCATAAATTTATGGATTTTTCTAGTACCGATCCTCAGGTCATCATGACTTGGAGGATTTTTTCTTTTTCTCCGGAATTTCATCTCACAAATCCCCTTAGGAAGTTAGAAATCCTTTGTAAGTAGAATATAGGTGGAATCTCTGTTTCTCATAAGTTTCTCAATTCCCCCAGAGCAAGATCCACCCCGGTAATACCATATCGCTATTTTAGCAATATGATATTTT
>OLSB01003865.1_pt1 | contig 10393 bp, 9 predicted proteins | sample 1672071 | NCBI WGS metagenome assembly OLSB01 (sample SAMEA3136642, study PRJEB25190) | human gut metagenome | biome: human gut; feature: human-associated habitat; material: faeces | place: Austria | collected 2013
TACTATGCCTACAGGGCCTGAAATTTCATTGGCTGAAACCTGACCTGTAACCAACATTTTAAGACTTTTTAAAACTGTTGCAATTTCATATCTTACTTCCGTGAAGCTATATTTAATAACATTTCCAAAGGAAACTTTTTCTCTTGCAAGATTATAAACAAATCCTCTGTCTGCTATCTCAGTCACCTTAGGTTTAAGTACAACCTTTATTTCTTTTCCTTTTCTGTCTAAAGTGATATTAACCTCTTTTTCTCCAAAAGGGTGTTCACTAATATGCTTAGCCATATCACTTCCTGTGGTAATTTTAGTTCCGTCAATTTCCGTAACCACATCTCCTGCCATAACTCCTGCCTCAGCCATAGGAGAGTTCTTAGTAACCTGTTCCACTGTAGCCTTTGTATCCTGAGTAGTATATGACATTCCCACAATAGCTTTCTTCTGGGTTGACGGCTTATAGGTTATGCTCTTTTTCTCGCCGTTTCTTGTAAAGGTAATGCTAATGTTGCTTCCATCTAAAGGATTAACATATTCCTCTAAATATATTTCCCTTCCAAGAGTTGCATGGGCACCGTTAAATTTGGTAATCTGGTCTCCAACTCTAAGTCCTGCCTCATATGCCGGTGATTTTTCATCAACATAAGTTACATATGATTTATCAATTCCCTTTGCTCCAATAACAATTAAAGCAAGAACAAAAGCCAGTATAAAGTTAAAGAACGGACCGGCAAAAACTATTGCCATTCTTGCCCATATTGATTTTGAATTAAAAGAGCCTTCTTCATTATTGTCCTCATCTTCCCCTAGCATGGCACATGAACCACCTAAGGGTAAAAGTTTAAGGGAATATCTTGTTCCGCTTTTTGCCACATGGCTGTAAATTCTAGGTCCCATTCCTATGGAAAACTCATTTACAGTAACCTTATTCTTTACTGCCACAATAAAATGTCCAAATTCGTGAATTAAAACTAATACACCAAAAATAATTAAAGCTATAACAATTCCTATAAATGTCTGCATTCTTACCACCTGTTCTCAATAAGCTCATATGCCCATTGTTCTATTTCTAATATTTCACTTACTGAAGGATTTTCCTTAACCTTATGATTTTCCATACAATACTGTATAATATCAGTTATTTCCAAAAATCCTATTTTCCTATCAAGAAATTTTGCAACTGCTTTTTCATTTGCCGCATTAAATACTGTAGGCATTGAGCCTCCAATCCGTCCTGCCTCATATGCTAACTTTAATCCGATAAAATTATCTGTATCAGGATTTTCAAAGGTAATCCGGGCTATCTTTCCAAAGTCTACCCTGTCACCGGCTAAAAATCTTCTTTCCGGATAGTATAGTGCATACTGAATAGGCAGTCTCATGTCAGGTGTACCTAACTGTGCTATAATGGCACCGTCTTTAAACTGTACCATGGAATGAATAAGACTTTGTGGCTGGACTACTACCTGAATATCATCAAAATCCACGTCAAAAAGCCACTTTGCTTCAATTACCTCTAATCCCTTGTTAACCATTGTAGCTGAATCGATGGTAATTTTTCGTCCCATAGTCCAGTTAGGATGCTTAAGGGCATCTTCCACCTTTACATCCTTCATCTGTTCCCTTGTTCTTCCTCTAAAAGGTCCTCCGGAAGCAGTAAGTAATATTTTATCAATTTCTTTTCTGTTTTCACCGTTTAAGGACTGAAATATGGCACTATGCTCACTGTCTACCGGCAAAATTTTTACGCCATAATCCTTTGCTGCCTGAATTACCAGATGTCCTGCAGTAACCAGTGTCTCCTTATTTGCCAGGGCAATGTCCTTTCCTGCCAGAATTCCTTCCATGGTCGGGCGGATACCGATCATTCCTACAATAGCGGTAACTAATATATCCGATGTCTTGTATTCTGCAATCTCGATCAGCCCATCCATGCCTGATACGACACGGATATCCATATCCTTCAGACGATCTTTTAATTCATCTGCCAGCTTCTCATCCCACAGACCAACGATCTCCGGTCGGAACTCTCTCGCCTGCTTCTCTAATAAGTCTATGTTTCTTCCTGCTGATAAAGCACAGATTTTTATATCCTGATTCCATCTTGCGATCTCAAGTGTCTGTGTTCCTATAGATCCTGTGGATCCAATGATAGCTACATGTTTCATATTTGTTCTCCTTTACCCATTTCAAACATCTGTATCTAACATTTTTATCTGTCTGCACTATTTTCAATGCGACATAAAGGAAAAGCAGCGTAATTATGAGCACAGTTCATCTGTACGCTCTCCCACACTGCTTTTTCTGATTACAACAAATATAATATAAGATAATACATAATTGGTGCTGTAAATATAATACTGTCAAACCGGTCAAGGATTCCGCCATGTCCCGGTATCAGCTTGCCATAATCTTTGATATCATTATTTCTCTTGATTGCAGAAGCCGCCAGATCCCCGATAACTGCAGGCAACGCACATACAGCTCCGATCAATGCAAATATCCATACAGAATGTGCAACCTGCATGAAATGATTATAAATCAAACCAAATACAACACCTAATATCCCTGCTCCAACGATTCCGCCGATCAGGCCCTCGATACTCTTCTTCGGGCTTAAGATCGGTGACATCTTGTGCTTACCGATCGCACGTCCGACCAGATAGGCACAGGTATCATTACCCCAGGAGCTGACAAAGATCAGCAGAACAAGAATCAGTCCATGTTTCATATCTCGTATGAGATACACATACGACAACATTACACCTACATATACAAATGCAAAAAATGCCGCCATGATCTCTTTATCTTTGTAGTTCGGATATGTGAGCACATAGATTGCAAGGATGACCAGCATATAGACCGCGATCAACGGTAATATAAACTGATGCAGGTCAAAATACAACAATGCATAATAAAAAACCGTTGCACCGTAAGCTGCATATCCAAGTCCTTTCTTGTTCAGCCCATATATACGAAGTAACTCCATCACACCGATCAGCGAAACCGCACACATTACCAGACATGTAAGTGCTCCGCCAAAATAAAGTGTAATTGCTGCAATGATCACCAGGATCACTGCACTGATTGCCCGTTGTTTAAACATATTATTTCCTCTTTATTTTACCCCGCCATACCGACGGTCTCTATGACTGTAATACCGGCATGCATTGACCAGCTCGTCCATATCAAAGTCCGGCCATAACACATCCGTAAAATAAAATTCCGAATATGCGATCTGCCATGGAAGAAAATTCGATGTCCGAAGCTCTCCGCTGGTACGAATCAACAGATCCGGATCCGTCAGTTCCTTTGTATCGAGGTAGGAACTGACTGTATCCTCTGTAACCGCATCCGGTAATAGCTTTCCAGCCATACAGTCGGATGCAATCTGTCTGACCGCTCTTGTGATCTCATCCCGTCCGCCATAGTTAATCGCTACAGAAAACTGAAGTCCTGTATTATTTGCTGTAGCTTTCTCCAGATTATACATCTTCTCCACGATATCCTCTGGAAGATCCTCGCGCTTACCGATGATCCTTACGCGCATGTTATTCCGATTGGATCGCTCGATGCTGTCAACCAGATACTTGCGGAAAATATTCATGATCGTAGATACTTCCTCTACTGAACGTTTCCAGTTCTCGGTAGAAAATGCGTATACAGTCAGGTATTTAATACCAAGTTCATCTGCATTCTCGCATGTTCGCTCGATTGCCTTTGCGCCCTCTGAATGTCCATAGGTTCTTGGCATCAGTCGTTTCTTCGCCCATCTTCCGTTTCCATCCATGATGATCGCAACATGCTCAGGAATATTGATCATTTCTCCATTTATTTCTTTATTCATAATTACTCCAAATTAAACAGTTAAGATCTCTGTTGATTTCTTCTCAATAGCCTTATCAATCAGACCAACATACTTGTCTGTCATCTTCTGGATCTTATCCTCGTTTGTCTTTAATTCATCCTCTGAGATATCTCCGGCTTTCTCCATCTTCTTGATCGCATCGTTTGCATCTCTTCTGACATTACGGATAGCAACTTTTGCATTCTCACCTTTTTTCTTAATATCCTTAACGATCTCTTTTCTTCTTTCCTCTGTCAGTTCAGGGAAATTCAGGATGATGTTCTTACCGTCATTGTTTGGTGTCAGCCCAAGATCTGAATTCAGGATCGCCTTCTCGATCGCCTTTACCAGTGATGGCTCCCATGGTGCGATCATCAGCGTTCTTGCTTCCGGTACGGTAATATTTGCAAGCTGCTGCATCGGTGTCGGTACACCATAATATTCTACCTTGATCTTATTTAAAATGTTAGGGTTGGCACGTCCTGCACGGATCGTAGCATATTCCCCTTCCAGGTTTTCAACTGTCTTCGTCATTTTCTCTTCGTACTGTGTCAACATATCTTTGTTCCTCCTGTTTATTTATACGTTCACATATGTCCCTGTAAAGCCACCGGTAACGGCCTTTACAATACTGTCTTCACCATTTAAGCCGAATAACATCATCGGCATTTTGTTTTCCATTGCAAGAACTGCAGATGCAAGATCGATAACTCCAAGCTTATTATCAACAATGTCTTTCATCTGCATGCTGTCATATTTCTTTGCATTTGGATTTGTCTTAGGATCACTGTCATATACGCCGTCAATTGCTTTTGCAGATAAGACTACATCTGCCTTTACTTCAACCGCCATAAGAACAGTTGCCATATCTGTTGAGAAATACGGATGTCCGATTCCTCCGGCAAAGAAAACAACTTCTCCCTGCTCCATATATTTTACAGCTTTATCACGGTTGAACAGCTCTGTCATTGTTCCGCATGCAAATGGGGTCATGATATGTGATTTGATTCCAAATACACGAAAAGCATCTGCGGTATAGATACAGTTCATAACAGTTGCAAGCATGCCGATTGAATCTGCTTTTACACGATCCATATTTTCTGAGGTTCTGCCACGCCAGAAATTACCACCACCGATTACTACACAAAGCTGGATTCCTTTATCCAGAATCTTCTTCACCTGTCCGGCAACATCATATACAGTCTTTTCATCAAAGCCCTGCTTTTTTTCTCCGGCAAGTGCTTCTCCACTAAGTTTCAATAACACTCTGTTCATTTCCATAATTGTAACCTCTTATGTTTTCTCAAAATTTTTCTATCCTAGTATAGCACAATATAACTATATTTCAAACAGGAAGTTGGAAAGATTTTATTCAAATTATCGTAGCTCCGGATCTGTTCTCCATAACAAAAAGAACACCACAAAATCCGACTGGTTTCATGATGTTCTTTCGTTTCTGATATGTTTCTATATACTATTTATTAACAATTGAATCCGGATCATCTTCTACTGTAAACGTATCCAGATCGATCTGGTTATAATATCCTGTATCGTTGATGATATTTGCACTGATATTTTTAACTGTCTGGGATGGAACATAATCATAATCGTTAAACAGATATCTGTGAAGAACAACTACATTGTTCTCCAGATCTCCTGCTACAACCAGACTTCCCTTGCTTCCAAGTGTCGGTGTTGACCATGTAAATGGGAAACCGGTTGAGGATTCCAGTTTGTAATTAAAGCAGTTCGTTGCAAGATCCATGATCTCTTTCTTTGTAAGGCTGGAACTGATATCATCTACAACTGCATTCAGACAGTCATTTAACTTGGAGATTCCGGCACTCTTTGCCTTTTCGATCATAAGGCTGATAACCTTTCTCTGTCTCCATGCTCTTGTGATATCTCCCTGGTCTGTACTTCGGATTCTTGCATATGCGGTAGCCTGAACACCATCGAGATGTACAACACCTGTCTCATATACATAAGAAGACTGGATGCCATTGACTCTCTGCTGTTCATCGATACACTGATTCAGCTTGTCAAGCTCGCTGGACTTCAATTCGATATCAAGGCCACCAAGTGCATCGATTGCTTCTGTAAGTGCCTTGAAATTTACAGTTACATAAGCTGTGATATTCAGGTCAAGATTCTTATTTAATGTATTGATTGCTTCCTTGGCACCACCATATGCATATGCATGTGTTACTTTTTCATAACTCTGTGAGTCATTGGCAAGCTCTAAATAAGTATCACGATATACGGAAGACATCTTGACTTCCTGTGTGTCATTATTGATGCTTACAATAATGATCGCATCAGAACGTGCTCCGTTCTCTACCATATCAATATCTCGGCTGTCAACACCAAACAATGCAATCGTCGTATATCCGGTCATCTTCTTTACTGTTTCTTCTGACAGGTCATCATTGGCCTTTACACCCTCTAACTTCTCGTAGTGCATCTTGCCAAGGGCAGAATTGATATAAGCATTTACAAATAATACAACTCCAAGGATGATCACAAGTACTTCTACGATCAATGCAATAATCCATGGTTTGTTTCTGCTTTTCTTCTTTCTCTTTTTTCTACCATTTCCGGAAGCGCTTCTTCTTACCGGTTCTCTGGCCGGTGATTTCTCGTAATGAACATCATCTGTATCATTATAATCGTCAAAATCTTCATCGCTAAAAATATTATCGCTCATTTTTATTCTCCTATGCATTTGTACATCTGATCCGTCACATCAAATCAGTTACTGTCAATTATTTACGAATAAACAAAGTGTATTCTACTACAAACATATTTCAAATTCAACCTGTTCATAAAAATATAACATTTACGCTATAAATTTAAAATAAACTTCTCGATCACCGGAACCAGACCATCTTCATCATTAGTAAGTGTGATATAATCCGCATGATCTTTTACGATCTGCTGTGCATTTCCCATTGCCACTCCGACTCCCGCATACTCTATCATGGTCAAGTCGTTAAATCCATCTCCGCATGCGATCAGATCCTTGACATCCATATCCAGATATTTCAAAAGCTTTTCAAGCGAAGTTGCCTTATGGACGTTCTTCGGCATGATCTCTACAAAGAACGGTTCGGAACGAAAAACCGTAACTTTATCTCCATATAGTGCATTTAATTCCTGTTCCACCTGTTCTGCAACAGTACTTTCCGCCGTCAGAAGACATTTGTTCAGCGGAAAATCAATATACTCTTTGAAATTGTCCACCTGATGTATCTCCATAAAATTCAATCTTGCTTCAAGACTCATATATTCGTCGATCGGCGTACCTGTGATAACTGTATCTCCTTCATAAGTAACCATTCCAATCTTCTTTTTCACACAATAATCATAGATTCTCCGTGCAATATCATTATCGACACATGCCTGATATACCACTTCTCCTGTCTTATAATCAACGATTCTTCCACCATTAAATGCAAGTACATAGCCTTCATATTTATCAAGCTTCAATGTATCAGCTATCTTTCTGATCCCGGGAAGCGGTCTGCCTGAAGCAATTGCTACTACATGTCCCTTCTCCTGTATCTCGATGATCTTATCAAGTGTCGGCTGTGTCACTTCTTTTTTTGAATTTGTAAGTGTGCCATCAATATCTAATGCAATAATCTTCTTCATCATTTTTCTCCATTATGTGTAATCAAATTGATAATATATATTAGATTTGCAGCTTTGTCCAGTAGTTTGCCGAAAAAAAAAGAATCTCATACCGTAATTTTCTTTTCTTGTAAACTACCGCGTGATTGTATTATAATAACCAATCATAAATGCATCTTTTTTATTAAAATTGTGAGGAAATACTATGAATTACGAGCTTTTTGTTAATCAGAAAAAAATATCAGCCGGTACAAAAGACGCTGTTACGGAATATATAAAACGACTTTCCCCTTTCTGTAAGGTCACCGTCATTCCATGCAAAAAAGCTCCTAAGCCTGTTCAGGATGCGTATAATATCCAACTTCTTCCCGATAAGGCAGGCACTCAGACCATATCCTCCGAACAGTTTGCATCCAAGATCAACCGGATGAATGTAAACGGGTACTCTCACATCTGTTATTATATCGGTTTTCCGGCATCAGATGCTTATAATGAAAGCTTCTTTATTTCCAGTATGTCCATGTCCGATGAAGTAACTCTTATCGCATTTACAGAACAGTTATATCGTGCTTATACGATCAACAACCATATTACATATCACAAATAATCTGAAGCTGATCAAGCAACATGACACGCATTAACTGATGTGGAAATGTCATATTTGAATAACTAAGCTTAAAATCTGCCTTTCGAATCAGTTCATCTGACATCCCAAGTGAGCCTCCGATCAGAAATGTAACTGTCGTAATCCCTCTGTCTTCTGCCTGCCATATCTTTTCTCTTAATAACTCTGTTGTACACTTCTTTCCATTAATGCACAACGCTATCACATATTCTGATTTTCCAATACTTTCCATGCATTTGTGGCTCTCTGTATCAACAATTTTCTTTTTTATCGTATCTGATGCATTTTGTGGTATTTTCTCATCTTCATGCTGTATGATCACAAGTTCATGTTTTCTGCTGATCTGTCTTTTATATGCATCGATCATATCAGTGTAATACGTCTCTTTTATTCTACCCACACACACTATTTTAAATGTCATTTCTGCTCCAATTTAATCTGTTCAAATAATTTATTCTCTGCTTCATCTGCCTTATGTGTAAACATACTTACAATAACCGTAACTGCCAGACTGATGATAAATGCAGCAACCCCGCTTCCTAGCTCTGTTGCATTTGCAAGTGTCTGATTCTCAAGGAGAGGAATAAATCTCCAGATCGTACAGACAGCAAGACCTGTAAAAAAACCCGAAATGATTCCTGCCTTACTGGTCTCTCTCCACAAAATCGACAGTATACAGACTGCTGCTATCGCAGCTGAATAATCCCATGCAATATATAATATTTCCCGGTAATTATTCTGAATAATTATCGACATTACAGCAATAAATCCTGTAAAAAACAAAGCAGCCATCAAATCAATCCCGGTTATCAGAGTTTTTGACCGGATCTTTTTCTCGTATCCAACCATACCAAATAGCAGATCAAACATCATTGTATAAATGCGTTCCAACAGACAGATCACGGCACATAAGAACAGTCCACCGGCTATATATCGGAAAAACAACGGATACTCCTCTTTATAACATAATGACGTAATATAGATATCAAGCAGTTTTCCCATTTCAATATCTTCACTGGCTTTTAACGGATACATGCTGACAACATTTAACAACGCCCATACACTAAGAATCACAACAGCTATACCTGTATATATTATGGAAAGAACACGTCCGCGATCCAGACTGCGTACATCTCTTGCTTCCATTGCTCCATGGAACAAAAATGGTAATCCCAGACACCCAAGTCCCATTCCAAGCATGGATATAATATGAGGAACCCCTATACTTCTTCCATCATAATATAAAATATTGAGATATGTACTTGTTCCACCCGACAAATGAACTTTACCGTAAGTGTCCAGTATCTCAACCGGCGTATTCACCGCAAACAGCCATATGACAAGTACAAGAAACATCACCACCATCAATGTATATATAATATTTCTTGCAGTACTTCTTATCCTGCGACTTATAAAACACATAGAACATGCGCAAAATAATGAAACCACACATACAACCACGATCATATGTTGGTTTGTCGCACCGCTAAGATATTTTCCAATATAACTGAGAATACCCATTGTGATCATTCCGGTCAGAATCAGCCAAGCACACATGAACATCTCTTTTATAATAAAAGAAGAATATCTGGCGTACAGGAAATCACCCATATCAGAAATTTCTTTTCCTGAAATATCCCGATAAGAACGTAACCTTTTTACAAGGAAAAGGCAGGCAAAGGTTATCCCTGCAAACAGTCCTATATGAATAAAACAAACCCCTGCTCCATTTACAGTAATAACCGGTGGTAATAAGATTAACGCCCATAGCAGAACCTCGGCCATTGAATTATTTCCGGCAAGCTGCATTCCATTTAGATCATCCTGCTTTTTTCGTATCATTTTTTCTCTCCCAAATTTATATTCATTCCATTCAACTTTATCATAAACACAGTTTTTCCTTCCGCCTTATGTTCTCACCAAGTTCTCTGTACTGTCAAGACCATATTATATATTTTTTCCAGAATTCTTTTTAAAATATATGTAATATTCCAAATTTCTGTGCTTCATAATAAAAAATATAGAACATCATTATAACATAGATTATTTTCAACATGAAATTAAATATGCTTAAGTCATATAAACTTCACATGTGGTTTCACCCATATAAATATCTTATGTACACTTTCTTAAAACTACACATATAATTTTTACAACTACATAATAATTTCTCATAATAACATTACAAACTACACATGTGGTTTTAAATAACTACATATTATAATATTTGAAACCTTGAATAGGGTTATGGATAAATATATAATGAACAGAACGGAAACATTCATTTAGATACG